>Ga0302316_10000622_pt1 | contig 30274 bp, 20 predicted proteins | sample III_Palsa_N3_2_FD_200456 | JGI IMG/M metagenome (GOLD analysis project Ga0302316, IMG submission 200456) | Peat permafrost microbial communities from Stordalen Mire near Abisko, Sweden - III_Palsa_N3_2 | ecosystem: Environmental > Terrestrial > Soil > Palsa > Peat permafrost | place: Sweden...
CCGGCATCGTGGTGTCACCGTTGATCGCGTTGATGCAGGATCAGGTCGACGCGTTGCGCGAGGCTGGCGTCGCTGCCGCCTATCTCAATTCCAGCCTGGGTGCCGAGGATCAGCGCGAGGTCGAGCAGCAATTACTGGCGGGTGAATTGAATCTGCTCTACGTGGCGCCGGAGCGGCTGCTGACAGGGCGCTTCCTGAGTTTGCTGGAGCGTACCGAAGTTGCGCTGTTCGCGATCGACGAGGCGCACTGCGTGTCGCAGTGGGGCCATGATTTTCGTCCCGAATATCGCGAGCTGGCGATCCTGCATCAGCGCTTCCCGCAGGTGCCGCGCATTGCGCTCACGGCGACCGCTGACCCCCGTACACGCGATGAAATCGTCGAGCGATTGTCACTACAGCAGGCTCGACAGTTCGTCGCGAGTTTCGACCGGCCCAACATCGGCTATCGGGTGGGCTTGCGCGACAACGCGAAGCGTCAACTGACCGAGTTCCTGCAAGGCCATCGTGGTGAGTCCGGCATCGTCTATTGCCTAAGCCGCAAGAAGGTCGATGACATTGCGCAGTGGCTGGCAGAGATGGGTGTCGAGGCATTGCCGTATCACGCCGGTCTCGATGCGGCCAAACGCGCAGCCAACCAGAAACGCTTCCTGCGCGAAGACGGCGTGGTGATGGTTGCCACCGTCGCGTTCGGCATGGGCATCGATAAACCGGACGTGCGCTTCGTCGCGCACCTCGATCTGCCGCGTAGCATCGAAGGTTATTACCAGGAGACCGGTCGCGGCGGGCGCGACGGGCTGCCGGCCGAGGCGTGGATGATCTACGGCCTGTCCGACGTGGTGACGATGAGCCAGATGATCGCGCAGTCCGAATCAGCCGACGACCGCAAGCGGGTCGAGCGGCAGAAGCTGGAGTCGCTGCTGGCCTATGCCGAAGCTACCGGTTGCCGTCGTCAGCTGCTGCTGGGCGCGTTCGGCGAAACGTATCCCGGCCCTTGCGGCCATTGCGACAACTGTGTCGCGCCGCCGAAAACCTGGGACGCCACCGTGCCCGCGCAAAAAGCGTTGTCAGCCGTCTATCGCAGCGGCCAGCGTTTCGGCTCCGGCCACGTGATCGACATTCTGCGCGGCGAGGAAACCGAGCGGGTGCTCAGCCTCGATCACCATCGGCTGAGCACGTTCGGCATCGGCGCCGAGATGGACGAAAAGCAGTGGCGTTCGGTCTTTCGCCAACTGCTCGCGGCCGGTCTGCTGGAGGCCGATGCTGAGGGCTATGGCACCTTGCGTCTGACCGCTGCCAGTCGCGCTGTGCTGAGCGGCGATAAGTCGGTAAAGCTACGCGAAGATGCCCGCCCAGAGCGCGGCCGTCGCCGTCGCGACAGCAAGCTGGTGGTCGCCGGGGGAAGCCTCGGCATCGAAGCCTACGAGCAGTCGATGTGGGATGCACTGCGTGCCTTGCGCACACAGCTTGCCAAGCAACACGGCGTGCCGCCGTACGTGGTGTTCCACGACGCGACCTTGCTGGCGATGCTGCGCGCCTTGCCGGCGAACGAGGATGAACTGGCCACGATCAGCGGCGTGGGTGAGGCGAAGCTCAAGCGCTATGGGCGCGATTTCCTCGCCGTGATCAACGCGCAGGAATAGCGGCGGCGCGCGCCGGCGCTTGTGCTGATCGGCGACTGGCCTTACAACTGGCACCTCGCAAGTGCATGCCAGTTCGGATGACGGCGGCGCCCTTCGTACTTCGGCGTCTGGCTCTCGCTCCCTCCCTTGCTTGCAGGAGGGGGTTGGGGTGGGGTAAAGCTCTTGCTTGGAATGTGCACAAGAGCACCCCCTCCCAGCCTCCCCTGCAAGCAGAGGGAGGAGTCATGCCCCGCCAGCACTGAAGTGGTCGCTGGAATTCAACGTCGGTGAAACTTTAGACAGCCCTGATCTGCAAGGATTGAGCATGCACGACGCGCCACTCATTGCCACCCTCGTCAGCGGTATCGTGCTGGCCTTTGTGTTTGCGTCGATCGCGCACAAGTTGCGATTGCCGCCGTTGGCCGGTTATCTGATGGCAGGCGTGGTGGTCGGTCCGTTCACGCCGGGCTATGTCGCCGACGGCCATCTGGCCCACCAGTTGGCCGAGGTCGGTGTGGTTCTGCTGATGTTCGGCGTGGGCCTGCATTTCTCTCTGAAAGACCTGCTGTCGGTGAAGGGCATCGCGATCCCCGGCGCCCTGGGTCAGATGGCGGTGGCGACCCTGCTCGGGATGCTGCTTGGCTGGGGCCTGGGCTGGCCGATGGCGCAGGGCTTTGTGTTTGGTCTGGCCTTGTCGGTGGCGAGCACGGTGGTGTTGCTGCGGGCGATGGAAGAGCGTCGCCTTATGGATACCGATCGTGGCCGCATCGCCGTGGGCTGGCTGATCGTCGAAGATCTGGCGATGGTGTTGGCGCTGGTCCTGTTGCCCGCGATAGGTCTGGCCCTGAGCAGCAGCGAGCAGGGCGGTTCAACCCTCTCGTTCGCAGCGCTTGCCACCACGGTCGGCCTCACGATCGGCAAGGTGGTGCTGTTCGTCGCGTTGATGCTGGTTGTCGGCAAGCGACTTATCCCATGGATTCTCGAAGTCGTTGCGCAAACCGGTTCACGCGAACTGTTCCGTCTCGCCGTGCTGGCGATCGCGCTGGGTGTGGCGTTTGGCGTAGCAGGACTGTTCGGCGTGTCGTTCGAACTGGGCGCGTTTTTCGCCGGCATGATGATGGGCGAGTCGAAGCTGGCCCAGCGCGCTACCGAGGAAACCTTACCGTTGCGCGATGCGTTTGCGGTGTTGTTCTTCGTCTCGATCGGCATGCTGTTCAACTATCAGGTAATACTGACCGAACCGTTGGTGGTGCTCGCTGCGCTGTCGATCATTGTGATCGGCAAATCTTTGGCGGCGTTTGGTATCGTGCTGGCGTTTGGACGTCCATTGCGAACTGCACTGACCATTGCCACCAGCCTGGCGCAGATCGGCGAATTTTCTTTCATCCTGATCGGCGTGGGCGTCGTGCAAAACCTGGTGTCGAAGAACGTACAGGATGTGTTGCTGGCGGCTGCGATCCTGTCAATCCTCATCAACCCGCTGCTGTTCAAACTGCTGGATCGCGCCCGGCCGTGGCTCGATGCGCGCGAGGCTCTGCAGCAAGGCCCTGCTTCGACACCCGCACCGGTTGAACCGGAGGTGGAGTCGCTGCCCGTCAGTACGTTGGCGGGACATGTGGTGGTGGCCGGCTACGGCCGGGTGGGGCGCCTGGTGGGTGAGTCGTTGCGTGAGCAGGGTGATGCCGTGCTCGTACTGGAAGAGGAAAAGGAGCGGGTCGACATGCTGCGCGAGCACGGTGTTGAAACGATCGTCGGCAACGCGATGCGGGACGATGTACTGGATGCCGCGAACCTGCCGCACGCACGTGCCTTGGTGGTCACGGTGCCCGATGCATTTGAAAGTGGTGAGGTGGTGCGCCTGGCGCGACTGGCCAATCCGAATCTACAGATCATTGCTCGTGCCGACTCCGATGAATGCATGACACACTTGCTCGAGAAAGGTGCCAACCTGGTCGTGCTGGCCGAGCCGGAATTGGCGCGCGGCATGTTGGAACACTTGCAGGTGCACGACATCGGGGCAACACCGGGAACGGTTTGATCGTTGGACACTTCCCGGTTGGCGAGGTGTGCTGCATACGTATTCAGCCGGACAGGCCAAGGGGTACAGGGCAGACTCGGCGCATAGTTCGATTAAGCCAAAACGTGGGGGAACGTAATGAGCATAGCGGGCGCAACAGACGGATCGGAACAACACGCCACCACACGAGTGATACTCATCTCAGCGGCGGCAGCGCTTGGCGGCTTCCTGTTCGGTTTCGACACGGCGGTGATCAACGGCGCGGTGGATGCGATCCGCGGCAGCTTCGCGCTGGATGCCGCACAGACGGGATTTGCCGTGTCTTGCGCGCTGCTGGGCTCGGCCTTGGGTGCCTGGTATGCCGGTATGTTGGCGAACCGCTGGGGCAGGGTGCGCACCATGCAGGTGGCGGCCGCACTGCTGGTAGCCAGCGCGCTGGGTTCGGGATTGGCGCCCGGCGTGTGGGACCTGATTCTGTGGCGACTGTTCGGTGGCATCGGTGTCGGCGTCGCATCGGTGATTGCGCCGACGTATATCGCCGAAGTGTCGCCCGCGTACATCCGTGGTCGACTCGGCTCCATGCAGCAACTGGCCATCGTGCTGGGCATCTTCACCGCGCTGCTCAGTGATGCGTGGCTGGCCGGTTCGGCCGGTGGTGCTTCGCATTTGCTCTGGCTCGGACTGGCGGCGTGGCGCTGGATGTTTCTGGCGGCAACGTTGCCGGCACTCGTCTACGGCACCCTGGTGTTGGGCGTGCCGGAGTCACCACGGTACCTGGTCGCGAAGGGTCGCCTGGCGGAGGCGAAGGACGTGCTGCGCAAGGTGCTCGACATGCGCAGCGATACCGCATTGGACAGCAAACTGCACGATATCGAACAGAGCCTGCGTTCGGAACATCCGCCGCGCCTGAGTGATCTGCGCGGCAAGGCTGCCGGACTGCTGCCGGTGGTATGGATCGGTATTCTGCTGTCGATATTCCAGCAGTTCGTGGGCATCAACGTGATCTTCTATTACTCATCCGCGCTGTGGCATTCGGTGGGTTTCAGCGAGACGGATTCGTTCACGATCACGGTGGCGACCTCGGTGGTCAATGTGCTGGTGACCCTGGTAGCGATCGCGCTGGTTGACCGGATCGGTCGCAAGCCTTTGCTGACTATTGGTTCGGCCGGCATGGCGGTCACCCTGGCCACAATGGCCTGGTGTTTCTCGCAAGCCACCGGTAGCGGCGCGACACTCAGTCTGCCCGGCGCCACCGGCATCGTGGCGTTGATCGCGGCAAATGCGTACGTGGTGTTTTTCGGGGTCAGCTGGGGCCCAGTCGTGTGGGTGCTGCTGGGCGAGATGTTTCCGAACCGCATTCGCGCCACGGCGCTGGCCGTGGCCGCCGCGGCGCAGTGGCTGGCCAACTTCGCGATTACCAGCAGTTTCCCGGCACTGGCCGAGATCGGCCTGACGTTCGCCTACGGCTTGTATGCCGGGTTTGCCCTGCTGTCGCTGCTGTTCGTGCTGTATGCCGTGCGTGAGACCAAGGGCATCGAGTTGGAAGACATGCAGGCCTAAGAGTCTGTCTGCAGTCTCGTCAAATTCGCTCTGAATCTAGGCGAGCTTGGCTTTCGGCTCATCTGTGGGCAGAGGGGCGGGTGCTCCTGGAATGCTCAATCTTCGTCACCCCTGCGAAGGTAGGGGCCCAGCGCTCCGTGTGGAATCGTTTGGGTTACTGCAATCTGCTTTTTCGCTTGCAGAGCGTTTCGTCCTCCTGCGGAGGGCGAGTCACGTTTCTCTTGTGTGGCCAAGAGAAAAGTAACCCAAAGAGAAAGCCACCCAGGGTGCCGAACATTCGCGCATCGAGTGGCCCGAAGGGCAGCCTGCAGGAGCAGCACGTCATCCCAACGTCAAGCCGCGGGAGCGTTGGGAGCGCGCGACGGTATACGACACGCGGCGCGCAAAACAGCTAGGATTCGGAACGACCGGCAGCCTTATCTGGCCGCCGTCATGCTGTCTTGCGATGAGGTTCCGGATCCATGTGCGGATGAAGGGAAAAGCGACATCAATCGATATCGCCCATCTGGCCGGGGTATCCCAGGCCACGGTGTCGCGTGCGTTGCGCGGCAGTCCGTTGGTGAATGAAGAAACCCGGCGACGGATTCAGGCGGCGGTTGAGCAGCTCAATTACAAGGTCGACAAGAACGCATCCAATCTTCGCCGGATGTATTCGGGCACGCTTGCGTTGCTGCTGTTCGAGGACCCCACCGCCGACGAGTCGCACATCAATCCGTTTTTCCTGTCCATGCTGGGCTCGATCACCCGGGCCTGCTCGCAGCAGGGTTACGATCTGCTGATCTCGTTCCAGCAGTTTTCGCGCGACTGGCACGCCGACTTTGCCGACAGCAAGAAGGCCGACGGCATCATCCTGCTTGGCTATGGCGATTACCTGGCCTATCGCGACAAGCTGGAAAAACTGGTCGCCCAAGGCACCTGCTTCGTGCGTTGGGGCGCCGTGTTGCCCGATCAGCCCGGCGTATCCATCGGTTGCGACAACTTTCATGGCGGATACGCGATTGCCGAGCACCTGCTGGAACGTGGTTGTCGACGGATTGCCTTTCTCGGCGATGCCTCCAGCCACTATCCGGAATTCTTTGAGCGCTATCGCGGCTATGTCGATGCCCTGCAGCAGGCTGGTGTCACCGTCGATCCGGCGCTACAGGAAAACGCGGAGAGCACGGAACACTCCGGTTACGAAGCGATGTACACGCTGATCACACGCAACGTCGGTTTCGACGCGGTATTCGCCGCCAGCGATCTCATCGCGATTGGCGCGCTGCGTGCGCTCTCCGTGCATGGCCTGAGAGTGCCGCAGGATGTCGCACTCGCTGGCTTCGACGACATCGCCATGGCGAGCTATGTCAACCCGCCGTTGACCACGGTACTGCAGGACACGCGGCGGGCTGGGGAGGTGTTGGTGGAAAGCCTGCTCAAGTTGATCCATGCCCAGCCAGTCGAAAGTGCGATCCTCCCCGCGAAGTTGATCGTGCGACGTTCGAGCCTGCGCGGCTAGCTTTTTGCGCCGATCCTTTCGTAACTGACCATGTCGCGACTCATGCTGTTTTTTCGCAATCCACGGTTATAGTCAGGGCGTCATGAACAGGTTCGCGTACGTGCAGCGTGCACAGGCCGGCCACGATCAGGCTGGCGCCACCCAACGCCAGCGCCCACAGCGGCTGGCCGTGAAAGAACAGCTTCAGCAACACGCCCAGCACACTGGCCGCGAGCAGCTGCGGAATCACGATGAATAAATTGAAGATACCCATATAGACACCCATCTTCGCGGCCGGAAGGTTGTCTGACAGCAGTGCATAGGGCAGCGAAAGGATCGATGCCCAGGCGAAACCCACGCCGACCATTGACAGCAGCAGCCAATCCGGATCGCGGATCAGCAGAAACGACAACAACCCCACGCCACCCAGGCATACGTTGATCAGGTGGCTTATGCGCAGCCCCAGGTGTCGCACCATCCACGGGATGATGACGGCGGCCAGCGCGGCGAAAACGTTGTAGACGGCGAACAGAACGTCAACCCAATTCGCGCCATTGTTGTACGCGACTGAGTGCGGATTAGTACTGCCGAAATGCACCTGAGTCACCGCTGGCGTGGTGTAGATCCACATCGCGAACATCGCGAACCAGGAGAAAAATTGAACCCACGCCAGCCGGCGCATTGCCTCGGGCATGGCATGCAGATCGCCTAGCACCTGAGTGATCATTCCACTACCACTGGGCGCGCGACTCAGCCATAGCAGCGATAGGCCGTACGCAACGAATCCAGCTGCCAGTAGATACAGATTGTGATCGAGTTTCATCCAGACGATCAGCGCGACCCCGATGGCACCGGCTGTCGCCCAGGCCCACCCGGTGCGTCGCGCAGCGCGTTGGTCGATCGTTTCGGCAGGCGGTGCAGGCGCCGATTTCGGTACATCGTCATCGAATGCGAGCAGCGCATCCGGTGGGTACTCGCGTGTGGTGCATACCGTCCACAACACGGAACCAAGGAGCACTACGCCGCCCGCATAGAACGCGTACTTCACCGTGTGCGGCATCTCGCCGTTCGCACCCACATTGTCGACGCCCACCTTCGCAAGCAACCACGGCAGCAACGATGCCACCACCGCTCCAGCGGCGATGAAGAAGCTCTGCATCGCATAGCCTTGCGCACGTTGCCGGGTGGGCAGTTGATCGCCCACGAATGCGCGGAACGGCTCCATCGATACGTTGAACGAGGCGTCCATGATCCACAGCAATCCCGCGGCCACCCATAGCGCCGGCGCGTTTGGCATCCACAACAGTGCCAGCGTCGCAAGCACGGCGCCCGCAAGAAAATAGGGTCGGCGGCGTCCCAGTCGGCCCCAGGTACGATCGGAAAAGTGGCCGATCAGCGGCTGCACCAACAGTCCGGTCAGCGGTGCGGCGATCCACAACGAAGGAATGTCGGAAACATCCGCACCCAGCGTCTGGAAGATGCGACTGACGTTCGCGTTCTGTAATGCGAAGCCGAACTGGATGCCGAGGAAGCCGAAGCACATGTTCCAGATCTGCCAGAACGACAGCTCGGGTTTCCTGCTCATGGTGTCTGCGTTCCCGTCATCAACGGCGTGATCAGCAGATCACCGATGTTGGCTGTGTTCAATGGGCCGTCGACGCCGCCGCTACCACCCGTGTAGCGCGCGAAGTGACGCAGGTCGCTCATGTTGAATCCCTGCTCGACCGAAAAGTGACAGCGTGTGTTGGCCTGAGCGGTGAAGCTGCCCGTGGTGGAACGTTGCGTGCCGTCGCTGTGTGGCATCACTATGGGTATTGATTGTGGCGCGACGCCGGCACAGCGCACCCATAAAAACTTTACTGCCGCAGTGATGCCGGTATTGATCGGACCGTGATTGTTCGCATAGCTCAGGACTACCTGATAGTTAGCAGTTATCGGCGCCACCCAGGCACGCGGCCAAGCGCCGGAGACGCGCATCTCCTCGCCTACGCAGACAGCGGGACTGGGCAGCGATTCCAAGCCTTGAGTGCCAAGTTGAGTGACAGTGAAGCATTGCTGCGTCTTCTGCGCTTTGACTGTTTCAGTGTCGTGGATCAGGCCGTACGGCTGCCCGTTGAGCTGAAGCAGATGGTTTCCCTTGCTAGTGATTTTCCAGCGTTCGTCGTCACGACGGATGGAAGGCGCGTCCGGCGTAGGCGGAGCAAACATCGGAGCATCCAGGCGCAGCGGCATAGCCGGCACCTGTATCGCCTTCAGCTCGACCACGCTATCTGCGCCATGCCGTTGAATACTGCCGACGACCAAAAGATTGCCAGCGAGCGTCGCCGGACGCACCAGCGTGATGTTCCGGTCAGGCAAGTGCAGGCTAATGCGATCGCTGTTGCCAAACAGCATGGGTACAAGAGACACCGGCAGTTTAGGCTCGATCTTGCCGTCGTCGGTCAAGCCGAACACGCCTTCGGTGACCATATTCAGATAGCCCGCCACCGACCACAGCTGACGCGGGGAGTCGACTACCGGCCCGCTCAGCTTGGCCTCGTCCACGTGCACGGACTGCGAGGCCAGCTCGAAGTTCTCCATGTTCGAACCGCTCAAGGCGGCACCACGCATCAGCGAGTGCACTTCGTGCGCGATGCGTTCGGGATCGTTGACTGTGCGTGCGGCTCGCAACGCGTAAGCACTGACGAACGGCCAGATCGCGCGGTTGTGATAGATCGGCTGGTCGGCACGTTCGGGCCAGATCACCGGACTGCCGGCGGGCCACGCTGGATAATTTGTCAGTGCCTGCCGCGCTCGGTCGGCGTCAGCGACACCGCTGACGATCGCCAGCGATAGACCGAGCAGATCATAAGCCTCCATCCGGGCACCATCGCCACCGATGTAGCTCATGTACATCCCGCGATCGGCTCTCCAGAAGTACATGTTGATGGCGGTTTTTAGCGCATCGGCCTGGTCACGGTAGTCGACGGCTTTTGCGTCGTTGCGTCGTTCGGCCATCTGGATGGCCAATTGCAAAGCCTGGTAGTGCAGCACGTTGGTCGACAGCGCGAAAGACTGCGCAATGAAGACGACATTGTCCTTGGTCCAGCCCGGATAAGTCTGTTCGCGCCAGTCGAGGTACGAGGTCTCGCCGCGATAAAGACCGAATTGCGCGTCGAATACGTACTGTCGATCCTGCGCCAGCGTGTCGGTCAGCGCGCGGTAAACCTGATCGGCAAAAGCCCGATCGTCCAGCAGGTGGCGTCCACCAAGAAACCAGACGATGCGATCGGTGCTGACTGGCCAACTGCCACCGGAGCCGGTGTCCTGCATCGGATATTTTTTCCCGATTGATTCAGGCGTCGCCGGAGCGGATGGGGTGCGTACTTCGGAAAGCTTGAACAGCAGCGAAGCCTTCGCGCGCTGCGGATCGAATCGCCAAAGGCCAAGATCCACCGAATAAGAAAGATCGCGTGTCCACACGTAGCGCCACTTCTCGCCAGTCTCGAAACAGGCACAGGGCATCGACTGGCCATGGTCGAACGCGTCGTCGCGAATCGCTGTGACCGAGTTCTGCTGGAGGTCGTCCTGCGCCATCGCGAACAGGCCATCGAACAGCGCGCTAGCGGTATGCGTGGAAGACGCTCGCGCAGGAATGTAACGGTCGCCGGTAGGTGTGTGCAGTGAGAAGCTACCCTCCGCTGCCGCCGTCATCGATGCGGTGTGCCCTTGCCAACTCAGTTGCTGCTGCCAGTTTGTTTCCGCCGGCTGCGATGCGGCCAGCGTCGTCGCCAGCAATGAGCTCAGTACCGACAAGCGCCGCCAGGCTCTGTAGCGCCGCACGCTGGAGATGATTCGATCAGTTGCCGTTGACATGGGAGGCGGCCTCGCGTTCAAGCCTGATCGATTGCGCTATGCCGGCGCGTAGCTTCATGTAAACCACGGCGCCGAAACGGTCGTGTCCGCGTGCCCAGCCTTCGCCCGCAGCATTCTGCAGTGAGACGAGATTATCGTAGGTCGTCAGCGCCGTGCCCCTGTCTGGTAGCTGTGGTACCCCGTCGGAGTGCCATTGTACGAGGTAGTACTGCAACGCCGGGCGATAGGAGCCTGTTGGCGCGGCAATGGCGAATTCGGACTCACCTTTGCCACGCCTGGCAGACAATGTCTGGCTAAAGTAGTCACCGTGTTCGTACGCGTAGCTGATGCCGTCGTCGTCGTAATAATCGAAGCGGGTCGGCGTAGTAGAGGGAAAGACATCAACGGTGAGTGTGGCAAGCGGCTGTTGCCCCACGAAATCCATGACCGGCTGAGTAGGGATGATGGCGCCGTCGCGGATGAATAGCGGGATGTCATCCCAGTGCTTGCTGTCCAGCGCGTAGTCGATGGTCTGGCCGCCCCGGTAGACCGTGCCCTTGAACCAGTCGATCCAGCGGCCTGCGGGAAGATAGATGTGTTTGTCGCTTTGGCCTTGTTCGACCACGGGCGACACCAGCAGCTGATCGCCGAACATCCATGCGTCTACATCGTTGCACACCTGCGAATCGTTGGGGTAATCGAAGATCAGGGGGCGCACCAGGCCCACGCCACGCGTACTGCGCGCATGTTCGCTGGCATAGATGTACGGGATAAGCGCATAGCGCAGACGGATAGCCTTGGTGGCTGCATCTTCGGCGATCGGACCGTAGCGCCACGGCTGTCGCTTCTCGCCGAATGTGCCGTGCACGCGGAAGATCGGCGTAAACGCACCGAACTCGATCCACCGCGCGTAGTTCTCATCGTTTGGATGGCCAAGGAAACCACCACCATCCATGCCCCAGGCCATCGCGCCCACATTGATCGCGCTCAGCATGCGTTGGCGTTGGGCGGCCATGCTGGCGAAGCCGGTGGGGATGTCGCCCGACCACAGTCCATACGCATAACGTTGCGAACCGAGCCAGAAGTTGCGGTTGATCGACCACACGCGCAGTGTCGAATGCGCGCGCTGGCCGTCGTACAACGCGCGCTGCATATTCATGAACTGCGTGTTGTCTTCGGTGTCGTCCGCCTCGTCGTTCCACCAGCCCACAATGCCGGTGTCGAAGGAATGTTTCAGTGCATCGTTGAAGAACCACGCGCGCGCCGAAGGCAGGTCAAAGTCGATGTCGCGTACTGGCTTGAGCGAGAAGTAGTCGTCGCTGGCCGCTTTGCCGGGGAACCAGAAGTCGTGCGCCGTAGCGTAGCGACCTTCCTCTGTATCCACATGAATGCGCGGCTTCATGATGCCGCTGATGTGGATGCCGCGATGGTCCAATTCCGTCTTCAGCTTGCCGCTGGGGCCGTCCGGAAATTTCGTGCTGTTCCAGCGAAATTCGCCGTAGTCATCCTGACCCCATGCCTTCCAGTCGAAATCGAGCGTGACGTTGTCGATCGGGATGTGCTTGCTGCGGTAGGTGTCGACGATATCCAGTAACTCTTTCTCGTCGATACCCCACTGGCTGTTGGTGAAACCCATCGACCACTTCGGAAACAATGGAGCGCGCCCGCTCAGCTGCGCCAATGCGGCGAACAGTTCGTGGGGCGGGCCGACCAGGATGTAGAAGTCCATCGCTGGCTTCGACGATTTCGGGGCCGTTGGCTTTTCCTGCGGGACAATATCGAGACGTACCAGGTGCTGATCCGCCTGCGGTTTTGCATAGGAAAGTACTTCGTGAAAATTCACGTTGCTATTGCTGTCCACCAGCAGGCCATAGCCAGCCGTACTCCATATGAATGGCGCACCCGCATGACCTTGCTCGCCAGCCTTGGCGATCTGATCGCCAGGACGTAACAACCCTGCGGTGGCAGGTTCAGTGGCATCGAAGCCGTGGATGCCATACATGGCGTCGCTCGCCGCATGCATGAGTGAGATCTTGCCGTCGCTCAGCTCAAGGGCATACAGGGTAAGCAGATGTTTTCCATCGCTGGCATCCACGCTGAGGGTAGCGTGGTCTTTGCTCCAGGTCGCCGTAAGCCGTCCGGACGCCAACGTCACGCTATGTGCGTCCTCGTGCAGCTTGATCGATGCACGCGGCGGTGCGGGTTGCGGATCGGGCACAAAGGCAGGTTGTGCGCTATCACCGCCGCTCTGCACGTGCACCACGCCGGCGGCGTTGAAGTGAATGGCGAGCTGCGCACCCGTGTTTCCTGATCCGTTGTCGATGATCATTCCATCGGCATCAGGATGAACAGTCATGTGGGGCGGTTCAGTGAAGTCTGCTCGCGCTATCGGCAGGGTCAGCAGGCTCACGATGGTAAGAGCGGCGCGAAGAAGGGCCGGGCTGTGGCGAAGAGTCATTGCAGGATCGCGCTGCTGTAAGGCGGCAATTTCAGGCTATCGGCTTCTATCGTTGCGCCTGTCGTGCTCTGCCGCAACACGTGGTTGAAGTGCGGTTCTCCGGGGACATCCAGCGGCATCGACTGCGTTGCGCCGGACAGGTTATGCACGACCAGTACGGTGCCCTGCGCATCGGCACGTTCCCATGCCACGAGGTGATCGTTTGCTTCCGGATAGATTCGGAAACTGCCGTCGCGCAGCGCGCTGATGTCGCGTCGCCAGTGGATCAGCTTGCTGTAGTAGTGCAGCAGCGAGTTCGGGTCGCTCATTTCGGCTTCCACCGAGACATCGGCAGCATTGCCCGAGGTGGAAGCCTCCCATGTCGTTTCGCCATGAGTGTCTAGAGCGCGGTCCCAGCGCATGGGCTCGCGCATCGCCTGATCGGGCTTGCGGCCACGCGTGCCCAGCTCTTCGCCGTAGTAGATGTACGGCTGGCCCGGCAGCGTAAGCAGCAGTGCCGCGGCCATCCGCATATGTTGCGGGTTGTCATCGAGCTGACTCATCACTCGCTCTTGATCGTGATTTGACAGGAACGGTGCATCATCGAAGTGGCCGTCTGTCGCCGCGCCGTAAGTCGCGTAGGTATGCTGCAGGATGGCGGCAAGACTGAGGTTGCGCTCTTGTCGCGCGCAGTCGATCAGCAAGGTTGCCAGCGGAAAGTTGAACACCGCATCCAGGGGTTTCAAATAGGGTGCCAGTTCGATGGCGGACTTTCGCGTCACCTCGCCGACCACATAGGCGTGCGGGTTCACCGCGTTGATGCCGTTACGAAATTCCGTCCACCACGCGATGTTCTTCACCAGCACAGCAGGGTCGTCGACGTCCGATTGCAGGTCGTCATAGATGTGCTGGGCAGCATCCAGGCGAAAACCGTCGACGCCCTTGCGTAGCCAGTAGCGGCCTACGTCGACCATCTCCGCACGCACCGCCGGGTTGTCATAGTTGAGGTCCGGCATCGTCGTTGCGAAGATTCCGAGGTAATGCCCACCATGGGCGGCTGAAGCATGCCAGGCGTTGACGCCGGTGGCGCTCAGCGTGTCCAGATCAGTGTACTTGCCGGACCATGCATACCAATCATGGTAGCGGTTGCGCGGGTCGAGTCCGGCCTTGAACCATGGGTGTTCGTTGCTGCTGTGATTGATGACCAGATCCATGATCACCTTGATGCCGCGCTTGTGTGCTTCGGCAAGCAGGTGCTGAAAATCATGCAGATTGCCGTATTGCGGGTTGATGCCGTAGTAATCGGTGATGTCGTAGCCGTGGTAACTGGGCGATGGATTGATCGGCATCAACCAGATGCCGCTGATGCCGAGTGACTGTAGATAATCGAGCTTGGCGGTGACGCCGTTGAGATCGCCTATGCCGTCACCGTTGGTGTCGTACCAGCTGCGCACGAAGATCTCGTAGTACACGCCTGAAGATGGCGGAGCTGACGACGACGCGGCGGCAGACGCCTTCTGCGCATGCGTAGTGCCGCAAGCAAAACTGAGTGCCAGCACCGCGCTCAGGTTCGCGAAGCCACGAAGGACGGAATGTAAACGGTTCATGGGGTCTCCCCAGAGCGGGACGCGGTTGTCTTGAAAACGCATCAGCCGAACAGACTGATGGTTCCAGTCAATCGAAAGTTATCAGTCAACACTGGCGCGCGGCATCGCAAGATGGAGCAATGGTGCCGACCATATCATTCGTACAGATCAGGCAAACCCGGGAAAAGCCCGGCCCCGCAAGAGTGCGAGGTCGGGTGGGGTAGCACAAGCCGTACATCCCGAGGGCGATGCACGGCAACGGTCTACAAGGTCAGATTGAAGCCCGCGTAAATCGTGCGGCCGAAATACTGGATCGTGCCGGTTTCCGATGGGTTGCCGAAGTACGTGCGGGTGGGCTGGTTGTTGACGTTCAGGATCTGGAACAGAAGGCTCATGTCCTTGTTGATCTTGTACGAAGATTGAAAATCAACCTCAGTCTCGTCGTTGAAATACACGAGCTGATTGGTCACCGCGATCTGTGAGTCCGACACCCAAGGCGAGCGATGGGTAACTGTCACGTTGGTCGAGAACGGGCCGTAGTCGTAGAACAATGCGCCGCTGGCCACAATGCGCGACAAGCCGGGCAGGGTCTGGTTTTGTGGCGAGCCACCCAGCACCGAAATGTTGCTCACCGCGCTCTGCGTATAGGCGTAGTTGATCGACACACCCAATCCGGACCAGATGCCGGGCAGGAAGTGGGTTTTCTGGAACGCCAGCTCCATGCCGCGCACGTAGCCACCCTGGGTGTTGTTGAACGCGGTCTGATATTCGCCGTTGAGATACGGCACGCCAGTGGCCGGATTGATTGGTACGGTAATCCCGACGGAAGCGAAGTCGAAGTTGTTGTAGGTGACGTTCTGCACAAACGAATCAATGTGCTTGAAGAATGCATCGGCAGATATCAAGCCACTGGAATCGTCGAAGTAGTGTTCATAGGTCAGGTCGTACTGACGTGCCACCAGCGGATCGAGCAGCGGACTGGTGCCGCCGTAGATGTTGTACTGGCCATTCGTGTAATAGGACCCTGAGCCAGCCAGCAACTGATTGATTGGCGGGCGCGCCATCACCTTGGCCACCGAGAAACGGGTCTGGTCGTTATCCGTCCAGTGGTAGATAAGATTCAGCGAAGGAAGGTAGTCGGTGTATGTCTTGCCGATGTTGATCGGCTGAAAGTTGGACGTGGTGTAGCCGTTGCCATCAGTAATCGGCACGCCTTCGTTGTTGTCCACCTCCTGCAAGCCGGAACTGGACTGATCCGTATGCGCCACGCGAATACCGACATTGCCCGTCAGTGAGTGGTCGAACACGGTGGTGTCAATGTCTGCCATGAAGAAGACGTCTCGCTCCTTCTCATTGACCGTTCCGCTCTGGATTCCCGTCCAGGAATAGTCAGAGGTGAGGTTCAACTGCGGATTCGGTACGACGCCGTGTGCAGCGAGGATGGCAGGCGCATTGAGCTTCAGAAAGCACGGGAATCCTCCAAAGGATCCCTGCCAGCAAGTGACCGAGGTATTGCTGCCGTTGAGCGTCAATGGCAGCTGATTCGCGGTCTGCGGGTCGCTTGCGTATCCGCCGAATTCCGAGCCGTAGACATACGCTTCGCGCTGGGCCTCGTAATCGTGATTGTTGATGTAGATGCCGGCTTCCAATGCGGAAAACAACTTGTTGTTGAGGAAGTCGAACTTGACGCTGGTACGAAATGCTTTATTGGTGTCGGTGTATACGTACGGGTATACGCCATAGCGGGACAGCGCCATGTCATTGAGATTGGTATAGACCCCTGGATTGGCGAACGAGGCAGTGCCAATGTTGTTGCCCGCCAACGCATAGGTGACTGATTGATTCATCAGGGTGGGGTTGGCCGTGCCCAGGCCGTTGTAAGGATCGGCCGTGGTATCGACGTTGATCTCATCGCTGTAAGCACGCGACATCGAGGCATCGGCTTCCACGTGCCACGGGCCGTGGTTCCACTTCAGGTTAAGGCCGCCGGAGAAGATGTGCGATACGGTAGTGTAATTGTCTGCGGTGGTCTCGTTGGAAAATTGATTGTTCGGGTTGGTGTTGCTTACCGTGCCGCCGAGCAACGCGCCATTGGATCCGATGATCGGGTCGGTGATGCTCGTTGCGCTATAGAAATTCTGCGAGCGAAAACCGTAACCGTATGACTGATCGTCATAACGCGAAAAGAAACCGTCGCCGGTGACCTGTAGTTCGTCATTGGGCTTCCATACGATGGTCGACAGATAGCCATCGCGCTTTTCTTCGCCACCGTTCTGCTGTACCTGGATGCCTTCGGGAACATACGCTTGCGGGCCACCGGGGCTGAGCGGTTGTTCGGTGGAGTTGAACGCCTCACCCACGAACTGTTCGGACACGTGCGGCTGATACATCTCCGCCACGCCGAGGCCGACGCCTACGGTGTCGTCGAGAAACTTTCCCTGATAGGCGGCGCTGAAACGATAACCCAGAGCACGCGCGCCGGTGACGTCATGAGCCTGGCCGTCATAACTGCCGCGGGCATCGATATTGAACGACTGCTCTTTGGCATTGTTCAGCGGATTGGCGGTAGCCATGTCGACCGTGCAACCCACGCCGCCTTCAATCAGTGAGGCCTGCGAAGACTTGTACACCGTCGCCTGGTTGATCAATTCGGACGGGTATTCGTCGAACTGCACGTAGTTGGTACCGCTGGTCGGTGGCTGCTCGCGTCCGTTCAGTGTGGTCAGCACGAAGTTGCCGTCCAGACCGCGGCAGTTGATCTGCGACGCCTGGCCACCGATGCGCTCGGCAGCCACGCCGGGAAGGCGGGTCAACGCGTCGGCGATCGATTGATCCGGCAGGCCGCTGATGTCCGCCGCGGTCACCACGTTCACAATCGTGTCGGAATAGCGTTGCAGGTCGATCGACTTTTCGATGCTGTTGCTGAAGCCAGTCACGCTGATGGCTGCCAGGCTCGTGGCGAGCTGCTGCTCTTGCGTCTCGCTCTTGGAATTCTGTTCCTGCTTTTTCTTTTTCTCGTCAGCGGCTTTCTTGTCGGCAGCGCTCTGAGTGCCAGAAGTTGTTGTCGCGTTCGTCTGAGTGGTCGTTGTCTGCTGCACGGTCGCACCAACTGTACCGCTGGTATCGGTTTGTGCCGCGCGAACCCCGACGGTGAAGCATAGGCCGGCAGAAATAAGCGCCAGAGCCATCACGTTGCGTTTCAAAAGCATGTTCTCGTCTCCCCACGAAAAATGTCGTTGTTGTTCTGAATCTCTGGTTGCCCCTGGCTTGCGTATCGACGGCGATCATCGTCAGCATGCGCTGGTCGAGCGTCTTCAGCAGCGTGGGGTCATGGTAGGGCCGGGTTTCCGCGACTCACCACTTCTTGCATACGTATTCATGGCGAGCCCGGCAGGCGTGTCATCGCAGCGCAACATCGTTCGCGCACAACGTGCTGTGCAGCGCTTGTCTGGTCATATGAAGGCACCCGCATGCCATTGCGGCCACGCATCGGACGGATGGATGCAGGTCGCGCAGAAGATATTTAATGGGTGGTATGACGCAGTCGCAGCACGAATGAATACGTATGCAGGCCACTGCGTGATGCAAACAGCCTGCAGCTAAGCTGAGTGCCGTTCGCCGACGAGCGCCCTAAGGGGTACTTGTGGCCCAGTCTTGGGGTTCTGTTCCATGATCGATGCTTCCTGGTGGCGCGGTGCCGTCATATACCAGATTTATCCGCGCAGCTTTCTGGACACGGATGGCGATGGCGTGGGCGATTTGCCGGGCATTATCGAGCGTCTCGACTATGTGGCCAGCCTCGGCGTCGATGCCATCTGGATAGCACCGTTCTTCCGCTCGCCGATGGCTGACTTCGGCTACGACATTGCCGACTACCGCGACGTCGATCCATTGTTTGGCACGTTGGCCGATTTCGATCGCCTGCTGGTCAAGGCCCATGGGCTTGGCCTGAAGGTGATGATCGACCAGGTGCTCAGTCATACCTCGATCGAGCATGCCTGGTTCAAGGAGAGCCGCGAGAGTCATGACAACCCCAAGGCAGACTGGTACGTGTGGGCCGATGCTCGCGCGGATGGCAGCGCGCCGAACAACTGGCTCTCGCTATTCGGCGGCTCGGCGTGGCAGTGGGAACCGCGGCGCGGGCAGTATTACCTGCACAATTTCCTGTCATCGCAACCGGATCTGAATTTTCATCATCCGCAGGTACGCGCGGCTGCCCTCGACAGCGTGCGCTTCTGGCTGGACAAGGGCGTGGATGGCGTGCGTCTGGACGCGATCAATTTCTGTTTCCACGACAGCCAACTGCGCGACAACCCACCCAAGCCGAAGGCGCAGCGCGTCGGTCGAGGCTTCAGCGCAGACAATCCGTACGCATTCCAGTACCACTACTACAACAATACCCAGCCGGAGAACCTGGCGTTCCTGGGTGAGCTGCGTGCGTTGATGGATCGCTATCCGGACGTCGCTGCGTTGGGCGAAATTTCCTCCGAGGATTCACTCGCTACGATGGCCGAATACACCAGCGGCCATCGCCTGCACATGGGTTACAGCTTCGAGCTGCTGACCGACGATTTCAGCGCCGCCCACATTCGCGGCACGGTGCAGCAACTGGAATCGAAGATGACCCAGGGCTGGCCATGCTGGGCGATTTCCAACCACGATGTCGAGCGTGTGTTGACGCGCTGGAGCAGGGGGAGGCCGTCCGCACAATTGGCCAACCTGCTTACCGCGATGGTTTGTTCGCTGCGTGGTTCGGTGTGCGTTTACCAGGGTGAGGAACTCGGCCTGACCGAGGCCGAGCTGCCTTATGAATCCTTGCAGGATCCCTACGGCATTGCGTTCTGGCCACAGTTCAAGGGACGTGATGGTTGCCGTACGCCGATGCCATGGAACGACGACACGCATGCCGGTTTCAGTCGCGGCACGCCCTGGCTTCCCGTGCCCGACGAACACCGGGCACTGGCCGTGGCCCAGCAGGAAGCGGTGCCGCATTCGGTGCTCAATGGTTTTCGCGCTTTCATGCACTGGCGTAAATCGCAACCTGCGTTGCGCTGGGGCGACATCCATTTTCTTGAAACCGCCGAGCCGGTGCTGGCATTTACCCGCAGCTTTTCCGGTGACACCGTGCTGGTGATCTTCAATCTAGCCGATCAGGACGTTGCCATCAGCCTGCCCGCATTCGACAAGTCGCAACACCTGATGGGCCATGGCCTGATACAGGGCGACTTGCACGGCAATCAATTGCAGCTGCCCGGACACAGCGCCTGGTTTGCCAGGCTGGATTGACGCAACCCCAACTTATGCCGACAGACGGGGTGTCGAGAGGTCCGGCAGATAGCGCCAGCTGTCCAGCGTCACCGGCAACCGCGCCCGCGGCCATGCATCGCGCAGAAAAGCCAGTGCAGCGCTAGCCGCTGGGTGTCGGCCCAGCTCACGCTCGTCCAGCAGGCTGCGCCAACAATGGCCGTGCCGAATGATGCGGAACAGCCCGAGTTTGGAGGGAATTGCGTATTGCGACGACACGGTAGGTACTTCGGGCAGCGATGAGGCGGTGCAGTTTGCCTAATCGGCGTGACAGCCAGGTGATCGCCATGCGTCAGCGAGGTGGCGATCGTCTAGCCAGCGGTCTTACAGAGGGGCCGGGTATGTTCAGGACTCCGTGGCGCTTTGCACAGCACAATCTGCCTCTATTTCCACAAGCCAGCCCGGATCGATGAAGCGCGGCACCTCGATGAAGGTGCAGACCGGCTTGATAGCGGCAAACGATTCTCCATGCGCTCGAGCGGCGTCACGCCAGGTCTCGATGTCGGTGAGCATGATCCGAGTCCGGATTACATCGTCCATGCTCAGGCCAGCATCACGTATGGCCGTGGCGATGATCTCAATGCAGCGCTTGGTCTGGCCGTAAACATCACCGGGTGCCGCCACCGAGCCATCGAAAGCGATGGGCGCCGTGCCTGCGATCGCCAGCAGGTTGCCAACGCGGACCGCTCGAGAGAAACCAATCTCGGGTTCAAGCGGAGAGCCGGATGAGATGAGAGTGCGCATGGGACGGGATCCTGTAAAGCCTAAGTGGTCGAAAGCAGACCTTGGCATCGTGCCAGCCACCCGATCGTCCTGCAATTTCGGCTGGCGCCCACAAGGCCCGAACGTCGATATTCGCCCAGGATTGGCATTACTTGGGCAGGCTGCATTGACGGTCCGCGGTGCTCCCTTCACGGACGTTGCCTGCACGATTTCCGCAGGGCTGCGGATGCATTCATCCCTTATGAGCAACTACGCCGCGCGTGTCGAAGAATTGGCGGCCAATTCCGTCAAGGCGAATAGCCAGAAAGCCTCGGGGCCGTTGGCGAAAGCGATCATGCCTATGTTGATGCCGATCGCGCTGAGGACGTTCTTCAACCGTGGCAAAATGTTCGGTGCCCAACACAGCTATAGGATCGACTGGAATGCCTCGGCGGTGGTGAGGTCGTGTTGAGATGCCACCGTTTGTTTTGATGCACGAATCGTGCCCCGGTGGCAATAAAAAGTAGGCGTCATTCTGTTTTTCAGACGTGTGTCACACTTAATATTGATGCAAGCGATCATTGTATTCGCAACAACATTATTCACCAGCATTCGAAACAGGGGGGCCTGATGATCGAGCTGGAAATTCAGACACTCTCGGAACGACGGGAGGGTCTGCTGATCGACGTCGGCCGGGCCGTCGTCATGAACGGGTTTACCTTGCAGCGGCAACGCTTCACGCAGGACGCCAATGGTGTGCTGCTGACGATGGTCGTGCGTGGACCTGCGCGCAAGCAGCGTGCGCTTGAAGCGGCGCTTGGTGCGAACGAACGCATCATCAGTTTCAATGCCTCGACTTTTGAGGAAGGCCCACCGAAGCCACACTTCGCGGCGTCACGCCCGATTGACCACGTGCCTACACCAGCACCGGCTGTGGAGGTTGCGTCGCCTGCCGCAATGCCCGCCGAGGGTGCGCCGAAGGCGCCTTCAACGGTAAGCGTGGCACCTGTGCGACAGGCCTTGGTAGCCGATTCCATGTCGGCAATTGAAGCGGTTCCGGCCATCGCACTTGTCGCGGCGAAGAGTGCGGTCGATACGCCTGAAGCCGCTCCTGCGTCTCCGATAGCAGTTCATCCAGAACCCCAGCCAGAGCCAGAGCCGGAGTTCGTTTTCGTGATGCCACGCGCCCCTTCGCCCGTATCGGCACCCGTGGAAGTGGCGCCATTTGTCGAGCTGGTCGCGCTGGATGCGGACGAAGAAGCGGTCCTGAAGACGCTGCCGAAACTACAGAATGCGTATCCGGATATTTTCTCGCGAGTGCAGACGCTGGAACGTTCAGTGGCTGAAGGTGCACGCGAGTCATCCCTGTTGCTGGTAGGGCAACGCACGGGCGCCTGGGTGCACGAGCGTGATTACGCAGACAGTGCCAAGCTTGGTTTGCATGAAGCGCTGGAGAGCGTCGCCATCCCTGCACTGCGTGCACTGGTCGAAGTTGAGCAGAAAGGCGAGCAACTTCACATTCGCAACAGCCCGTTATGCATCGAGGAAGGGCAGTCCAGCTGCAAATTTTTCAGCGGTTACCTGGAAGGGTTGCTTGGCCCGATCGTTGGTTCGGAAGGCCTTTCGGTGTTCGCCGTTTGTTGTCGCAGTTGCGGCGCAGACGAATGCGTTTTGGCGATCTCGGATTGAAGGGCGCCTGGAAAGAACGCTGCCCTATCCGTTTGCCACGCTGCGTCCACTGACCCAGCAGACTGGATCAGTGCAAATAACTGTCGTTTTGAGTCACTAACTGACACTAGTTGCCGGACCACCCAGGCACTTACCTTGTTGCTGACCTGGCCTTCCTCACGCCCGCTGCTTAAGTCTGCTGCCGGTCGTGCGTCAGCGGCTTGATGCGACGCCGGTGCGCAAGCTGCTTCGCACGATTTCCGCAAAGGGCCATGCTGCACCACCGGCGCGCATGTCCTCGCGTGTGGTCGGCAAAAAACAAAGTGCACGCCGAGCCTTCGCACGCCTTGACGTACGAAAAGTCTTCGTCGCAGACCAAGCGTGCCATGGATTCGGCAATCGGCAGCAACAGCGCTTCAGGCGATGCCCAACGCCGCACATAAATCATCTGCAGGCCCGAAGACTCGCCAGACGGCTGGGCGACGATTTCGTCGTATCCGTCATTGCGTTTCAGCAATTGATTGAGCGGTTCCAGCTCGTGCAGATCCGCGGCCGTCAATGGATGTCCCTTGTGCTTCTGGACGAACGCACGAAACCACTCTCGAAGCGTACGAGCCTGGGCCGCTATGCGGTCGATCTCGCCCGGAATGGCGCGGTCGCGTAGTGAGCTGACCACTTCTTCGGGCAGCAGGCGCGACTGCCGCAGCCAGTTCAAAAGCCCCTCGCCATCTTCGAGCCAGTCGACGGCCGTATCCGCGGGTGTGGCCACGGAATTGAGGAAGTCCAGTCCGAGCGAATCGGAAAGGAAAAGGGCGGGAATAGACGGGGTCATGGGTGGTCTCCTTGAGGGTCACAGTAACCGCCTAAACAGATGTTGACAAGTTACTTCGGCGATAATAACCTCTCCGAAAACGTTTAGGCGGTTACTGCAATTTCAATGGGCATTTTCGCCGGATTCGCGCGCATGGCGCCAAGGAGACCAAAAATGAATAGCAAAGTACCTACCGTGGTCCTGGCCCACGGCGCATGGGCAAACGAATCGAGCTGGAACAAGGTGGTCGATTTGCTTCGGGCAAGTCGCATTGATGCGGTTACCTTCCGGTTGCCGTGTCCTCGCTCGGCGCTGATGTGGCCGCGCTTGATCAGGTGCTGCAGAGGATCGATGGGCCGGTGGTCTTGGTCGGGCACGCGTACGCCGGTGCGGTCATCGCTGAAACCCATAGCGACAAGGTGAAAGCGCTTGTGTATGTCACCGCGCTGGCACCAGACCAGGGCGAGACGGTGGCCGACGTGTTCTATCGCTACGAGCAAGACGACAAGGCGCCGAAACTCGCTCCCGACAGTGACGGCTGGATCTGGCTGCCCTCGGATGCATTCGCCGTCGCGTTTGCACAACATGCGACGAAGCAAGAGCATAGCGCCCTCGCGGCGGCACAGCTTCCCATTGCGCCTGCGTGTATCACCATTCCTGTCGGGCAGCCGCTGTGGAAGAGCGTGCCTGCCTGGTATCTGGTAGCCGAGCACGACCACATGATTCCCGTGCAGACCCAGCGCTTCATGGCCGCCCGGATGGGTGCGCACGTGAGCTCGCACCCTGTCGATCATCTGCCCAGCGTGACCGCGCCTGAAGTGGTCGAAAAAATCATCGTCGATGCCGTGAGGCATGGCGAAGGTCGATCGTCTTTTTTATCGAGCGACGCTCACGGGCGATCGCTCAACAACGCCACGCCATAAGGCGTGCATACCCTCCAAATCGTTAAGGAGAACTGCCATGTCTGCCATCCACTATCGCCGCATCAGTGTCGACGGCTTCAACGTCTTTTACCGCGAGGCCGGCTCAGTCACCAAGCCGAAACTACTGTTGCTGCACGGCTTTCCAAGTTCCAGCCATATGTTCCGCGACCTGATTCCGCTGCTCAGCGAGCACTTTCATATCATCGCGCCCGATCTGCCCGGATTCGGCCTTTCAGACATGCCGCCGCGCGACCAGTTCACCTACACGTTCGACAACCTTGCCAACGTCATCGATCGCTTCACCGAAGTCGTGGGCTTCGATCGCTTTGCGGTTTATGTATTCGACTACGGTGCGCCGACCGGTTTTCGCATCGCCGCAAAACATCCGGATCGCATCACCGGAATCATTTCCCAGAATGGCAACGCGTACGAAGAAGGCTTGAGCGATGGCTGGAATCCGATCCGCGCTTATTGGACAGATCCTTCCGCCGCGAACCGGGAAGCCTTGCGAGGATTTCTGACCCCGGAAAGCACGCGCTGGCAGTACACCCATGGTGTGCCGGACGAAGCGCGGGTATCACCTGACGGCATTGCGCTTGACAGCTACTACCTCGCCCGCGAAGGGGCAGATGATGTGCAACTCGACCTCTTCCTCAACTACCAGAGCAACGTGGCGCTCTACCCCGAGTTTCAGGCGTATTTCCGCAAGCACCACCCACGCTTCCTGGCGGTGTGGGGCAAGCACGATCCGTTTTTTCTGCCGCCGGGTGCCGAGGCGTTCAAGCGTGACATTCCGGACGCGACCATTCGTTTGTTCGACACCGGACACTTTGCGCTGGAAACGCACGCGAACGAGATAGCGCAAGCCATCCGCGAGGTCTTCGCTCACTAAGCGAAACGTAACCATGGGAAATCGGGAGAACGCCATGTCCAATTCAACTGCCATTGTTACCGGGGCCAGCCAGGGTATCGGCCGCGCAACGGCTATTCGTCTCGCCAAGGATTTCGGCTCGGTCGTGCTGGTCGCGAGAAGCCGTGAGCATCTCGCGGAAACGGCGAAATCGGTCGAGGATCAGGGTGCAAAAGTGCTGGTCATCGATATCGATCTTGCGCAAAAGGCCTCGGCCAAAACTGTCGTCGAGAACACATTGTCCACGTTTGGCCGCATCGACGCTTTGCTCAATATCGCTGGCGCCGTACCGCAGATCGACCTTTTCGAGATGACCGATGAACAGTGGGACGCGGGCATGGCGCTGAAGTTACACGGCGCGCGACGTTTGACCATCGAAGCCTGGGATGCACTCAGCAAAACGAAGGGATCGGTAGTGTTTACTTCAGGTAATTCGGCAATTTTTCCCAAGGCGCCGTATGCCGCGGTCGGCACCATCAATGCTGCGATCGCGGCTCTGGCGAAGGCGTTTTCAGACCGCGGCATCTGCGATGGCGTACAGGTCAATAGCGTTCTACCCGGCCCAGTGATGACGGGGCGGCGGCGCTCCTATCTCGAACATTGGGCGCCCTCGCACAACATGACGGTCGTCGAGGCCATGCAGCGTTTCCCGCACGATGCGGGTATCGCCAGGTACGGCGAGCCAGAGGAAATTGCCGAACTGATGGCCTTCCTCGTGTCGCCGGGTGCGCGCTGGATGACCGGTTCGATGCTTCGCATGGACGGCGGGGAAGTCAAGTCAGTTTAAGGCTATTCCCGGAAGGGTCGGGCGCGCCGACCACACAATCGAGATTGCTGTTTGGCCGTCCGTTGCAGAGGAGGCTGGCGGCGGCCAATTCGGGCGTCGTGCCTGGTTCGCGCGTGAACTATTTGTCAGTCGGCTTTTGGAGTCTACTACCGGTAATGCCGGTAATTTAGCTGCTCCTGCGCTGTTCGTCGGCAAGCGCAATCAGCCTTTGGCCTGCGGACAATCGGATACCTGTAGATATTGACAGTACACAAGGCTCTTCGCCCGGTGTACATGTCAACGTGCACGGATAAACCCCAGGGATAGGGGCAGGTAGTCGACCGATGAAAAGTGTGACGTTTTTAATCGTTGGGATATTGTTGGCACTCGGGCAGCCATGCGCTCGTGCGGCCACGGGTGGTGAAATCCAATTCACTGGCGCCATCGTGGCCTCGCCAGAGCAGGCATCGAAGACAACAAAAGTGCAGTCGATCGCCTCTTTGGAAATAAGCGAACAGGGGCAGGTGCTGAGATACTTCGGCGCCTACGCTGGCAGGAGCGCCAGCCTGATGACCATCTCGTACAACTAGGCATAAGGCCGCGCAAGACACGGTCTTTGATCCACACCTCATGCCGATCTCTTTGCATCATCGACTTTTCGCCCGGCGCCTTCCCTGGTTGAAGGTCGTTTTTCAGTGCGCGGAAGAATTCAGCCCATCGCGAGTGTTGATGGCTGGCGGCTAACTAGGCCGGGGAGCCATATCCGGTAAAGCGGTAGTGGTCGACCAAGACTCAGCCCTTGTTCACTTTTTTCTTCGATCCTCTCGCATCTCCCGATTGCGGACGGGGACGGCTCCGCGGGCGCGTTTCTCCATAGTTCTGTTGGGCTTTCGATGCATCCGATGGGCCGCGGCTCTCATAAGCCAAGAGGGCAATGACCGAACGCCGCTATCCGCTGCGGCTCCGGCATCACGCCGAACTAACATACCGTAGCTTTGAATCTCCCACAGACTGCGCTGTGTAATCAGTCCGGCCCGAAGCAACTTTGGGAAGAGCTTCCGCCGGGACTGTGAAAGCGCGCATTGGATAGCAACCAACCGGAGTACCCCGTGGCATTGAAGCGCAAGAACACATCGGCCGGCACCACACACCTAACGGCGTTGCGCAAGACGTCCACCGGTATAAAAGGGCTGGACGCCCTGACACTTGGAGGTCTTCCCGCCGGTCGGCCCACCTTGCTATGTGGTGCTGCTGGCTGCGGCAAAACGCTGTTTGCGATGACCTTTCTGATCAATGGTGTCAACGAGTTCGGCGAGCCTGGCGTATTGATGACCTTCGAGGAACGGGCTCGCGACTTGGAAACCAACGTAGCCTCGCTTGGTTACGATGTCGCCGATCTGGTCGAGCGCAAACAGCTGGTTATTGACCACGTTTACATCGAACGCGCCGAGATCGAGGAAAGTGGTGAATATGACCTCGAGGGTTTGTTCGTACGGCTGGGTCATGCGATCGATTCGATCGGGGCAAAACGCGTGGTACTCGATACCATCGAGGCCTTGTTTTCAGGATTGGACGACTCGGCCATCCTGCGTGCTGAACTTCGTCGTCTGTTTGCATGGCTGAAGGACAAGGGCGTTACCGCCATCATCACCGGCGAGCGGGGCGATGGTCAGCTTACGCGCTACGGTATCGAGGAATACGTATCTGACTGCGTGATCTTGCTGGACAACCGCGTTGAAGAACAGGTCACGACACGCCGACTGCGTGTCGTGAAATATCGCGGCTCCTCGCACGGTACCAATGAATACCCTTTCCTTATCGACGAACATGGCATCAGCGTGCTGCCGATCACGTCGGCGGAACTGGGGCATAGCGTTTCGCAGGAAGCAGTGCCAACCGGCGTTCCCGGGCTGGACGCGATGCTCGGCATTGGAGGTTTCTTCCGCGGTTCGAGCGTGCTGGTTTCGGGCCTCGCCGGCACCGGGAAATCGACCTTCGCTGGCGAATTTGTCAACGCGGCTTGCGCACGTGGCGAGCGCTGCCTGTTCTTTGCCTTCGAAGAGTCGCCGGATCAGATCGTGCGCAACATGCAGTCGGTAGGCATGAATCTGCGGCAATACATCGACAACGGATTGCTGGACTTCCAGTCGGCGCGTCCCAGCCTCTATGGCTTCGAGATGCACCTGGCGCGTATGAACCGCGATATCGAGCAGTTCAATCCACAGATCATCGTGGTTGACCCCATCTCTGCATTTCGCGGTCCTTCCTTCGAGATACATTCGACCCTGGTTCGACTGGCTGACATCTGCAAGAGCAAGGGCATCACCGCCTTGTTCACCAGCCTGTCTTCTGCGGGCGAGCAGATGACGGAGAGCGAACGTAGCGTGTCGTCCCTGATGGATACCTGGATCTCGCTGAAGGATATGGAGGCGAACGGGGAGCGCAATCGCGTGCTCTACCTGCTGAAGTCGCGCGGCATGAACCACTCGAAACAACTGCGGGAATATCAGCTGACCGACAACGGCATTCACATGGTCGATGCGTACATCGGGCCAGATGGTGTAATGACCGGCACCGCGCGAATCGCGCAGGAAGCACGCGAACGTGAGGCGGCACTGTCACGCAAGCAAGCCACCGAGCGGCGTCGCCGCGAACTGGCGAGGAAGCGTTCAGCGGTCGAACGACAGATTGCTGAACTGCGGGCCTCGTTGGAAACGGAAGAGTCAGAAGTCGAAACATTAATTCAACAGGAGGAAGCGCGTGAGCTGACGATTGGATCGGAGCGTTCTGAAATGGCAACGATCCGCGGAGTGCGCCCATGAGTGATATGAAAAACAACGGACAAATGCCAGGCAACCCGACAGACGAGTCGGTAGAGGTCAATGCCGGGGAGTTCAGTCTTCGGCTCTACGTTGCAGGACAGACGCCCAAGTCGCTGGCTGCTATCGCCAATTTGAAGAAGCTTTGCGAAACCCATCTCGCTGACCGCTATACGATAGAAGTCATCGACCTTCTGGTCACTCCTCAGCTCGCCGCAGGAGACCAGATCGTGGCGCTGCCGACGCTGGTGCGCCAACTTCCCGAGCCTCTCAAACGCGTGATCGGCGATCTTTCGAATACCGAACGCGTATTGGTCGGCCTCGACATCCGCTCCAAGACAGCGAGCACACCATGACCGATCACGACGACACGAAGCCGTCGCAGGGCCAGTACAAGCTGCGCTTGTTCATCACTGGATCGACGCCACGTTCCGCCCGCGCGATAGAAAACATGCGGCGAATCTGTGCGGAGAATCTCGAAGGACGCTACGACCTTGAAGTAGTGGACGTCTATCAGGATCCGGAGGCGACCAAGGATCTTCAGATTATCGCGACGCCGACCCTGGTAAAGATACTCCCCGAGCCTCTGCGGCGGATCATCGGTGATTTGTCTGATCGAGAGCGCGTACTCGCCGGACTCGATATCGCGCCACTCGATAAAGGCGACCTTGAGCAACCATGAGCCAAATACCCGAATTTTCGAGCCTCGATTACAGCCAGCTCATTGAGTTGCAGGATCGTTTGCGCGAAGCGGAAGAGACGCTTGAGGCCATACGCAACGGTGAAGTCGACGCCGTTGTCGTGGGCGGTCCCAGTGGCCAGCAGGTCTACACGCTGGAAAACGCAGATCGCCCCTATCGCGTTCTGATCGAGCAGATGCAAGAGGGTGCGGTGACGTTGAGCGAGGACGGCGTCGTGCTCTATTGCAACCAGCGATTTGCCACGCTGGTGGGTGCCGATCGCAGTACGTTGATTGGCGAATCAATCGAACGCTTTATAGGTGACAAGGAGCTTTATGCGTTTCGTCGCCTGTTGACGCTTAATCGGGGCTTTGGCCGTTCTGCCGAGTTGACGCTGCAAGCGTCGAACGGGTTGGTTGTTCCGGTCAATATATCGATCGCCGACCTTGAGGGCGAGGATCAGATGCCGAAGGTGTTGTGCGGCGTGGTCACCGACCTTACACGTAGCCGTGAGCGCAGCCATGAGTTGGCTGCGGCCAACTTGAAACTGGCCAGCGAGATCGACGAACGTCGCCGGGTTGAGGATAGCCTGCAGCTTGCGCTTGACGCTGCGGAAATGGGGCATTGGGATCTAGACCTGCTTAACGACAAGCTGTCGCGCTCGGCGCGCTACGATCAGATCTTCGGCGATGCAGCTGGTGGTGTTTCCGGGCAACTGGAGACGATATTCTCAAGTTTTGTGCCCGAAGACCGCGCTGCCGTGAAAGATGATTTTTTGCGGGCCAAAAGCGCGGGCTCGGTCGAATTTGAGAGACGCATACGCCGCCTGAACGACGGGGCGATTCGTTGGGTGCAGGTCAAGGGCAGAACTTTTTATGTGGATGGCATACCGGGTCGCATCAGTGGCGTCATTTCCGACGTAACCGAACGCAGACAGGTCGAAGAACAGTTACGCCAATCGCAGAAGATGGAGGCCATCGGCCAGCTTACTGGTGGTATCGCACATGACTTCAACAACCTGCTGATGGTCATTGGCGGCAGCCTCGACATGCTGGACCAGCGCGTGACAAAAGAAGAGAAAGTCACGCGTTATCTTGCAGCGGCACGCCATGCCGTGGAGCGTGGTGCAACGCTCAATCAGCAACTTCTCGCCTTCTCGCGGCG
>Ga0302316_10000626_pt1 | contig 30178 bp, 27 predicted proteins | sample III_Palsa_N3_2_FD_200456 | JGI IMG/M metagenome (GOLD analysis project Ga0302316, IMG submission 200456) | Peat permafrost microbial communities from Stordalen Mire near Abisko, Sweden - III_Palsa_N3_2 | ecosystem: Environmental > Terrestrial > Soil > Palsa > Peat permafrost | place: Sweden...
AGCGAAGCCCAACGCGATGTGCCGCCATGTCACGTTGGGCTTCGCTGCGCTCACCCCAACCTACGCACTCTCGCTTCAATTGAGCCTGGCACGACGCGTGCCGTAGGAGCGCACCCTTGCGCGAAGCTCTTGTGGGAGCGACTTCAGTCGCGATGGCTTTTGCTCCAGGCCAGGCAAGAGCATCGCGACTTAAGTCGCTCCCACTGGCTCTTGTGCAGGCCTTTCGCGCACAGGGTGCGCTCCTACATCCGAACGGAGACGCTCAGACGCTTTGTGGCGCCAGTGTCGCGCCGACATCCGTCCGTCTGGGCCAGTCCTCCGGCGTAAGCAGTTCCAGCCCGTGCGCGAGTCGCGCCTTGTCGCACTGCGGACTGATCTTGCCGAACTCCCATGATGGCGCGACCTCACGGCACACCGACGGCCGCTGCACATAAATGCCGCAATGCGCAGCCTCGCCCACCGTGCCTTGCAGGGCGATGCAGTGCGGTTGTGCGGCGTTGGTGCCGCGCATCGCAAGGCGGTGCGGATCGAGCTTTTCGGTGTGCTCCGGCGGGACTACGCCACCCAGGGACGCCTCGGCTTCGGACCAGTGGAAGGCCACGCGGAAATGGGCGCAACACGCGCCGCAACGCAAACAAGGGTGTTCGATCAGATTGCCCAACGCGCACTCCACCGCGCGCAAAGCGCGGGTTTTATATCTTGAAGACCAGTCGACCCGTCGGACTGCCAATGGTTCGCCGGCAGACGTGCACTGCGTCCTGTGTCGCTTGGCGACGATAACGCCATCAACGGAAGCACGCCAAGCATTCCGCTGCAGCTACAGTAGGCCACCTTTCCTGAGGATCCACCATGACCTATCTGCCCGCCCTGGTTACCCTGCTCACTGTGCTGCTGTTGCTTGGCACCATGTACGCGGTGGGTCGCGCCCGTGAACGCCATGGCATCAAGGCGCCAGCGGTCAGCGGACACCCCGGGTTTGAGCGCGCTTACCGGGTGCAGATGAATACGCTGGAAGGCACCGTGATGTTCTTGCCCACGCTATGGCTGGCGGCAACTTACGGCTTCAGCGGATGGGCTGGCATCGCCGGAGTGGTCTGGCTGGCTGGCCGGGTGTGGTACGCGCTGGCCTATCTCAAGAACGAGAGCAAGCGCGGCCCGGGTTTCATGGTGAGCATGGTCGGCTTGCTGGCGCTGCTGGTGATGGCATGCATCGGGGTTGGTCGCGCCATGCTGATCGGCTAGCTTCTGCGCGTCGCGCCATCAGGCGGGCAAGCGATGCGATGCGCATCGGCCTTCACTGCGACGACTCATGGCGATGGCGACCGTGCCAGATGGCAGGATTGCCTGCGCTGCCATCATGCCGGTAGCGTGCCCTACAAGAACACCGCGTGCGCTGCCCGTTTAAACGGCCTGCGCGCGTGTCGTCACGAACTGTTGCACCGCTGGATTTCATGTACACCGAAGCTTCTCCCACACCTCCTTTGACACCTTCCGCGCTGAATGAGTGGCACGACGGTACACGGCCTCCTGGCCTATGGGCTGCGTTGGGACTGATCGTGTTCTATTTCGTGCTGCAGGTCGTGAGCAGCACGCTGATGGTGCTGCTCATCCAGCTCTCTGCGGGCCTCATGCGTGTGCTGCAAGGTAAGGCGCATCTCAGTGCCTTGCTTGGAACCGCGCCTGCCATGCCCGCCATCACGGCGATGTTCACCCTGATCGTCAGCGCGTCCCTGACGCTGCTGTTGGCGTACCGGAAATGGCCGCGACTTTGGTCGCTGGCGTTGCCACCGGGTTTCGGCTTCGCACTACCGGCACGCCCGCTTTTCTTTGCATTGGCGATCGGCGTGGGACTGGTCGCTCCGGTGCTGGGCGGCCTGTTGACCCAACTGCTCGCACAGGGCCACAAGGTCAGCCAGGACATTCAACAGCTGGGAGGTCAAACCTCACTGGAACTACGTATTCCGCTGATGCTGGTCGTGACTAGTGTGGGCCCGCTGGTGGAAGAACTGCTGTTCCGCGGCGTGCTGCTGTCGGCATTGATGCAACGAAGGCGCGTCGGCCAGGCGGTGGCGATCAGCTCGCTGGCGTTCGTACTGGTCCATCTGCCGGGCCTGCAATGGCAGTGGTATGCGCTGCCTGACCTGTTGCTGCTGGCGCTCGCGCTGGCATGGCTGCGACTTCGCTCGGGCTCGATCTGGCCAAGCGTGCTGGCACATGGCGTCAATAATCTGCTGGCGGTGGCGGCATGGTTCGTGGCGGTCAATCTGCCGGGCTGAGGTTCACGACCGGTTCGTTGTTGAAACCGCGCAGCAGGCGCGCCGTTTCAAATACCGGCAAGCCCATCACCCCCGAATAGCTGCCTTCCAGATGCTCGATCAGCACTGCACCACGACCCTGGATCGCATACGCACCAGCCTTGCCGAACGGCTCGCCAGTGGCAACGTAGGCATCGATGGCCGAGTCATCCAGCACGCCAAAGCGCACGCGTGAGATGCACGTTTCGGATCGCTCCTGCTGGGCACTGACCACCCACACCGCTGAAATCACCGCATGGGTGCGACCCGACAAACGGCGCAACATGGCGGCAGCATCTTGCGCATCCAGCGGCTTGCCGAATACTTCGTCGTCAAGCACCACCTCGGTATCCGCACCGAGTACTACGGCATCGTCCGCCCCGCCAAGGCTGGCCAGCCCGGCACGCGCCTTGTCACGCGCTACCCTGCTTACATAGTCCTGCGGCGACTCACCCGGCGCACGCTGCTCGGGCACATCCACATTGAGTACGGCGAATTCGACGCCCAGCTGTTCGAGCAACTGGCGACGGCGCGGCGACTGCGAGGCGAGGTGAAGCATCAAAGTTTCCGATCAGCGAAAGGGGCAAACATGGGTTTGCTCAGAGGGACAGCCCGTACTCACAAAACTGCCGATCGCGTTGCCAGCCCAACGACTCGTACAACGCCTGCGCCGGTGCGTTGTCCAGCGCCGTAGACAACGACAGGCTAGCCGCTCCCAGTGAGCGCGCATGATCTGCCGCCGCGTTCAGCAGTGCCGCCGCGACACCTTGACGGCGAGCACTCGGCGCTACGAACAGGTCATTGAGCAGATAGGTGCGCACCATGCGCACCGAAGAAAACAGCGGATACAGCTGTGTGAAGCCGAAGCCCTCACCCTGCCCGTTCCGTGCCAGCAGGATCAGCGATTCATGCTGCTGGAAACGTTGCGCAAGAAACTCGCGCCCGCGCGCAAGATCGGCTGGCTGACCGTAGAACTGGCGGTAGCCGTCGAACAGCGGCGCCAAGGTATCGAGGTCGTCGACCGTGGCTTGTTGGATCTGGAATGACATGCGGCTGGATCGCTGCGTAGGGTGAGTTGAGCGTAAGCGAAACCCGGCATCGACGCATCCCCGTTGAGCTTTGCTTGCGCTCAACTCAACCTGCGAAGCTCGCTCAAGCACGGTGATAGGGATGCCCGGCCGCGATGGTGGTGGCGCGATACAGCTGCTCGGCCAGCACCAGCCGCACCAGCATGTGCGGCAGCGTGAGCGGTCCCAGTGACCAGCTTTGTTCGGCGCGCGCCAGCACCTCGGGAGCGTGGCCGTCCGGGCCGCCAATCAGGAACGCTAGATCACGGCCGGCCATGCGCCACTTCGCCAGCTGTTCGGCCAGCTCTTCGCTGGACCAGGTCTTGCCGCGACCATCGAGCGCGACCACATGGATGTCACGCGGCAACGCGGCGAGGATCGCGACGCCCTCGTCGTGAATCGCACGGAGGTCATCGCGTCCCTTGCCACGCACGCCGGGTTTCAGTTCGACCAGCTCCAGCGGTACCTCATGCGAGAGCCGCTTGCGGTATTCGGCAAAGCCTTCCGCCACCCAGCCGGGCATGCGTTCGCCAACAGCGATCAGGCGCGCACGCATGCGCCGCTCTTATCAAATGACACACGCGCAGCGTAGCGTTTGCCTCCTCTCCCCTTTGGGGAGAGGATTGAGGTGAGGGGCCAATCTTGCGGTTCACCCCGTTTGCCTCCTCTTCCCTGCGAGGAGAGGATTGAGGTGAGGGGCCCATCTTGCGGCTCACCCCACACAAAAATCAGCCTGCTTGCGCAGTATCAGCTTCGTGCCCGTGGTCGCCCACCGTCCACAGCCGTTCGAGACCATAGAACTCGCGGATACGGGGCAACATCACATGGACGATCACGTCGCCCAGATCCACCAACACCCATTCGCCCTCAACTTCGCCTTCCACGCCCAGCGGCATCACGCCCGCTTTCTTGGCGTACTTGGAAACTTCGTCGGCGATCGATTTGACGTGGCGTGCGGAAGTGCCGGAGGCAATCACCAGCAGGTCAGCGATGGACGTCTTGCCGCGAACGTCGATTTCGCGAACGTCCTTGGCTTTCAATTCTTCCAGCGCGTCGATGACTGACTTGCGCAGGGTGGCCGTGGTAACGGACTTGTTCGTACGGGCAGTACTCAAGAGGAGGAGCCTCGATGCGTGATCGCAGCGCGAAATGGCGCGGGCGCAGTATAACCGCCCAGCCGTCAAGGGGTATTTCGGGCCTGCCTAAAGTCTCGATCAGGGCTCCAGCGTGCGCTTGGCCAGCCGGTACTCGTACATCAGGCGCGCCACCAGCTCGGCGGCCGGCTGCGGCCGCACCAGACTGGCCGCCTGCCCGCACCATTCAGACAGCAGATCGCCACGCCCGGCCGCAGCGGCGGCACGGCGCAATGGCGCGGTGAGCGCGTTCAGCACCGGATACGGCAGGCCCTGTGCGGGCGTTGGCATGGCCTCGACAAAGCGGTTGCGCAAGCCGCGGGCCGCCCGGCCGGAGAATCCACGGATCGTGGTCACCTGGTAGTCCTCGACGTGGGGCAGATCCTGCTTCCATGCCTCGGCGGCCGTACATTCCGGACAGGTGAGGAAAGCGGTACCCAACTGGCTGCATGCGGCGCCGAGGATCTCCGCCGCCAGCACGCCGTGGCCGTCCATGATGCCGCCAGCGGCGATCACCGGAACATCCCTTTCATAGGCCGCCATCGCGCGTACCGCCAACGGCAACAGCGCAAACAAGCCGATCATCGCGTCTTCGGCATCGTGCAGGAAGGTGCTGCGATGCCCGCCGGCCTCGGCGCCCTGCATGGACACGGCATCGACGCCAGCGTCGGCGCAGGCACGTGCCTCGGCCACGGTGGTCGCGGTCGCGATGACGTAGATGTCTCGTTGCTTGAGTTCACGCAGCTGCGCAGGGGTAATCACACCAAACGCAAACATCGCCACTGCCGGCCGCGCCTCGCACAGGGCAGCGAACTGGTCGGAATAGCGTGGCGCCCACTGCGCCGGCATGCTGGTGCGGATGTCCAGTCCCTCACGGGCCATCAGCGCATCGAGCTGTTCCCGCGCCTTCGCTACCGCCGTCAGGTCAGCCTCGAAAGTATCCGGCAGCACGAACAGGCCGATCGCATAGGGACGATCGCTGAGGGCGCGGATCTGCGCTGCCTGATCGAGGATGGCCTGCGGCTCCAGATAACCCGCCCCAAGCGAACCGAGGCCACCGGCGTTTGACACGGCCGCCACCAGGGCCGGCGGCGTCGAACCGGACATTGGCGCCTGGATCAGCGGATGCTCAATACCAAGTCGGCGGGCAAATGGTGAGCTCATGCGGGACGGCCTCGGCTGACGGACAGCCAAGTATCCGCCGCTGCCAAGCACAGCGGAAGTGGACCAAGGTCAATCGGCGAGGGCGCCGCATAGCGCCGCCCTCGCCAACCACGACGGGCTTATCAGCCGCCTGAGCTCGTCGTGCCGTCTTCTTTCTTCATCGAGTCGTTCTTCATGGCGCCCTTTTTCATGCCATCTGACTTCATGCCATCTGACTTCATGCCATCCGACTTCATGCTGTCGGACTTCATGGCGCCACTGTTCATCATCTTCGATTTCGAAGCGTCCATTTTCATCGAATCAGACGTGGTGGAGGTTTTCTGCATCGAGTCGTGCGACATCGCCGTGCTGGAACTGGCGGCCATGGTGTCCTGCGCGAATGCGGCGGTGACGGCAAAACTGCAGGTCATGGCGGCGAGGAGAAGTGTGACAAAGCGTGCGTTCATGAGGAGATCCTTCGAAGGGAAATATCTGGATAGGGTCTGAGGGACGAAGACAGTCATTCCATCCCCATAAGTTCCTTCGACACCGGCCTGTCGGCGGTTACATCCCCTGCGCTGGACTCCGAATCGAGTGGACGCAGCTAGCCCAGCCCGGCCACGATGTTCACCGTGATTGCGATGATGAACACGTTGAAAAAGAACGAGATTACGCTGTGCAGCAACGCCACGCGACGCATGTAGCGGCTGGTGATCTGCACATCGGAAACCTGGAACGTCATGCCGATCACGATCGCGAAATAGGCAAAATCCCAATAGTCCGGCTCCTTCGTGTCGGGAAACTCCAACCCTGAATGTTTGTCGCCAAAATCGCCATAAAAACTGTGCGCGTAGTGAATCGCAAACATGGTATTGAGGAACATCCAACTCAGCACCACGCTGAGTGCGCCGACCACGACCGCCAGCGCTCCGCCAGTCTTGGCCGCATGCAGCTCATTGCTCAGTGCCACCAGAATCACCGTCGACAGCACCACGCCACTCCACAGCACACCCCATCGCCCGGTGTCTTGTGCCTGCGCCTGGCTACGCATATTCGTCGGCGAGGACTGGTTGAACATCCGCGCCAGGATGCACAGGAACACCACCGCGCCGAGATCGAACCCCAGCAACACGGCAATCGCCGGCCGCACTCCGGTCGCTACCAGCACGGCACTGGCGACAATGAAAATCGCCAGGGCAATGATCATCCGCGGTCGCGCTTTCACGAAGTGAAACGGTCGCCAGGGGCGTTTCTTCGGCGATGTGGTCACACCTACCTCATCGGGACCGTTCACGCGTCCTCCTGCGTTGATGCGGCCACCGACAAGATCAGGAAAACCGACACTCGATCAGCGCAATCCGACACGAAAACCTCCGGCATACCCGGCGCAGCGCCTGGCCAAGCAACCATGATAGACGGACTCATGCGCACAAATCCTGGTCTTCCGGATGCCGCCTTAGCCATGCCGCGGCATACGAGCACGCCGGCACCACTTTCCAGCGCTCGGCACGCGCCACTTCCATCGCTGCCTGCACCATTGCCGATGCGATGCCACGACCACCGACCTCAGCGGGCACCTCGGTGTGGGTGATCGTCATCACGCCACGCGCCAGGGTGTAGTCAAGTTCGCAATGCGCACCGTCCACCTGCGTTTCGAAAAGGTGCGCGGCGGGATCGTGATGAATGGCAAATGACATGTGAATCCCTGCGCTCGCGGTTGAAGCGGCAAGCATACGTCGCGATGGTGGCTATCGGGAGTGAATCCTGCGAGCACCCGCCCCGCCCCTCAATCCTCTCCTCCGGGTAGAGGAGGCCAAGGATAGCTACCTGCGTCATGGGATCACCCTTTCTTCGCGCGACCTGCATGCAGCGGCCGCCAAAATGAGCGGCTCCATCGCCCAACAGGAGAGTCTCATGAAAAGATCCGCATCCGCCCACTGGTCTGGCGGCCTCATGGATGGTCAAGGCACTATCTCGACGGAAACCAATGCACTGCGCGAGACGCCGTACGGCTTCAAGTCCCGTTTCGAGAATGGCCCCGGCACCAACCCGGAAGAGTTGATCGCGGCGGCCCATGCAGCATGCTATTCGATGTCACTTTCGCTCGGACTGGGCAACGCCGGGCTCACTGCCGACAGCATCGATACCAAGGCCGTGGTGACGCTGGACAAGGACGGCGGCGGCTTTTCGATCACCGCCTCGCACCTCACCTGCAAGGCCAAGGTGCCCGGCACCGACGCAGCAACGTTTGCGAAGATCGCCCAGGCGAGCAAGGAAGGTTGTCCGGTATCCAAGGTGCTCAGGGCCACCATCACGCTGGACGCCACTCTGGACGGTTAAGCGCTTGCCGCGGCATCGCCGTCAAGCGGCGATGCCGCGTGTCATGTCAGGTCCAGCGTGGCTCAAATTCGGCATGCCCAGGCCGCCATCAGCGGACATCTGGATTCAGGCTGGCAGGGCCAGCCCATCATCTTCGAACGCTGAGGTCGCCATCACCCGGTTGCGGCCTGCGCGCTTGGCAGCGTACAGCGCCTTGTCGGCACGCTGCAGTACCGCTGCCCCATCGCGCTCGCCCGGCGCGGCCACAGCCACCCCAACCGACACCGTAAGCTGCAGCATATGGTCGTCGATCAGTATCGGCGTGCTCTGGACCATCAGCCGAATGCGCTCACCCAGCTGCAGCGCGGCCGGCAGGTCAAGCCCGGGCGACAGCACGACGAACTCTTCACCGCCGACGCGGCCGATCACATCGGTCTCGCGCAAAGTGGCACGAATGCGCGATACCAAAGCCCGCAGCACCTTGTCTCCGCTGCCGTGGCCGAAACGGTCGTTGACACTCTTGAAATGGTCGGCATCGAGCATCAGCACGCCCAGCGATTGCCGCTGCCTGACCGCCCGCTCCAGCAGTTGCGCGGTTGCCTCGTCGATCGCCAGCCGGTTGCTCACGCCAGTCAGTGGATCGATCCGTGCCAGCGTATGCAGCTCCTGCTGCAGGATCTCGTTGTAGAGCAACAGAAATCCGATGCTGCCAAACAGCGGTTGCTGTCCCGAGAGCAAGATGTAAATGAAATTGGTAACCGACGGCGCGATGATCTGATCGGGTGGATTGGCGCTCAACCATAGTTCGCCGTTGCGCCATAGCAGCAACACAACCGCCAACCCACAGATCAGCAACATCAGGTTGCGCGCCCGCGAGGCACGTGGCTGAGAGCGGCTGCGCAGCGCCTCGATGTTCAACAGCATGTTGAGCGCGATCGCGAAGGACCCCCATAGGACCCGACTGCGATAGTCGACATCGATCAGACCGAACCAGGCGACGCCCAGCCAGCCGGCCACCGCAATGGCCAGCACCAGCCGCCAACGCAGCGGCTCGCCGAGCAGCATGCGCAATGCAATAACACTCATGCCTTGCGCGATGAGGTTGAGGGCGTTGCCGCCCAGCAGCATTACCGAGGAGGAAACATAGGCGTGCGACACCAGCAGGCCCCAGCCTGCTGCTTCGAGCCCCAATGCGACGGCCCGGATACGCAGACTGGTACGTGCCCGGCCCGCATCGCCATAGATGCCAAACCACAGCATCAGCGCCAACACCGCAGCCTGCACGGCGGTGATCAGCGACAGTGTCTCGACGTGAAAGGGCACCATGCGCGCTCTGGCCAGGCTGGAGGGATTAATCCCTTGTTGGCTGTTGTACCACTCCTTTGGTCGGCCACGCTTCCGCAATTTTCACGGCAGCGATTCTCATGGTATCGGCCGACTTCGAAAAACTTGAGCGTTGACAGGTCGCCGAGTTTCGCTACTTTCAGTGACTTGAATCTCTCTGGAAGCAGGATGGCCACGCTTATTCCCACCCGAAACGGCTGCCTGCCTCGCATGACAGGGGGCGAAAAGCGGTTTTCCGAACGCTTGGAAGCCAAGCTCGAAGACGACTACGTACTCTGGTACGACGTGCCCATCGGGCTGAAACAGTACCGGGCGGATTTCGTGGTATTCCATCCGCGCCGCGGCATGCTGGTGCTGGAGGTGAAGGACTGGAAGCCGGACACCATCCGCCACGCCGACAGCACCCAGTTCACCCTGGTCACCGATCGCGGCCTGGTGAAGGAGGCCAATCCGCTGTTGCAGGCGCGTGCGTACGCGCTGGAAATCGGCGTGGTGCTGGAACGCGACCCCGCGCTGCGCTACCCGGCCTCCAGCCGTTACGCCGGCAAGTTGGTGATGCCGTGGGCATGGGGCGTGGTGCTGGCCAACATCAGCCGCCAGCAATTCGTCGACGGCGACCTCGGCGCGGTGATTCCCGAACATCTGGCGATCTGCCGCGACGAGATCAACGACAGCGTAGAGCCCGAGGCGTTCCAGCAACGCTTATGGGCGATGTTCCCGCAGGTATTTCCCACCGCGCTGACGCTGCCGCAAATCGACCGCGTGCGCTGGCACCTGTTTCCGGAGATCCGCGTGGCAGCCGGCGAGGGTCAGTTCGGCCTGTTCGACAACATCGCGACTGCCACGGCCAGGCCGCTGGAAATCCCCGACCTGATCAAGGTCATGGACGCGCAACAGGAACAGCTCGCGCGCGCGCTAGGCGATGAACATCGGGTCATCCATGGCGTCGCCGGCTCCGGCAAGACGATGATCCTCGGCTTTCGCGCGATGCAGTTGGCGCGCGAGCTTTCCAAGCCCGTGCTGGTGCTCTGCTACAACGAGACGCTGGCCGCGCGGCTAGGCCAGCTGATCGGTGAGCGCGGCCTGGCCGACAAGGTCGATGTGCGCAACTTCCACTCGTGGTGCCAGCAGATGCTCCAGGCCTACCACGTGCCGCTGCCGCAGAAAGATGAAAACTATTTCCCGGCGATGGTCGCGAAGGTCATGGACGGCGTCGAACGCGGCCAGATCCCCCGATTCCAATACGGCGCTGTGCTGGTTGACGAAGGCCACGACTTCGAGCCGGACTGGTACAAGCTGATCGTGCAGATGATCGACCCCAACACCAACTCGTTGCTGGTGTTGTATGACGACGCACAAAACATCAACGGCAGCGCCAGCCGCCGCAAGTTCACCTGGAAAAGCCTCGGCGTGCAGGCACAGGGCCGCACCACCATCCTGAAGCTCAACTACCGCAACACGCTGGAAATCCTCGCCGTTGCGCGCAGCTTCGCCAACGAGCTGCTCGATGCACAAGCAGGCGAAGATGACGGCGTGCCGCTGATCCCGCCGGAAAGCGCCGGTCGCCGCGGCGCCTTGCCCGAGCTGATTCGCGTCGAACACGCCGATGACGAGCTGCCCTGCCTGGTGCAGCGCATCCGCGACGAACAGGCCCATGGCCGGCGCCTCGACGATATTGCCGTGCTCTATCGCTACGGCGGCCAGGGCGACAAGTTGCGCGAAGCGTTGACCCGCGCCGAAATTCCCTGCCGCGTCGCCGAGGGCAAGGACAAGGGCGCGCTGTTCGTAGTCAAGGATTGCGTCAAGCTGATCACCATGCACTCCAGCAAGGGGCTGGAGTTCCCGTTGGTGATCATTCCCTACCTTGGCCAGATGCCCAAGGCCGGCGAAGACGAAAGTTACGAGGCCCGTCTGCTCTACGTCGCCATGACCCGTGCCACCGAACGCCTGCTGCTGATCCATCACGAGGATTCGGTATTCAGCAAGCGCATCCGCGATTCGATCAACGAAGTGCAGGGGCAGTTGGAGAGCGTTTGAGCGGTGGAGCAAGAGCGACCCCACCCCAGCCCTCCCCTACAAGCAGGGGAGGGAGCACATCTGCAGAGCGCTCCCACCCCAACCTCCTCTGCGACCGTAGGGAGTCCCTTCTTCGGCACACTTAGAGGGTAGGCCTGTAGCGCGATGCCACTCTTTGCCCCTCCCCCTGCTTGCAGGGGGAGGTTGGGAGGGGGTGAGGCTTTTGATCTTCTTCCCGAAGAGCTAACCTCCCCCGGTCCTCCCCGGTCCTCCCCTGTCTGCAGCGTGCGCTGGCTGGACAGCCATCGCTGGCACGAAATCCTTAGCCCGGCAGCAGCTGATACGGACGCATCATTTCGTTATCTTCATGCTCGAGGTAGTGGCAATGCCACACATAGCGACCGGGCTCACCCTCGAAGCGCATGGCAATGCGCGTGACCATACCGGGATCGGCGCGCACGGTGTCCTTCCAGCCCGCCTCATGCGCAGGCGGCGGTTGCGCCGGGCCGGTGTATTTGACGACACGATCCGCGTTCCACGCGAACAGATCGAACGGCTGCCGGTCGATCACCTGGAAGCGCACCAGGTGCAGATGGATCGGATGCGAATCGCCGGTAATGTTGACGAGGCTCCAGGTCTCGATGCTGTTCTGCCGCGGATTCTCGGTGATCGGATCCGACCACATCTTGCCGCCCAGCAACATCATCATCGGATTGCCGCCGGCATCGTCCTGTTCGCCCAACGTCAACACGCGATCGCGCACGGCAGTGGCCGGATCAATACGCGGCACGGGCCGCAGCACCGCTGGTAGCACCGAAGCATCACGACGTCCTTGGTCGCGCACGCGAAATTCCAGAATCGCCTCGGCCCGCTGGTGCAGCTGTACTGCATGCCCGTCCATGCCGCTGAAATCCACGATCACGTCGGCGCGCTCGGCTGGATACAGCTCAATGCGCGAGCGCTCCAACGGAGCGGGCAGCAAGCCCTGGTCGCTGCCGATCTGCTGGAACGAATGTCCATGCGACAGCGAGAGATCGAAGAAACTCGTATTGGCAACGTTGATCAGACGCAGTCGATAGCGCCGTGGCTCGACGTCAAGGTAGGGATAGAGCTTGCCGTTGCACAACACGGCATTGCCGCGGCACTCCGACACCCACGGCGCTGACGGATCATCCGAGACGGGGTAGTAAAGCTGGCCGTCCTTGGCGATCAGGCGGTCACACAGGATCAACGGCAGATCGAAGTCGCCGGACGGCAGACCGAGCGCCTGTTCCTCGGCATCGCGAACGATGAAAGCGCCGAAAAGCCCGGCATACATATTGAGTCGGGTGATCCCCATCGCATGATCGTGATACCACAGCGTCGCTGCATCCTGCGCCCCGGGATAGTGCGACAGCGCCGAATGGCCGGGAACATACCAATCCTCCGGCCAGCCGTCGCTGCCGGCCGGCACGCGCGCACCATGAACATGCGTTATTGCGCGTACGGCAGGTTTCGAGCGCTCCGCGCCGTGGAGGTTGTGGTCGATCGGCAGAAAATGTTGCGTCGGCAGCGCATTGACCCATTCGATCAGCAATGGCTCACCGCGCACAGTCTCAAACGTCGGACCAGGCGAAAGACCGTCGTAACCCCACAACGATGTGGGCGGTAGGTCGCGGTGAAGACGTGCGTTGAAGGCCCGCATCTCCATCCTGTAATACGGCAACATGCGACCGGGATAGGCAGCATGCGCGCGCTTTCCGGTCGCGCGCGCGATCGGAGGCAACGGCAGTGGATCGACAAAGCGCGTCAGCGAGGTCGGATTGAGCAGCGGAACCTTCGGTGCCGCCAGCGTCGGCATTGCCATGCGAGTGGGCATCGCCATCGGCATCGTGCTGGCCGACGCCACACGCAGCGCATCGGCAAGCGCATAGCCTGCGACCAGGCCGCCGGCTCCGCACAGAAAGCGACGACGTGAAATCGTCACCGCCAGCCGCCGTCAGCCTGGGCCATCATGTTGCCGATACGGCAGTGGTCGGCATGCCGCCCGCAGGAAAGAAATGCGTGTGTCATACGGCCACCCTAGGCAGTCCATATGACAGGCATATGGCGGTCAATCGCAACAATGCACCGGATGAGACGAACTCCTGACGCAGGTCGTGATTCACCCCACCGGGGAATCAGGCCGGCACGCCGTCACTCAGGTTGCCCGCCTCGATCTTGTGCACGAGCGCTTCCAACGCATCCAGACGACCTGCCTGTGCGTCACGCTGCTGCACTACGTCTTTCAGCGTTTCATCCATTTTGCCCACACTATCCCCGAGCAAGCGCAGCGAGCCATCTATCCGATGCAGCAGATCTCGTTGCTTTTGTACATCACCGGCCTGAAGCGCTCCGTCCAGCTCGGCCATATCCTGACGACCGCTATCCAGCAGCCCCCGGAGTACGCCTCGCACTTGTTCGGCTGAGCCAAACACGTCCATCAGCAGAGATAACCGGCTGTCTGACGCCCCCTCGTGTGCCGGTGTCGGCAACGCCTGCTGTTTTTTTGCCCGATGAAGATAGACATCCAGTTTTGCCTGCAGCTCGTCAAGCTGAATAGGCTTCGCCAGAAAGTCGTCCATGCCCGCCTCCTGGCAACGTTGAACCTGTTCGGGCAATGCACTGGCCGACAACGCGATGATCGGCAGATGCATCTTGCCTGAAGATTCGGCGGCACGAATGCGTTGCGTCAATGCATATCCGTCCAGCACGGGCATATAGCAGTCCGTGATCAACAAGTCGTATTTGGCATCGACCATCGCAGCCAGAGCCTGCTCTCCATTTTCAACCAGCGTGTGTGCGTAGCCGAGGCGTACCAGCTGGCGGGAGATCACTGCGCGATTGATGGGGTGATCTTCGGCGACGAGGATGCGTGCGTCTTGCCCCTTCGACTGGGTAGGTGCGCGATCGGCGACTGGAGGCGACGTCAAGCCCAGTGCCGCGTGACAGGCATCCACCGCCGAGCGCCAGAGCAAGGGATTGCAACTCAGTATGACGTTGCCCTGTTCAACGTAGAACCCACAGGGATCGGGCAAATCGACCAGACGTATGCACCGAGTACCGTGCGGCAGCAACCCAGCCTTCACGATGTCTGTGTCGACGACGAACAAATCGACGTCATCGCCATCGAAGTCGCGCAGATCTTCAGCCTCGGCCTCGACCAGATTCAGACCCAGCGCTGAAAGCGTATTGGAAAGTTCACGCTCGAGCATTCTGTCATGCGTACACAGAAGCACCGTCTTTCCGGTAATGCTTGTCGATGACTGCAACGGCCGAGCCACCGGCAACGTAAACTCAAAGATGGCCCGTGTGCCAACATCAGGTGAGCTGACCAGGCGGATATCGCCTCCCATCAATATTGCGAGGCGATGGCAGATCGTCAGGCCCAGCCCGGTCCCGCCGAAGCGGCGCGTGGTGGACGTTTCAGCTTGGGTGAATGGCTGAAACAAGCGACCGAGCTGCTCGTTCGAAATACCAATACCGGTATCTACGACGCTCATGCGCAACCGCTGTCCATCCGCTTCCTCACTCAGCAACTCTATCCCCAGCTCAACGTACCCTTTCTCAGTGAACTTGAGCGCATTGCTGAGCAGGTTGGTGATGATCTGCCGTATACGAATGGCATCACCGGTATATTCGCCGGCCAGTCGCCAGTCCAGCGGCGAATACAGACGGATGCCCTTTTCATGTGCACGTGCTGCGAACAGTCCGACGACGCTATCGGCCAGCGCACGCAAGTCGAACGGACGCGCTTCCAGTTCCAGCCGCCCCGACTCGATGCGTGAAAAATCGAGGATATCGTCCAGAATCTGCAGCAGCGCACCGGCCGAATCCTGCACCATGCCAAGCATGTGCCCCTGTTCGCTATCGAGCGGTGTCTGCGCCAATAGCTCGATCAGACCCAGCACACCGGCCATGGGGGTACGGATCTCGTGGCTCATCATCGCCAGGAACACGCTTTTCGACGCGACCGCCGCTTCGGCGGTCGCTTTGGCCTCGGCCAGAGCGCGCGCCTGCTCCTTCTCGACGGTAATGTCGTCCAAGTAGACGCTCCACGACAAACCTCCATTGGCTTCAGCGCGCGGCACACCACCAGAACCCCGTACCCAGCGGATCTGACCATTGATGCGCGTGCGAAATTCGGCGATGCCGGCGGCTCGGTCATCGATCATCTTCTGGATGACTTGCATGACCTTCGGCTGATCTTCGGGGAGTGCTGCGTCCAGTGGGCGAGCCCAACCGCCGAGGATATCCTGGTGAGTCATCCCGAACAATGCTTCGGTCTGTCCGCTGACATGGTCATAGGTACGACTTCCATCCTTGTCGATGCAGGTTCGCAGAATGACCCCGGGCAAGCTGTCGTTGGTGTCAATCAGGCGCTGTTCCGAAGCACGGGCGCGCGCCTCTGCCTCGCGTATGTCGCTCACGTCCACCAGCGTTCCGAGCAAACAGGCCACTTCGCCAGGAGCACGAGCGAAGGGGTGCAGCCAGAGGAGCACATCGCGTGACTGCCCGCTGCTGTTGATCATGGTCATGCGCAGTTCTCGACGAACGTTGTCGCCGCTGCCCAGCACGTCCAGGTCGGCCTGATGCATGGCCTTGGCATCCATGCCTTTCAAGTGCTGTGACTGGGCCAGTGTATGGCCGACAATATCGGCACGCGCACACTCGAACATCGTTTCGTACGCGTGGTTTACGGCAAGATATTGACCTTCGGCGTCCTTCACGAAGACTGGATAAGGAATCGTCTCGAGCAGCGCCTCCTGGAAGCTCAGCTGGGCCTCCAGTTTACGTTCCGCGATAGTCCGCGCGCGCATGACGAGGCGCAGTCGCGAGTAGGCAAAGCCGATGATGCCGAGCACCAGGGCCGAGATGAGCAGGCCGGCGAGAACCCATGACCAGGGCACTCCGTATCGGTATTCGGTCGTCAACCAGCGGCTACGTATGCTTTGACTTTTCGCCTCCGTGACGTTACCGAGCACGCGATCGATCAACGGCATCAACTTTGCGAATTCGCTGTTGATGCCAATCGTGAAGTCCTGATCGACGCCCACCGGCCCCACCACTCGAAGCGTTGCTGCATAGCGATCACGGATGAACGGATCGATCGCTGGCAAGGTGCCAATGTAGGCATCGGCCTTGCGCGAGGCGACCAGCTCCAGACCCTCCTCGTTGCTCCCCACCGGCAACAGCTCGCTGCGCGGAAGCAACATCTTCAGGCGTGGCAGCAGCCCCGCTTCCTCACGCACGGCTACCGAACGACCGGCGAGATCTTCAGGGCCAGCGATCGCCGGTCCATGCAATCTGGCCACGATCACTTCGGGAAAATGCTCGTAGGGACGACTGAGAATCATGTCCTGCGCACTGAAGTCCCCCGGCATGGTCGCGGCCACCATGTCGACCTCCCTGGCACGCACCATGCGTTGCAGGCTGCTCAAGTCCTCGGCGGGAACAAGCTGCAGACGCAGCCCGAGCTCGTGTTGCAGGATCTCGATGTAGTCCGCCGCCAGGCCACTGAACCTGCCTTCACCATTGATGAAGGTATACGGATGCCGATCGATCTCGAAGCCCAATCGCAGCGGCTGCAGCGCGCCCAGCCAGGCGCGCTCATCCTTGCTCAGACCTGCAGCGAGCGGCAGCGGTGCGCCTTCGTTTCTCTGCATGCCCCATTGCGAGCGCAGGCGTGCGAGCTCCTGTGGCGTCACCGTCGCCTCGGCCTTGCGCAGCAGTTGCGCAAGCATGGTCCGATCGCGCGGCACCGCCAGCCCCATATTGATGGGCGGCATGTCCAACGACGACAACATCCTGAGATCGTCGGAGTTGCGCTGGTTCAACAACGCCTGCGTCCGCGAGGTGGTTGTACCAATGTAGGCATCCGCCTGACCGGCAGCCACCATATCCATGGCCTGACGACCGTCATCGGCAAAGACCAGCGTCGCTCGCGGAAACCGGACTGACAGCATGGAGACAATGGCGGAAAAAGAACGCTCGATAGCAATGCGCGCGTGGTCAAGATCGTGCTCACCGCGAATTTGCGTATCTCCCTTGCGAGCGACCAGCATCAAGCGGCCGGCCTCATAAGGGCGCAGAAATTCGAACCGGGCCCTTCCTTCCCGTGTCGATAGCTGCCCTAGCAGCAAGTCGTAGGGTGCAGGAAGCGCTGGGTCGGCATAAGCCACCGTTTCCCATTTGGCGTAGGGATGAAACTCGAGCCGCAGTCCAACGCGTCCAGCCAGCAGGCTCGCGTAGTCGACGCCGAACCCTTCCGGGCGCCCTGCCACCCATGTTTCGACAGGTAAATGATCCCCGGCGAACACGCCTACACTCACGACGGGGTGCTCGCTGCGCCACGCCAGTTCCTGGGGGGTCAGTTCGACGGCGCGGACCTCTTGTGCCCGCGCCTGCCCAAACCCGAGACAAAACATGAAGATCGTGGCCAGCAACGCGCGCGCGCCGGACGGCCAGCGCCGACGATCTTCTTGTTCCCTGGCCGTGGAAACCCACGGAACGGGGAACTGAAGGGCAATCTCCGGATTCATGTGCGGCATAAGAATCACACTGGGCGTAAGAAGAGCCCAGCCTATGTGTAGCCGTTTTACCCCTCCATCAGAATCGTCTCAACCATCAACATTGAGTTGCCCTATGCGCGCGCAGTCTGTGGGATCGGCTACGCTAGGTCCATCGTGGGACTGATCGATGGGGATTCCGTGACATTGCGCATCATTTTGGCTGACGACCACCCTATCGTTCGCAGCGGTGTCCGCTTGCTGATCGAGAACGGCACGAATGCGTCTGTTGTCGCCGAAGCGAGTTCACCAGATGAGCTATTCAAGGCGCTCGATGACGAAGCCTGCGACCTGGTACTCACAGACTTCAACATGCCCGGCGGGCAAATTGCCGATGGGCTGAACATGCTCAGTCAGCTGAATCGGCGCTGGCCCAAGCTGCCCGTCATCGTACTCACCATGATGAGCAACATCGGCGTTCTGCGCTCGATCCTCGCGACGGGGGTTCATGGGCTTTTGAACAAGTCCGATGCGTTGACCGAACTCACGCTGGCCATCCAGGCGGTATCCCACGGGCGGGAATACATAGGTGAAGCGATCAGAGGCCCGCTTGAAGCGACACGGGTGGGTGAATCCTCGACCGAGCACACCGAACTCTCTGTTCGCGAAACCGAAGTGCTGAGGCTATTCGCTTCCGGTCTTACCGTATCGCAGATTGCCACCCAGCTGAATAGAAGCGTCAAGACAATAAGTCGTCAGAAGATGGACGCGATGAGCAAACTCGGCCTGAAGAGCGATCTGGAAGTCTATGCGTATGCGCGCGAGCACGGCATGTTTTCCTGACGCCGCGATGGCGCAGCATTGAGTGGGGGGCGCTTCGAAATCGACCAGTCACCGCGGTCTGGTGTGAAACCCCAAAAAGCCTCTGGCGAGAGGCTCGCTGACAGCATCAGGCGTTGCGCCGCGTGCCACGATTGCCGGCACCCATATTCCAGACAATCTTGCCCATCCTGCGGCGCACCCATGCGGTTACGCCGCAGCTCCATGACACCTCAGTTCAACCGCGCGAGGGGGCCAATGTTTGCATTCGCTCACCGCTCGTCACCTGGCACATTGCCGGCACCGCTATCTGCGTAGATGAGCAATTCGACGCGACGATCCGGCGCCAGACAATCGACCAGTGCGTTGCGGTTGCTGTCATTGCACTGAACGAGCGGGTCTCGCGAACCTTCGCCGTGTGAACGCATGGGCACTTCGCCAAGCCCATGCGTTTGCAGATAGCTGCGTACCGTGTCCGCACGCTTGGTGGACAATCCATCGTTGTGCGATGGCGTGCCCAGGCGGTCGGCATAGCCAACCAACTCGATGTTCTTCAAATCCCGGCGTTGCCCAAGCTCGCTCACCAGCTTGTCCAACGTATCCTTGCCTTCTGGCAGCATGCCCGCTTCGTCGCTGCGATCGAAACGGAACAAGGCGTCGGCCTTGATTGTTCGCACGATGGGCTTGCGAGTCGTACGCCCATTCGCTTCAGCCACCGGCAAAGGACATCTGTCGACCTTTGTGTCGATTCCGTTCATGTCATCGATCAGCGCATCGACACGGCTTTCCGACTGGCCGAAACTGCGCCGCCACGCTTCGTGCCCTGCATGCATCAACTGAACTTCGCCACACGCGAGAATGCGTTCGGGTTCGTCGCAGCCTTTTCTGGCGTCCGCTTTGCCCTTTTCCGCTTTGAGGTTCGCCCATAGATCCGGGCGAACTTCCGACACCGTGCGCAGCTTCGGGTTGTCAGGGGAATGTGGCTGCTTGTGCTCCAGGCCGTTCAATAGCCGATCAGCTTCGCCCATCGCTTCTGGCACAAAGCCCCATTGGTTGCCCGATTTGTATTCTTCCTTGGCCGCATCAATCCAGCACGCAGCCTTCGCGCCGTCGTACCCTGAAGCTTCGGAGGCCAATGCGCTCAGGCGCTGTGCCAGCTGCGGCAACATGGTCCCGGCATGCATGCCATGGTACTTGGCCAACCACTCTTTTGTCGGTGCACCGGCCTCGACGTTCTGTTGCGCATCAGAACCCGCCTGAAGCACGGTCGGATCTTGCACGTTCAGGCGATCGCGCGCCTGATGACTTGCACAGCCAGCCAACAGGCCAACCAGCGCCACGGATATTACTGATAATTTCATGGGCTCTCTCCGGCCAACGAGCAGGTATGGGTCACCCCACGACCACTCACTTGTTGGCGCTGTCCTTAGTCGCCAAGTACCACGCCGACGCCCACTCGGATGATAGGCTGGTCGTGCAGGGCCTCAGAAACACCCGCATTGATGTTTATCCGACCGTTGGAGCTCCAGCGCGACACACCGATACCGAGCGCCGATTCGCCGCGATAGCTCGCCAAACCGGCATTCAGCGTCGTTCGACCTGGCATGTACGGAGTGGTCATTACAAGCGCTGCCGCTCCAGCGATGCCGCGATTGGCCTGATGAGCATTCTGGTTGATCTCGTTGCTGAGCTGATTGAAGTTGTCATTCAGACGGCTATCCAGATTGCCCAGCGCGTCGCCAATATTGCTGTAAGTGTTGCCGCCCACGTTGTAACTCGGAGCAACCACATTTCCCGCGTTGTCGATCGTGGAACCGCCGCCGATAGCATTCGCGACGCTGCTGAGCTGCGACACGTTCACAGCATCGGTCTGCTGCACACCGGCCGCTACGTTGGCAACCTGACGCTCGCCACCGACTGAACCAACCGACACGGTGTTGGCTCTGTTTGCCACTGAACCGTTACCGATCGCCGCACTGTTGGCAGCCGTCGCCTTGGCACCGCTACCCACAGCGGTACTGCTGGTGCCGCTGGCGGTGCTGTCGTTGCCAAGGGCCACGCTGTTGGCACCGGACGCCGCCGCATTGGCGCCACCGGCCGCGGAATTCGTACCGCTGGTGACCGGTGCGCTGCCGCTACGATCGGCGCTCACCTGGAATGCACCCACATTGCCATTGCTGATGTTGCTGATCGTCGACTGAATATTGCTGATGCTGCTGGTATTGGCGGCCACCTGCTGGTTAGTCGCATACAGCTGCGAACCGTTCACCGCGTCCACACTCGTCGCATTCAGCGCACCTGCCGTCACGCCCGTCACCGTACGGGTGCCCGCCGTGCCAGTCATGTCGACCGTGGTACCGTCCGTGCCAGCCGCCATCGTGATGTTCGCGCCAGGCGCCGCCTGCTGCACCAGACCCACCTTGCCGCCATTGATGTTGTTGGTCAGGTTGGAGATGGCCGACGTGTTGCCAGCGATGTTCGTGGTGTTGATGGAAACCTGCTGGTTGGTCGCATATAGCTGCGAACCGTTCACTGCTTCCACACTCGTCGCATTCAGCGCACCAGCCGCCACACCGGTTATCGTGCGGGCGCCCGCCGTGCCGCTCATATCTACCACCGTGCCGCTCAGAGCAGCCGCCACCGTGATGTTACCGGTGGTCGGATCTTGCAGCACCAGGCCCGTCGAACCGTTGTTGATATTGGTAGTCAGGTCGGTGATGTCGGTCGTGTTCTGTGTCACGCGGCCGTCGATGTTGGTTATCGCGCCGCCGATGGTGTTCACCGTGGTGCCACCCACGTCATACGTCGGGTTCGTGATCGTACCGTCGTTGTTCACGACCGAGCCACCGCCGATAACGTTCGCAATCGACTGAGTCACACCATACAGTTGCGTACCGTTGATCGCGTCCACGCTGGTCGCATTAACCGCACCGGCCATCACACCCGTCACCGTACGGGTGCCCGCCGTGCCGGTCATGTCGACCACGGTACCATCCGTGGAAGCTGCCACCGTGATGTTCGCACCGGGCGCCGCCTGCTGCACCAGACCCACGGCACCGCTGTTGATGTTGTTGGTCAGGTTGGTAATCGCCGACGTATTGCCCGCGATGTTTGTGGTGTTGGTCGCAATGTTGGTGGTGTTGGTGGAAACCTGCTGGTTGGTCGCATACAGCTGCGAGCCATTCACCGCGTCCACGCTGCCCGCACTCAGAGCGCCCGCCGTCACGCCGGTCACCGTGCGGGTGCCCGCCGTGCCAGTCATGTCGACCACGGCACCATCCGTAGCAGCTGCAACCGTGATGTTCGCGCCGGGCGCCGACTGCTGCACCAGACTGCCGCTGGCCTGGAGAATACCCAACGCGGCGTCGACCTTCGCAAAGCCCATCCCGACGTTAGTAGCCGCACCCGTGGTGCCCTCAATAGCATTCGCATTGATCAGCGCATAGTTGGGCGCGCTGATCGTCCCCTTACCATCTGCACTCACGACCGAGCCGCCGCCCAACGCTGCGGCGGTGTTGACGGCGTTCGAGTACAACTCCGAACCGTTCACCACGTCATTCGACTTCACGCTAATCAGGCCGGGCGCGACACCCGTCATGAGCGTATCGACTTCCGACACATAGCCCGTATTGAAGTTGTAGAGCGAGGAGGCATGGTTTTCAACCGGCGTCAAAAGACCCGTCGTCGGCGATTTCGACACACCATAGGTTGTGCCCCAATAAACCTGGCAGCTGGAACTGCTATTGACTGTGCCGCAACTGTTCCCCTCAGCCCATGACGAGCCATTCAATTCCGGGTTGCTTGCAGTCGTAAAGTTGTAGCCATACGCCTTAATGGACGCCATGTTGGCCTGGGCGCCACCATAGAACGAGTTGATCACGGTGCCGCCTGATGTACCTCCTTTCTGCGTACCATCGCCCATGGTGCCGTTGTTCGCATTGCCGTCATACGTAGTGGCACCGGGGACCGTCTGCGCGAACACGGGAACACCCGCACTGCACGTGATTGCCGCCACCAGGGCGAAGGCCATCGCTTTCAGCATTGACGACTTGCCGGTTGAGGCGCTCTTGCCACCAGTGGATGACTTGCCCTTGGCGGAGTCCAGTTCCGATACCGCTACCCATGAATGGGTAGCCTTGTTCCAAATGACGCGATAGATGTGGTTCATGACGTTACCTGCTTCATGGATGGGAAATGGATGTGTGCGACGGAGCCTGCGAGGACTCCGCCTGATGTGATGAATTTTCCGGACCCACACCATCCACAACCATGAGAACATTCTGAAAATACGCGTGACATCGCCCGGTCCATGCCACTGACAGCACGCGCGAAACACACAACGCCGCCACAAAACATCAGATGATTCTGAGAGTGGCACGGGGACCACTTGCAGTTGCGTGCGCGCAGGCTCGTCTCGTTCGTGCCCAGGGATGACCGACGCAAAGCACTAGCTGCCGAAAGCCACCGGCGCTGATATGGCCTGGATGAATGCGCGATTGAGCCAGCATTGATCGTCTCGATCTGAAAGCGCGGCATATTCAAAAAAATGCGTCAGCTGTGCTCGCTGATCGCTTTGCTCGCGGGGATGGACGCGGCCGAGCACCGCGTGATCGAGTCACTGCGTCGGTCGTCTAAAGTCATCTTGAAGTGACGTCGACATGCCGCGACCCGCTCTGTCGACAGATATCGCGCGATGCGATGATGGCCGCACAAAAGGTCTTCAGCGCCACCCATATCATCCAGGCTCTGCGTACAGCGCAGGTCTCCCGTGTGCTGACGTGCACACGGCTCAGGTGGCCCCGCAACGTAGCTCTGTTTTGGTTAATTCCGGCTATTTGCTGCTGGAAGCAGCTTGCGAAACGCCGAGATAGACGCTGCTGCGTTTCAGGTTAGGCCATGGTGCGTAGAACCAGGTCCATCCGTGAAGTGTGCAGCTCTAGTGGGATCTACTTCAAAGGCAGGATGCCGAAGCGAACATTTGGGCAGCGAATGGTCCGGAGGCGGGCTACAGAAACAGCCCGTAACCCCAACGTCTCCGCGGGACGATGGAAGTCCTTGTTGGGGTTCGCTCCGCTCACCCAAACCTACTTGCGGCGCAATATTCCCATGACCCGCGCGAAGGACGCGGAGATCGAATGTTTGTAGGAGCGTACCCTGTGCGCGAATTCTCTACGGTGTCACTTCCCCGTAGGCTTTCGCGCGCACAGCCCGCCCGGGACTCGATCCGGGAAGCGCTCCTGCGGCTTCTTCTGCCTTTCTCCGAAAATCACAGTCGCAACCGCGCCATGGGAGTTGGGGAAATGCGCTGAACCCTTGATGGTGAATCCCAGCTTGAGTGCATCACGTTGCGGCATAGGGCGGCGCAGCAGTGCCCGCCGTGCTCGCCGTCAGCGCAGGTGTAGCCAATGCACATGGACGCCGTTGGCCCGGTCTTCGGTGCGATTCCCTTCACGCCCCTCGATGACCATGCCCCACACAGTGCGGACGCTGTCACCCAGGTGACAGTCCACCCGAATATGCTCACCTGGTGTTAGCGGGAAGCGGGTTTCCAGGACCATGACCTGATCGCGCTCCCATACCAGCAAGGCATGTTTCCCGGTGGCGGCGGCCCAACCGATATGGATCTGAACTTCCAGTGGCGAGTAGGCGCCACGGTTGTCGAGCTTCCAGCCCTCGGTTTTCTGCAATAGCGATTCCAGGCGTGGATCACTCCAATCCACACGACTGGCCGACAACTTCGAATGCGGTTTGTGATGGCTCATCTGGGCAAACGTCCCCTTGGGCAGGTATAGGCAACGTCACTGCCGACATCCCGGAAACGGCCCGCAACGGCCTGACGAGCAGAGCTGTCATTGCGGCAAGGGGTGAATGGCATGGCCGTACGGATCTCCGATAGTCGGGGTGACTTATCGGGTTAATCGGCAGCACGGGAAATTTCTGTAGGGCTTTCGACGCGGCATCATCGCGGCAAGCCCTCTAGAGATCGCCAAGATCTTGCGGATGCGGCCTTTTGTGGCACGGCAGTCAGGCCGTTTCCGTCCACCATCAGTACCGGAGACAGGCAACCAGCACGCGCCGTGGTCTAGCCGCTTTTGGCACTGTTTTGCGGGCATGGAGACCCTCGGCACACTCGTTTCGAGTGAGCTCGAAGATCGTCACCCGCGGCAGCTTCGCGGGTGACGATCAGGCCGCGGCAGGTCATGCACAACCTTGCACAAGAAGGACGGTTCCCGCGGTCAGAGGTGAGAGCCATCCCGCGATCAGAAGCGATAGCCGAAGCTCAGGCCGTAGACCAGCGGATTTATCGTCGTCTGACCGACGTTGCTGCCGTTGACGTGGACGTTGCTCGAGATATCGATCCAGCGGACGTCGGCGGTGAACACCCAGTTCGGATAGAAGTTGTAGTCGAAGCCCGCGTGAGCGGCCACACCCCAGCTGTTATCGATGTTGACGCGGGTGCCCTCGATCGGGCCGATGCCTTTGGTGTCATAGAACAGCGTGTAGTTGACACCCGCACCCACGAACGGCGACACCACGCTGCGGGGCATGAAATGGTAGTTCACGCCGAGCGTCGGCGGCAGCTCATGGGTCTTTGCGGCCTGCGTGCCGTCCAACCGGACGTTGTGCTGGAACGGTACCGCCGCAAGCAGTTCTACGCCCCAGTTCTGCGTTAGCAGGTATTCCAGGCTGGCGGATGGCTTCAAGTCGCCGCTCACGTTCGCCTGCATGCCGGCGAGGCTGCCATTGTTGGACTTCGGAACCACCACGGTTGCACCAAAGCGAACCACCCAGCTGTCGTTCGCAGAGACGTCACTGGCCGCGTGGGCAGTGGACAGAAAAAGAGCAGCCATCACAGCCGCAGCGATCAGGGGAGTCGAGAACTTCATCACAGGATCCTGGAGTTGAGGGTTACAGGTTTCATGGTCGGAGAAACCACCTCACGCCCTCCTGACCTGGATCAGCCGCAGCCAGACTTTCCTCGCGAAGCGGCGATATGCCGCAACCTCAAGACTGATTTCAAGTGCATCGCAGGTCATCGCAACGATGCGTCAGTCCCATGCGGCAAAACCGCGCATCGCAGCATCCGGACGCGTTCAGCATGGATCATGTCCAAGTGCCACTGCGACTATGAAATGGAAATCCAGGAGTCCCGACATGCAAGCCATCTTTGCGATGGAGCCATCTTCGCGTAACTCGCCGCCGGGCTTTTGCATCGGCTGCGCTCACGTTGCGTCTTGCCAGGCCGGTGGTTATGGCAAGCCGGAGCTCTCCGGTCTGCGCCATATCGTCGAGCGTGCCGCGCCGTTGTGCGATGGCGAATATCTGTATCGCCCTTCGACTCCGTTTCGCGCGCTTTACGCGGTGCAGTCAGGCATGGCCAAAACTGTGATGGTGGACATCGCCGGACGCGAAAAGGTGCTGGCCTTTCATCTGCCCGGAGAGGTCATCGGACTGGATGCCGCTAGCCAGGAGCGGTACGACAACGCCGTCGTGGCGCTGGGCAAGACGCAGTTCTGCAGGTTTCCATTCGCGGCCATTCAAAAGCTCGCCAACTGCCAGACCAACGTGCAATGGCATCTGATGCAGGTGCTAAGCCAGCAGATCCGGCAGCAACAGCTCAATAGTGGCGATTATCCCGCAGAGGAGCGCATGGCCAGGTTTCTGATCGATCTGCGCGATCGCCGGGCGGCGCTTGGTCTGCCAGCGGAGCGTCTCCCGTTACCCATGTCGCGTGCCGACATCGGCAACCACCTGGGCCTGGCCTCCGAAACGGTCAGTCGCGTACTGGCTCGTTTTCGCGATCACGGCATCATCCGGATCGACCGACAAGGCCTGGATCTGCTCGACGTCGAAAAGCTGCGCCAGCTGGATCGTTCGCTACTTAGGCACTGAACGATGTAGTGAAAGTGCGAACAGCATCCCCAGGCATTCCCGCGATCGGACGGCATGCTGTTCTGAAGGCGTGGCCGAATGATGTTCGAATGAAAAAAATGGAGCGCCCCACCCTTCTTTTTCGTTCGATCACTTCCCCCATTTTCTACAACTACCCCAATACATAGATAGACGTCTATACCATCATGCAATAGATGTCCAAAGCACGGACGACCGAGCATTCCAGCGACTGAAAACCGTCTGCTTGGCCATCGATGAACAGCTCGGCGAGCATGTCGGCTGACGTGCCAGTGCGGCTGATCCACCGCCCACACTTCGATGCCGCGCTTACAGACAAGCACATGAGCATGAAGCCGTATTACTTACGGTTGGCATGCGGCGACCAAGTCTGGGGGCGCCCCAGCTGCATCACACCGCGGCATATCGAAGCGCGACGTAAGCATGGCGGCAAGTACACCGAAAGCCGTCGTACCCACTTCGAATGAATACGTATGCATACGCTGGTTGCTGCATTGCGATGCCACCTACCATGCAAGGCACTCGCTGCTGCATCGCCCATGTCGCTTAAAGGGCTGCGCTGCATGCGGGCCTGCGAGATCACCGCGGCAATCGCGGGTCATTGCGCCAAGCCATACCGCTGAAAGGATTGCACTCAGTCACGTCGCTCTTTGCACCTGATCGTCCACGAAACAGGATAGAGGCAGACCCCGAATGAAATGTCCAAAGATCTTCGCCGCGCTGCTGGCGATCGCCAGCCTCACCGCAGCTCCAATGATGCCAGCCCATGCAGCCATCAACAGCATGAGTCTCGGCGCAAGCTACAACGCCCAGAAAACCAGCATCACCTTTCGTGTTTATTCCTCGCAGGCCACTCGCATGGTGCTCTATCTGTATGCGAGTGGTTACGGCGTGCAGGACTCGGCAACCTATGTGCTGAGCCCCGCCGGCAGCAACGTCTGGGCGGTGACGGTACCGGTGTCCTCCATCCAGGCCGCAGGCATTACTGGTGCGGTTTATTACGGGTACCGCGCCTGGGGCCCGAACTGGCCATATAACGCAAGCTGGGGGAAAGGCTCCGCGGCCGGCTTCATCTCGGATGTCGATGCCAATGGCAACCGCTTCAATCCGAACAAGCTGTTGCTTGATCCTTACGCGCAGGAAATGAGCCAGGATCCACTCAACGCATCGAACCAGAACGCTGACACCTTCGCCTCCGGTGCCAGTTACCGAAACATCGACAGTGGCATCTACGCGCCGAAGGGAATCGTACTGTCAGCCAGCGGGCAAAGCACCGGCACCAAGCCGACGCGCGCGCAGAAGGATGACGTGCTCTATGAGGTAAATGTGCGTGGCCTGACCAAGCAGGACCCGAGCATTCCGACGCAGTACCAGGGCACCTATTACGGTGCCGGACTCAAGGCAAGCTACCTCGCCAGCCTCGGCGTCACCGCCGTTGAATTCCTGCCGGTGCAGGAAACACAAAACGATGCGAACGATGTGGTTCCGAATTCAGACGCGAACCAGAACTACTGGGGCTACATGACCGAAGACTACTTCGCGCCGGATCGCCACTACGCCTATAACAAAGCAGCCGGCGGCCCGACGGCCGAGTTCCAGGCAATGGTGCAAACGTTCCACAACGCCGGCATCAAGGTGTACATGGATGTGGTCTACAACCATACCGCCGAAGGCGGCACATGGACCAGCACCGACCCGACAACCGCGACCATCGATTCCTGGCGCGGCCTGGACAACGTGACCTACTACGAACTCGACTCGACCAACCAGTACTACTACGACAACACCGGCACTGGCGCCAACTTCAACACCTACAACACCGTCGCGCAGAATCTGATCATCGACTCACTCGCCTACTGGACCAATACCATGGGCGTCGACGGTTTCCGTTTCGACCTCGCTTCGGTGCTGGCCAACAGCTGCCTCAATGGAGCCGCCGAAGCAGCCGCGCCGAACTGCCCGAACGGGGGATATAACTTCGACACGGCGGATTCCAATGTCGCGATCAATCGCATCCTGCGGGAATTCACCGTACGTCCGGCAGCCGGCGGCAGTGGCCTCGATCTGTTTGCTGAGCCCTGGGCGATTGGCGGCAACTCCTATCAGCTGGGCGGGTTCCCGCAGGGCTGGTCGGAATGGAACGGCGTTTTTCGCGACAGCATGCGCCAGGCGCAGAACGAGCTTGGCAACATGACGATCTCGATCGGTCAGGATGCGACGGATTTTTCCGGCTCATCCAACCTGTTCCAGGCGAGCGGCCGGTCCCCCTGGAATTCCACGAACTTCATCGATATCCATGACGGTCTGACCCTCAACGACGTCTATTCCTGCAATGGCTCCAGCAATGCGCAGGCGTGGCCCTACGGCCCGTCCGACGGCGGTACTACCACCAACTACAGTTGGGACCAGGGCATGTCAGCCGGTACCGGCACCGCAGTCGATCAACGTCGCGCGGCACGCACGGGCATGGCTTTCGAGATGCTGTCGGCCGGCACCCCCATCATGCAGGGTGGTGACGAATATCTGCGCACACTTCAATGCAACAACAACGCCTATAACCTCGACTCGACGGCCAACTGGCTGAACTACACCTGGAGCACCAACCAGTCGAACTTCTACAACTTTGCCCAGCGACTCATTGCCTTCCGCAAGGCGCATCCGTCGCTGCGCCCGGTTACCTGGTACACCACCAGCCAGGTCGTCTGGTATCAACCGAGCGGCGCGGTCGCCACCAGCAGCTATTGGAGCAACACCAGCAACTACTCGCTCGCCTACACCGTCAATGGCTCTTCCTTTGGCGATGCCAACTCGATGTACATCGCCTACAACGGCTGGTCAGGCAGCGTCACGTTCACCCTGCCCGCGCCACCCACGGGCACCAACTGGTACCGCGTAACCGACACCTGCGACTGGAACGACGGCGCCAACACCTTCGTCACCCCAGGCAACGAAACCCTGATCGGCGGAAGCGGCACCACGTACAGCCAGTGTGGCCAATCCCTGCTGCTGCTGATCTCGAAGTAACCAGCCAGGACTCTCTGGAAATCCTGCCTTGAATCGCCATCCCCGCTTGCGCGGGGGGTGGCGATCGCTTTGAGTGGCGGTCACCAAGAAAGTGAAAAACAAAGAGCGGGAATCAGGAGCGCTTAGGTGGCATGCGGTCAGACATGTCACAGTCAACAGCAGAAGCCAATTCATCTGGATGCGCCATGGGAGCCTGTTTCAAGCGATCACTACCCATCGCTCAAAACCCATTCGGCCGGGGACGCAAGGTGTCGGTGATGGCATCCCATAGGGGAAACAGCCTCCCCTTCGGTGAGCGAGGCTTTGGCCAGCGGCGGCGGACTGTCCAAAGGCAAGGAGCCGGGCGGGCGCTTGTCGGGCGGGTTGAATCGCTGGCCGTTTTGAAAATCGATATTGAGCAACGGCGTCTTGGCGCTACCGATCCTGCTATTGGCTTCCAGCGTGAACATGTGGCCTTGACATGGTCGTCGGTATTGGCCTCCATTAACCACTCATCGAAAGCAAGTCCGTCATGCGATTGGCGCTTGCCCTTGCGTAGCGTGTGGCCATCGGCAATGCGCAAATTCGCATCGATGTCCTTG
>Ga0302316_10000630_pt1 | contig 30073 bp, 20 predicted proteins | sample III_Palsa_N3_2_FD_200456 | JGI IMG/M metagenome (GOLD analysis project Ga0302316, IMG submission 200456) | Peat permafrost microbial communities from Stordalen Mire near Abisko, Sweden - III_Palsa_N3_2 | ecosystem: Environmental > Terrestrial > Soil > Palsa > Peat permafrost | place: Sweden...
TCTCGCACGCGCCTTCGACGACCGATGACAACGCAGCGTGTCGTAAGCCCGGCTTTGCCAGCAGCAAATGGGCCACGCCGATCGAGCGTTCGCGGAAGCCGCCTTCGCAGTAGGCAAGATAGAACTCCCACATGCGAATGAAGCGCTCATCGAAACCTTGCACGCGCACCTGCTGCAATTGATCCATGAACCGCGTTCGCCATGCCTGCAAGGTTCGCGCGTAGGAATCGCCGAAGTCATCCAATTGGACAAGCGCCAGATCGCTTCTGCGCGTTTTGGCATCGAGCAGCGCCTGAATCGACGGGATGAAACTGCCAGGAAACACATGGCGCTTGATGAAGTCGACCGACTTCAATGCCTGCGCGTAGCGGTGATCCTCGATCGTGATGGCCTGCAGCAGCGCCAGCCCGTCGGGCTTCAATAGTTCACCTAATTTTTTGAAATACATATCGAGGTACGGCGCACCGATGGCCTCGACCATTTCGATCGACACCAGCTTGTCGTAGCGGCCATCAAGGTCACGATAGTCTTCCAGCAACAAGGTGACGTGGGCGCCCATGCCCGCGTCGGCAACGCGCTGGGCAGCCAGCGCGTGCTGCTCGCGCGAGATCGTGGTCGTGGTCACATGGCAGCCGTAATGCTGTGCGGCATAGAGCGCAAAACCACCCCAGCCGGTGCCGATCTCGATCACGCGATCGGTCGGCTTGAGGTCCAGCTTGCGGCAGATGCGTTCGAGTTTGCGTGCGGAGGCAGCTTCCAGCGTATCGTCGGCGCCGTCCCACAGCGCTGAGGAATACATCAGGTCTGATGACAGAAACAGTTGGAAAAACTCGTTGCCCAGATCGTAGTGAGCTGCGATGTTTCGGCGACTACCTTCGCGGGTATTGCTGCGCAGACGATGCCAGACGCGCATGGCCGTGCCGCCGAGTCGGGCCAGCCCTGTCTCCATGCCGTCGAGCAGATCGCGATTGCGCACTAACAGTTGGATCAGGCCCACCAGGTTGTCACAGCGCCACCCTCCGTCCATATACGCTTCGCCCGCGCCGACGCTGCCATTCGCAGCGATCGTCCGATAGAAAGACGGATCGAGTACATCGACGTGCACAATGAGATCCGTAGGCTGCGTCACCGGCACACCTAGCTCGACTGTACCCAGTGCATCACGAAGCACCAGCCGGCCATGTTGCAATCCGGCCATCTGCGCCAATAGGCGCTGTCGCAAAAAACGCGCACCGATGGACGGCATCGATGCATGGGATTCATTCGCAGCAGGTTTGACGATGGCGTTCATGGGGTTCTCAGAGCGGTTGCGGATGATCGTGAACAGGGTTGCGCTTGAGCCAGAGCCGCAATGCCTGCCAGTGGATGGCGCCAACAATTTGCGCGGTCATCAGCGGATAGCGCCACAGCACACGTGCGAGCGAGTGGCTGTTCAACGGCTGCCGTTGCAGAGTCAGGTTGGCGTCGAACTCGCGTCGACCGTCGCGCAGCACATCCATGTGTACGTGCAAGTCTTCAGCCGGCACCGTGAAGCGCCATTCGTATTCGCGCGCCATGGGCATGAAGGGCGATACGTGAAATGTCTTGGGGAAGGTCCAGTGCAACGCGCGCCCATGCGTCTGCGCCGTTTCGATCGGCAGCACATAAGCGTGGCGTTCATGCCACGGCATATTGGTGATCTCGGCAACGATGCATACCAGAGTCTGGCCGTCTTCGGCATAGCAGTAGTAGAAGCTGACCGGATTGAAGACGTAACCGAAATAGCGAAGATGGGTGAGCAGACGAATCGGTCCGACGGGCCGCTGCCCAGTCGCCTGTTCGACACGCTGACGCACCGCCTCGGCCAACGGCAGGTCCAGCGGGCCGAGGTAGTCCTTGCGGCGAAACTGCGCCATATTTCTCTGCTCGCAGGACCATAGCCAGCGCCGCTCGAACAGGCGATCGACTTCATCCAGGTCGAGGTACAGCTGCGCCATTCGGTAGTCGAAGACATGTGCGTGTGGCGCCAGCCGCCGGTGACGCACCACGCCTTCATAAATGGCGCTTGCCATGGGCGGCGAGGCGCTGATGACCTGCGTGTTCACGCGACCAATTCCCGGCTGCGCGATGGGGAAACGCCAGATGGAATCGTTACCGAAGGCCAACGAACTCCCAACCCGGCGGCGACCTCGACGGCACTGCGCATCCCATCTTCATGAAAGCCCCAGCCCCAATAAGCGCCGGCGAACCAGGTGCGCCGCCGTCCCTGGATTTCGTCCTTGCGCTTTTGCGCGGCCACCGAAGCGTGGCTGTACACCGGGTGGTGGTAACGCATGCGTGCCAGCACCTTGTCCGGATCAATCGCATCGGAACGATTGAGCGTGACCACGAAAGGATCGGGAGATTCGATGCCTTGCAACAGGTTCATGCAGTAGCTGACCGTGCATCCCTCTTCGGGATCGCGCGGCAACCAGGCATTCCACGCCGCCCATGCCTTGCGGCGTCGCGGCAACACGCTTGCGTCAGTGTGCAGCACGGTGTCGTTGGCCTGATACGGCATGGCACCGAGAATGGATTGTTCGTTTTCGTTGGCGTCAGTCAGCAAGGCAAGCGCTTGATCGCTGTGGCAGGCCAGCACGAGTTGATCAAAGTGCTCCGCGCCCGCAGCGCTTTCCAGCATGACTCCACCCGCGTGCCGGCGCGCAGAGCGCACGGCGCAATTCAAGCGTTCTTTGACCGACCAGCGTGCACGAAGCGCATGCACATAGTTCGATGAACCACCGCGCACCACCCGCCATTGTGGCCGGTCACTCACCTGCAGCATCTGGTGGTTGGCCATGAACTGCACCAGGTAGCGGGCAGGGAAGCGCAGAATTTGTGCTGGCGGCGATGACCACAGCGCCGAAGCCATCGGTACCAGATGCTCATCGCGAAAGGCAGCACCGTAGCGATATTCGGCGAGGTAGTCGCCGAGCGAAGGGCCTTCGCCAGAGCCACTGAGCAGCGCCGGCGCCTCGCGATAAAAGCGTGCGAGGTCACGCACCATGCCGATAAAACGTGGTGAGAACAGGTTGCGCCGCTGGCAGAACAACGTATCGAGCGTGCCAGCGTTGTACTCCAGACCAGTGGCTTCGTTGTGCACCGAGAAGCTCATCGTGGTCGGCTGCGACGGGACGTCCAATTGTTCGAATAGCTGGGTAAGCAGCGGGTAGTGGCTGGGGTTGTGCACGATGAACCCGCTATCGATCCGATAGTGCTCGCCTTGCTGCAGGGCGTCGTGCGTATGCGTGTGACCGCCGAAATAGCTGCCGGCTTCGAATAACGTCACCTCGTGCTGCTGTGAAAGAAGCCACGCCGAAGCCATCCCCGCAATGCCTGATCCCACCACGGCGATGCGCATGATTTATTTCCTCGCCTTAGTCAGTACCCAGGCGGGCACCGGTTTCAGTCCACGCACCAGACCCATCACCGACATCAACTTCAACCCGTACCAAGTCAGGTCGATTTCCCACCAGCGGAAACCTTGACGGCTGGAACCAGGAAAGAAGTGATGGTTGTTGTGCCAACCCTCGCCGAACGTGATCAACGCCAGCCACACGTTATTGCGGCTATCGTCCTGCGTGTCGAAACGACGGTTGCCAAAACGATGCGCCAAAGAGTTGATGGTGACCGTGGCGTGGAACAGCACGATCGTCGATACGAAAAACCCCCACACCAGCATCTGTCCTCCACTGGTACCCAGCTGCGGTGCAATGTGTTTGAGCAGCACGCCAAGCAGATAAAGGCATACCGCAAGTACGACCGGAACCAGCGTGTCGTAGCGATCCAGCACTCGCAGTTCGGGAAACTTGGCCAGATCCGGCACGCGCGACAGGTCGGTGCGAAAGTTGCGTGGCGTCAGAAACCAGCCGACGTGACTCCAGATGAAGCCATAAACGCCCGGTGAATGCGGATCTCGCGTGGTATCGGCATGACGATGGTGATTGCGATGATGCGCCGCCCACCACAGCGGACCTCTCTGCACGCATGACGCACCGATCAGCGCGAACACGAACTGCACGGTGCGCGAAGTCTGGAACGTGCGATGTGAAAAGTAACGATGGTAGAACCCGGTCAGCGCGAACATGCGCACCAGATACAGCGTCGCCGCCACGATCAGCGCGATCGGCGATACATCGACCCAGAACACGCACAGGCACGCCAGATGCATCGCGATAAACGGAGCAGTGCGAAGCCAGTCGATGCGGTCGGCAGTGGCCTCGTCAAGCTCGTCGCTCGCCGCGGTATCGATCCAGCGACGAACGCTGCGGCTCAGCCATGACCCCCGGGTATCGGCAACAGGCGTGCCGATGGGCGGTGGCGTGGCTCCGAGGGAGGTCGGGGCCAGAACCGGTTTGGAGAAATCCATGAGCGTCTGCCTATCGATGTGTCGTTGATAGGTACGGAGCAACCGTGGCCGCGGATGCATCGACGCGCGGCGTGCCCGAGCAGGGCGGACCTTGGTTGAAACCAGTTGACTGGCGCAAGAACACAATGGTAGCGTCGTAATATCTTGCGATAGAGGGCACCATATCGCGGATGGCACTGGGGTCGTTATCGAATACGGAACGGGAGTTCCGCCAAGGGAAGGTTATCCATGGATCTCGCCATGGAAACCCATCATCAAAACACGGAGATCATCGCAATGATGAAAAGTTTGGGCTTAAAGAGCTTGCTGGTTACCTCAATCGGAGTGGCTTTCCCCCTGTCAACTTTCGCGGGCACGTTGGCGAGCGGCAGCCCTGCAATCACAGCAAACTACAATGCCAGTTCCTTGCGCGCTGACGGCAGTTACGACCGTTTCATCATCCGATATCGCACAGAATCGACCGAACGGGGGAGCCCGGCAGCGGCACTGCAGAATGTCAGTATGGCTATCGCCCGCGCGGGCCTGGGTAACGCAACGCGCGTGAACTACAAACGCAAGTTGGCGACCGGCGCCGAACTGGTGGCCACCTCACGCAAGTTGAACCAGGCAGAGGCGGCAGCGTTTATTCAGTCCATGGCGGCTGATCCCGCCGTGGAATACGTCGCGCCGGACGTGCTCCGTCATGCCGTTCTCGATACACGCTCATCCGCTACCTTCACTGCGGCGTTCATGCCGAACGATCCCAGTTTCGCCAACTACCAGACAGATTATCTGGCGGGCGATGGTGCCCCGACGCCAAAGAACAAGGTGGCCAATTACGGCGGTGCCAACATCGTGGGCGCCTGGAGTCTTGCCGATGGCAAGGGTGCCACCATCGCGGTGCTCGATACCGGTATCGTCAAGCACGCGGATGTGAACACCTCGCTGGCGGATGCCGGCTACGACTTCATCAGCGATGCGTTGGTCTCCGGTCGCACTGCAGATGGCCGTGCGCCTGGGGGTTGGGACACGGGCGACTGGACGACGGGCGACAAGTATGCGGTTGCCAATGGTGGTTGCGCGAATCCGGGGCGTGGACGCGACAGCTCCTGGCACGGCACCCACGTAGCCAGCGCCACCGGTGCGGAGCTGACCGACAATGGTATCGGCATGGCAGGCATTGCGTATAACGCCAAGGTGATCCCGGTGCGCGTACTAGGTCACTGCGGCGGTACTGACAGTGACATCGGCGATGCCATCGTGTGGGCCGCCGGTGGTCACGTGGATGGCATCCCCGACAACAAGAACCCGGCGCAGGTGATCAACCTCAGCCTGGGTGGCTCGGGTACCTGCTCGGCCAAGGACAACGCTGCGCTGGCGATTGCCAAGGCCAACGCCTTGGGTGCCGCAGTCGTAGTGGCGGCCGGCAACGATGGTGAAGACGTGATCAACACGTCGCCGGCCAGCTGCCCCGGGGCGATCACCGTAGGTTCGATCGGCATCAGCAGCAAGCTTGCGTCCTATTCCAATTACAACAGTGCCAAGGAAAGCATCGTGACCCTTGGCGCGTTCGGCGGCGGCGTTTATGTCAACGATGTCTCGGGGACGCAACTGAACCCGGAAGGCTTCGCCTGGCAAGCCATCAACAAGGGCACCACAGCGCCGACGGCAAGCCCGGATGGTGATACCTACGGCGGTATGGCGGGCACTTCGCAAGCCACACCGCACGTCGCCGGCACCGTTGCACTGATGCAGAGCGCTCGTCTCGGCGCCGGCTTGCCGTTACTCACGCCGGCCCAGGTACTCGGCATCCTGAAAAGTACGGCGCGAGTACCTAAAGTCGCTCCGGATCCGTCAAAGACATTCGGGGCAGGCATTCTCGATGCTGGAGCCGCCGTTACAGCAGCAGTTGATTCTGGCGGTAATGTCCCTCCGCCACCCACTCCTGACCATGCCACCGTGCTGAGCAACAGCGTCATGCTGGTGGGCCAGTCGGGATCGGCGGGAGCCAGCACGGTGTACAAACTGGACGTTCCAGTGGGCGCACTCGCATTGACCCTACGCACGCTGGGCGGCAGCGGCAACGTCTCCCTCTACGTCAAGGTGGGCTCCGCGGGTAGCGCCACTGACTACGTCTTCAAGTCGGCGCCAATCACCGGTACATCCAAGTCGGTGTCGATCTCGCGCCCAGTGGTGGCGACTTACTACGTCACGGTTGTCGGTGATTCCGCCTACAGCGGCGTGACGGTACTCGGCACATTCACCGTGCCCAAGTAAACGTCGCGCACTCCGCAGGCAAACCCGGGGACTCCGCCCGAAAGGTCGGAGTTCCTCCCGCCACGTTTATTTCCGCGCCGCACCACCGAAGCGGTACGGCCGAACCGTGCTGAGCGAATTCAGCATTTGCGGATATCCGCGTCTTCCATCACTGCGTTGATACGCAGGTCGGAAAGACTCTGCATGAATCGGACATTCAAATCATCTTGTTCGACGCACGCCGAATGCGGTGGGAGCGCGTCGAATCAGTCATTCACACAAGGAGATGTGTCTTGAACAAAATCTACAGCAAGGTATGGAGTAAGTCGTTGGATAAACTTGTGGTTGCATCCGAGTTTGCCAAGGCCAGTGGCAAGGGCGGAGTATCAAAACGTCACCGAGTTGCCGCAGCGGCTGCGGGGGTTCTCATGGCGCTGGGCGCTGCTCCTGCAATGGCTATGGACCCTATAAGCAAACCGGCGAATGCAAGCACGGCGGCACCCCGGTTGCACGCAAACACGGCGAACAAGGCTCTGTTGGACAGGGTGGCTGAAACCGCGACACAGACGTCGCACCTGTTCACCGCCGACGGTGCGACCGACGGCAGCGAAGATGCTTTGGCGTTGGGCAAACACTCGGTGGCGGCAGGCGCGAGCAGCTTCGCGGTGGGTGATGGGAGCGCCGCCTATGGTGCGAATGCCGATGCGGAAGGTCTCAACAGCACGGCAATGGGTGCGCATAGTTTCGCGTTTGGAGAAGGCGCGTCCGCGATAGGCTGGGGCGCGCAGGCCACCAAGGAATTCGCCACGGCCACGGGCTACAACAGCCTCGCCAATGCGACAGGCGCATCCGCTTTCGGAAACGGTGCGTCCGCGACCGCAAGCCGCGCCACAGCCACCGGCCGTGGCGCGGTCGCAAGCGGTCAGAACAGCGCCGCTTACGGTGCTGGTGCGCAGGCAACTGGCCCTGCCGGTGTCGCGGTAGGCGGTAACGCTGTGGATGCGGGTGGCAACCCGCTACTTGGGGATGCCAATGGAGACCCTATCGATATCGCGGCTACCAGTGCCGGTGTGGGTGGAACGGCGGTGGGCGCCAGCGCACAGGCGATTGGTTTTGGCGCCGCGGCGTTCGGCGTCGGCGCTTTTGCAACAGGGCAGCAATCTACCGCCGTAGGCGCACGGGCCAATGCATCCGCAGACTATGGCACCGCCGTCGGAACCCGTGCCCAGGCGGCTGGCAACGCGTCCTCGGCACTTGGTGCGGGCAGTGTGGCAAATGGCGACTTCAGCGTTGCGTTCGGTTCACAGGTAGATGCAGGCGGCGTTGTCAACGGTCGCGCGACCGGACGCCTGGTCGGCACCACAGCGAGTGGGCTCGCCTCCAGCGCGATCGGCCCCGGCGCTGTCACCACTTCTTCAGCATACGCTGCGCTGGCACTGGGCACCCTGGCCACAGCTGAAGGACGCTACAGCATGGCCGAAGGTACGTTGAGTCGCGCCAAGAATGACTACGCCATCGCCATCGGCGCACGCACCAATGTGCTCGCCGACTACGGTATTGGCTTGGGCTACGCCAGTCTTGTCGAGGCCTACGGTGGCGTCGCACTTGGCGTAGGTAGCCACGTCAATGCCGACGCACTTAACGCCATTGCCATCGGTTCCGGCTCGCTAGCCGATCGCGCCAACACCCTGTCGATAGGCAAAGCCGACCACGAGCGTCAGATCACCCATGTCGCCGCTGGCACCGAAGCAACCGATGCGGTGAACAAGGCCCAATTGGATAAAGTGGCTGAAGCCGCGACACAGACGTCGCACCTGTTCACCGCCGACGGTGCGACCGACGGCAGCGAAGATGCTTTGGCGTTGGGCAAACACTCGGTGGCGGCAGGCGCGAGCAGCTTCGCCGTGGGTGATGGGAGCGCCGCCTATGGTGCGAATGCCGATGCGGAAGGTCTCAACAGCACCGCAGTGGGTGCGCATAGTTTCGCGTTTGGAGAAGGCGCATCCGCGACAGGCTGGGGCGCGCAGGCGAGCAAGGACTTCACTACGGCAATGGGCTACAACAGCGTCGCCAGCGAGATAGGCGCGTCTGCTTTTGGAAGTGGCGCGTCGGCTACGGCAAGTCACGCCATGGCGATGGGGCAGGGCGTGAACGCTCAAAGCGTGGATAGCATTGTGTTGGGTAGCGGCGGCTCGTACACGGAGGCCGCTTCAACGGGCACGATCGTGATTGGCAAAGGTGCGTCGGCTACCGACGACACCACTACGGGCACCGCGATCGGCTCGACCAACACCATCGTCATTGGCAACGACGCATCGGCTTATAAGGGCGCACAGGATGGCATTGCCCTGGGTTACGGCGCGGGTCTAGCGCAACTCAGTACGGGGGCGATGGCGATAGGCAAGGCCGCCGTTGGCTATGGCGACGACTCCATGGCGCTAGGCACCCGCAGCTATTCGATAGGCCAAAGTTCGATTGCCATGGGCCACAAGGCATGGTCGCTAGGCAACAACAGTATTGCGTTGGGCTCGGACACATGGGGATGGTCTGCAAACAGCGTAGCAATAGGCGCAGGCGCTGCGACCAGTGGCTCCAACCTGGACGATCCAAGCTACGTGGGCGGTGCGGTGGCCATAGGGTTCAAGGCTCGGGCGGTGGGCGATGGCAGTGTCGCCATTGGTGTCAACAGTCTGGCCAACGTCCGCGATGGCGACGTCACCGACGCGGTGGCCATCGGCAAAGACAGCGTGGCCGCGGGCAAGGACAGCATCGGCATTGGCCACAGTGCCGTTGCCGCCTTCACCAACGACCAGGCGATGGGCGTCAACGCTTGGGCGGGTGCGGGTTACGGCACTCGCAATATGGCCATCGGTAACGGTGCGACGGCAGGGAGTCGTACCCCCGATAGTGCAGACGTAAGCGATTCCATTGCCTTTGGCGCGTCCTCGACAGCCGGCAAAACCAAAGCGCAAGCGATGGGCGTCAACGCGACAGCGAACGGCATACAAAGCCTCTCCGTGGGCTACGAGGCGGGCGCGGAAGGAGACAGCTCCCTGGCGCTGGGCGGTGGTTCGATGGCGTTGGGCACGCATTCGGCCGCGACCGGTGCGAACAGCCTCGCGGTGGGTGACTACAGTGCGGCTTACGGCGCCGGCTCGGATGCCGAAGGCGCTAACAGTACGGCGTTGGGCTCAGGCAGCTTTGCCTTTAAAGAGGGTGCGACCGCGGTGGGTGCCGGTGCCAACGTGACTAGCCAGTTCGGCACGGCGCTGGGGTATGGCAGTTTGGCCAGTGGCGCGAATAGCGTGGCGCTGGGAGCGAACTCGGTGGCTGATCGCAACAACACGGTTTCGGTGGGCAACGTCGGTGGTGAACGGCAAATAGCCAACGTTGCGACGGGCACCCAGGCGACGGATGCCGTGAACAAGGGCCAGCTTGACACGGCGATCGCAACGATCGACAGCTCCCTCGGTGACCTGACGAGCAACGCATTGAAGTACGACGACAGCAGCAAGGGCCGTGTCACTCTTGCGGGCGCTCGTGGCACGCGGATCAGCAACGTGCAGGCCAGCGGCGAATCGACCGACGCGGCAACGGTGGGTCAGGTCGCCGGTGTATACGCCGCGTTTGGCGGCGGTGCCGGCTTGACTGCCAGTGGCGGCTCGACGCTACCGAACTATGTGATCCAGGGCGGCCACTACAGCAATGTGGGTGACGCGCTGGGCGCACTGAACGGTGTGCTGACCGGAGCAGTAAATAACATCATCTCGCTTCGCAAAGATGTTACCGCCCTGCAGCAAGCTCCGAATAATATGGTCGTGGATCCCAACGGCGGTCGCCTCGCTGCGGGCGGTGCCAGCGACGGCAGCGATAAGGCGCACGTGGCGGCGGGTTCCAAGGGCGTTGCGCTGGGTTCCGGAGCCATCGTGGGCGGCGATCACGGCACCGCGGTGGGTGGCGATAGCTATGCGGCCGGCCGCAACGACACGGCGGTTGGCGGCAACGCCAAGGTGAAGGCTGACGGTAGTACGGCAGTCGGTGCGAATACCAGCATCGCGGTAGCCGCGACCAATGCAGTAGCAGTGGGTGAAGGTGCCTCGGTAACCGCAGCTTCGGGCACTGCGTTGGGCCAGGGCAGTTCGGCAACGGCCGCTGGCGCGGTTGCATTGGGTCAGGGCTCGATAGCCAACCGTGCCAATACCGTGTCGGTGGGCAACGCGGACGCCCAGCGCCAGGTCACTAATCTGGCGGCCGGCACCCAGGCTACCGATGCCGCAAATTACGGCCAGGTGCAGGCTGCGCTGGTTACGGCGAAAACGTATACCGACGCTGGCGACAAGACCACCTTGCAGTCCGCCAATGCGTATACGGACCAGAAGTTGGGCAATTTCGCCAGCACCGGCGACCTCAACACGTTGCGCGGCCAAGTGAACCAGCAGTTCTATTCGGTCAACCAGCGTTTGGATCGCGTCGGGGCCATGGGTGCGGCGATGTCGCAGATGGCGTTCAGTACCCAGGGTATCAACACGCCGAATCGGTTGGGCATGGGCGTAGGTGGTTACAACGGTCAGGCTGCGCTGTCGATGGGCTATTCACACCAGCTCACCCCGAAAGCCAACCTCACGTTTGGTGCCGCGCTGAGCAGTGGAGGCGAGAGCTCTGGTGGTGTTGGCCTCGGCGTGGGCTGGTAAGCAGGGCTACTGAGGTCGGAGCACCGACCCGGACGACGCACCCTGACGAAACAGGCCGATCTCGGCAAGGAGGTCGGCCTGTTTCGTTGAGGTCGCTAGCTGTTTGCTGCGGAATGTCTGCAACGCAGTGTCAAGATGAAAGGCCGCGCATGGATTGATAGGCGGTCAACGCAGCTTGGCGAGACGCGGGCAGATCAATCATCGGTGCCGGATAGCCGCTGCGGGTCAGCAGCGACCGGTCCTTCCAGGGTTCGTGGAGCAGATCCAGAGGTGCGTCTGCCAGTTCGGGAAGCCAACGTTTGAGATAGATGCCCTGCGGGTCGAATTTCTTCGCCTGGGTCACCGGGTTGAACACGCGAAAATACGGGGCGGCATCAGCGCCGCAGCCCGCTACCCACTGCCAACCCAAGGTGTTGTTAGCGAGATCCGCATCGACCAGCGTGTCCCAGAACCAGCGCGCGCCGTATATCCAGTGCTGGCGCAGGTTTTTTGTCAGGAAGCTGGCGACGATCATGCGCACGCGGTTGTGCATCCAGCCGGTATGCCATAACTCGCGCATACCTGCATCGACCAGTGGAATGCCGGTGCGACCCTGCCGCCAGCGCGACAGCTGTGCCTCATCGACGGACGCCCACTTGAAGTCATCGAAGCGCGGATTGAAGTTGGACCCGGGGGTATGGGGAAAGTGATAGAGCAGATAGTGGGCAAATTCACGCCAGCCAAGTTCGCGAAGATAGGGCTCGATATCTGGTCGTCGCCGCGCATCAACGCGTTGTGCGTGTTCCTGCAAGGCGAAGTGGATCTGTCGCGGGGAGATTTCGCCAAAATGCAGATGCGGCGACAGTCTCGATGTACCGTGTCGCGCCGGCACATCGCGTGCTTGGGCGTAGTCATTGATGGCGTCGTCGCAGAAAACTTCCAACGTCTCCAGTGCGCCACGTTCGCCGGGGCGCCACATCTGCGCGAGCCCACTATCCCAATGACTATTCGGCAGCAAACCGAAGTCGGATAGCGGCTCGCTTCCAGGCAGGGTCAGCCATTCAGACGCGGGGGGCTCTGGCAGTGGAGTGTCAGCGTGCAATTGGGCGCGAAGATTGCGCCAGTACGGTGTGAATACCCGATAGGGATCGCCTTGCTGCGTGCTGATCTGCCAAGGTTCCGACCACAGCGCAGCGGCGTGACTGTGCACCTCGATGCCTTGCTCGCGCAGTGCCGCCTTGATTCGAGTGTCGCGCGCTATAGCCGCCGGCTCATACAGACGATTCCAATACACCGCTTGCGCGCCGCTCTGCTTTATCAACTCGCGCAATACGGACAGGGTTTCGCCCTGGCGCAGATGTAGGCCTGCTCCGCGCTTCCGCAGCTGATTCTGCAGTGAGTTCAACGAATGATGCAGCCACCAGCGACTCGCGGCTCCCATGGGCCACGCATCAGCGTCGCCGCCGGCACCTTGCTGGGTGGCGTTGATGAAAACCGGCAGGACCAGCATGTGAGCGGCGCACGCCGCCGTCAATGCGGGGTTGTCTGCCAGGCGCAAGTCCCTTCGGAACAACACCAGCGCCGTGGTCATGATGGAGAAAACATCATGGCGAGATTAAACAGACGGCTGACCGTTATTCTGGCGATGGATATCGGCCACCTTGTTCGTGGAGTCCACTGGTTCGGGAGCACCGCTGATTGCGCCCTTGGCGATGACGGCGCCGGTGGGCTGCCCGGTGGGAGAGCCGCCCATCGGTTCGACCGAGACAGCCAGCGCGGCCGTAGGACCGAGTTGCGCCAGAAGGGTTGGATCAAGCGCCAATGTCGTGGGTTTGTCGCGCGCGATCATGCCGACCGCGATCGGTTTCTGGCCCGGCGGAATCAGCCAAAGCTCTGGAGCTCGCCCTTGTTCGAACGCGACCGGACTTGCCGGAACGACGACCATTCGTGCGTGCTGCAGATCCATGGTGGCAGTCCAGCCGGTAACGCCATTGTCCTGTTGAATCGTCGAAGCCATGTAACCGGCGCTGACGGCGGACGGGGCAGGTGCCAGATGAGGCAGGGAGACGACCACCAGCAGCGCTGCCGCCACGACGCTGGCGCCGATGCCGAGCCAATGCCATAGCTGCAAGTTTTCCCAGAGCCCTGTGCGCGGTGGTTTGGCCTTGGCCGGCGCGTCCAGCTTCAGCGCGTCATGAATCCGCGCCCAGACGTAGGGTGCGGGGGTCACTTCGGCAATAGTGTCAGCCAACGGCATCAACCGGCGTTGCCACAATGCAACGGCTGTCGCGGCTTCGTCCGTGGTCGCGATTTCGTGGGCCACCGCGGCGCGCGCGTCGGCGTCGAGCACGCCCAGAACGTACTCGGCGTAACGCAGATGGTTGTTGCCGTCGTCGGCTGTCGTGTTCATTGATCGAGGCACGTGCGAAGTTGCATCAAGCTACGGCGGATCCAGCTTTTCATGGTCCCGAGCGGCACCATGCAGCGTGTCGCCAATTCGTTATACGTAGCTCCGGTGAAAAAAGCTTCACGTACCGAGTCACGTTGTTGGGGTTCGAGTTCATCCAGGCAGTTTTGCAGCCGCTGATATTCCTGGCCGGACTCGGCGCCAGCCGCCGGTGTTGGCTGTTCGTCGACCATCTCGTTCAGCCTGGACGGGTCGCCCAGCAGCTCTTCACGGTGCTGACGCAGGCGATCGATCGCCTTGTTGCGTGACAGAGTAATCAGCCAGGTAATGGCGCTGGCCTTGGCCGGATTGAACGTGGAAGCCCGCCGCCAGACCGTCGAATAGGTTTCCTGCAGCACCTCCTCGGCCTCGCCCCGGTCATGCAGCATGCGCAGGCATACGCCAAACAGCTTGGACGAGGTGCGTTTATACAGCTCGGCAAATGCCTTCTGGTCATTGCGCCCGGTCTGGACCAATAGCCCATTCAGCTCATCACGATCGGCGGGACTGGCAACACTCATGAGACGGGCAATCCTGTCGTCGCGAAGAAATCAGGCGCATGGCCATGAATCGGTGCGTTGGAAGATACGCCAATCCGATGTTTTCATAGCATGAAGGCCGCTTGAAGCAGTGGCAAGCATGCTTCGTACCGAACCGGGACCACAAGAGTGCCGAGGGGAGATGGGTCAGGGGCCGGCCCCACCGCTGACCGGCTCCCACGTGCCTACCGGTCCCAACGCAGAGGCATCGGGACAAGGCAAGGCGCGAACGAGGCGGTTTACTGCTTGTCTTTCGCGTTGTCTTTCGCGTCGTTCTTGGCGATGTTGACCTTCTCGCCTTCGTTAAGCGAATCGGACGGATTGAGGACAATGCGCATGTTCGCGTCGATGCCTTCGGTGACCTCAACCGTGCTGCCAAAATCGCGACCCAGTGTGATCGGCTGCAGATGCACGCGCTGTTGTGCGTCGATCAAGGCGACACGCAAGCCCTCGCTGCGGAACAACAACGTGTTCGCCGGCAGCACGAAGTTGCGCGACACCGTGGAAAGCGCCAGCTTGACATTCGCATACACGCCCGGCACCAGGACCGCGTTGGCATTTTCCACGTCGATCTCGGTACGCAGGGTACGTGTGCTGGAATCGAGGGCTTCAGCGGTGCGGGCGATCGTTCCGGTAAACGGTTTGGTGCCGTAGTTGCTCAACGTAACGGTTACCGGCGTCCCCACGCGAACGCTATTGGCGTAGGTTTCCGGTACATCGATAAACACCCGTAATTTCGAGGTGTCGGCGATCACGAACAGGTTGCTGCCCGTGGAACCGGCGTCAACCAGTGCACCCACGTCCAGGTTGCGCTGGGTGATGACGCCGTCGAACGGAGCGGTGATGTACTTGAACTCCTCCATGTTCTTGAGCTTGGCGACGTTCGCCGCATCCGCCTGCACGGTGGCGTTGTCCGCATTCAGCTGAGCCACGTTTTGATCGCGCAACTGCAGCGCCACCAAACCCTGTTCAGCCAGTTTCACGTAGCGGTCCGCCGTGACCTTGGCCAATGCGGCATTCGCTTGGTCGGTGCGCATCTGCGCCTGACCCTGCAGCAGTTCGTTGTCGACGTCTGGAGTATCCAGGTCGGCGAGGTGCTGACCTTGCTTTACCCGCGAGCCAATATCCACGTACCACTTTTTCACGTAGCCGGTGGTGCGTGCATAGATTTCGGCATCCTGCCAGGACTTGACTGTGCCGGGCAGGGTGACGAATTGATCGGTGGGCGCAGCCTTCGCCGTCATGACGGACACGGTGGGAACAGCGTCGCGATTGGTGTTATCGCTGAGCACGTGCCGATCGTGTACGCGCATGACCACGCCGAAGACGGCGAGCCCGATCAGCACGACGACGAGCACGATAATCAACAATCGCGCGCGATGCGAAGGCTTGTGCGACGACCGCTGTGGAGAAGGAGTATTCGAAGAGTTCATGATCAGGTTCTCAGGCGGCAGCGTCGTCTTGACGCGCACGGTGATTGCGATGCAAAAGACTGAAGAATGTGGGTACAAAGAACAGCGTGGCCGCCGTCGCCAGCAGCAAGCCACCAATCACCGCACGACCGAGTGGCGCATTCTGCTCGCCGCCTTCGCCCATACCCAGGGCCATCGGCACCATGCCGATAATCATCGCGAACGCGGTCATCAGCACCGGACGGAAACGCGCATAACCCGCTTCGATCGATGCTTTGACGGCGTCATCGTGGTGATCCAGGCGCTCACGCGCAAAGCTGATCACCAGGATCGAGTTCGCCGTCGCAACGCCCATGCACATGATCGCGCCCATCAATGCCGGTACCGACAAGGCCGTACCCGTCAGGAACAACATCCACACCAGGCCGGCAAGCGCTGCAGGCAAGGCCGCGATGATAATCAATGGATCCACCCAGCTTTGGAAATTCACCACGATCAGCAGATAGACCAGGATGATCGCAAACGCGAGGCCGCCGATAAGGCCGCGGTAGGACTGAGCCATGGTCACCACCTGCCCACGCACATCGATATTCACGCCCTTCGGCAGGTGCTTCGAATAGTTATCGACGATGCGCTGCACGTCCGCCGCCACGCTGCCCAGATCGGTACGGTCTACCGCTGCAAAAAGATCCATCGTCGGTTTGGTGCTGTAATGAGTCACCACGGCCGCACCGGCACTGCGCGAGAAAGTGGCGACGTCTTCCAGTGTCTGACCCGCCATGCCACTGGTGCCGGTGGCGGTGCTGGGAGCACTGGCGGTATTCGTCGTGGTATCGGTGGTGATCGGCAGGGTCTTCAATCCCTGCAGCGTATCAAGCCGATACTGCGGCGCCTGCGTAGCGATGGTATAGCTGATACCGGTTTTGGGATCGACCCAATACGTCGGGCTGACCTGCGATGAACCAGCCAGTGCGGTCAGCAGGTTGCTTGCCACGTCCTGCTGGGTGAGGCCCACCAGACTGGCACGCGTGCGGTCAACGTTGACGTTGATCTGCGGCAGATTCAGTGCCTGCTGCAGGCGCAGGTCGACCAGGCCTGGCACGTGCTTGAGCTGGCCGTAAAGTTCATTGGCGATCTTCGCATTGGCAGCAATATTGTTTCCGCTGACCTGCACGTCAATCGGTGCGGGCGCGCCGAAATTGAGGATCTGCCCGACAATATCCGCCGGCAGGAAAGAGAAAGTCACGCCTGGATAGTGCTGCGCCAGACGTTGGCGTAAGTCACGCACGTAATTGATGGTCGGATGGTGATCGTCGTTCAGGCTGACAAAGATGTCGCCGTCCGAGGTACCCACAACACCTGTGTTGCTATACGACAGATTGATGCCGCTGTAGGGCAAACCGAGTGTGTCGACGATGCTGCTCAACTCTTTCGCGGGGATGGTCTGCCGGATCACGTTCTCGATGCCGTCGGCCAGTCGCGCGGTTTCTTCAATACGCAGTCCGGTCTCGGCCCGGAAGTGTAGTTTGATCTGCCCACCATCGACGTACGGGAAAAAGTCGCGCCCCAACCACGGCACCAGCAATGCCACCGAAAGCGCACAACCGCTAAAGAACAGGATGGCGAACAAGCCGCGATGTTTTTCCGCGGTTTCCAACGCCCCCCGATAACTGTTGCGCGTGCTCTCGAAGCGTCGTTCAAACCCTGCCTGAAAACGACCGAGCATGCCCTTGGGCGCCTGATTGTGCTCGTGCTTTTTCAGCCAGTACAGCGAGAGTGTCGGCACCAGGGTTCGCGACAATACATAGGAAGCCAGCATCGCGAACACCACGGCTTCGGCCAGTGGTGCGAACAGATATTTGGCGACGCCGCCGAGGAAGAAGATCGGCACAAACACGATACAGATCGACAACGTGGAAACCAGCGCTGGCACGGCAATCTGATGCGCGCCTTCCATGATCGCGTCGTAAACTTCCTTGCCTTCCTCAAGATGCGAGTTGATGTTCTCGATGGTCACCGTCGCATCGTCCACCAGGATACCGACAGCCAGCGCCAGTCCTCCGAGCGTCATGATGTTGATCGTTTCACCCAGCGCAGACAGGGCAATGATCGAGGCGAGAATCGACAGCGGGATCGAGATCGCGATGATCAGCGTGGAACGCCATGAACCCAGAAACAGCAGAATCATCAAGCCGGTAAGCGCGGCGGCGATCACACCTTCGCGGATCACGCCAGAGATCGCTGCACGCACAAACAGCGACTGATCCGACAGTGAATGGATCTCCATGTTTGTCGGTATGACCGTGCGAATCGCCGGCAACATCTTCTGCAGGCTGTCGACGATGTCCAGCGTGGAGGCATTGCCAATCTTCAGGATCGACATCAGCACCGCGCGCTGGCCATTCACCCGAACGATGTTGGTCTGCGGGGGCGAGCCGTCGTGGACGTGGGCAACATCGCGGATATAGGTCGTGATGCCATTGACGGTGCGGATCGGCGCGTCGTTCAGTTCGTCGATCTGCAGCGGACTTCCGTTCAATCTCACGCTGTATTCGAGGTCGCCAATCTTCTCCGTGCCAGCCGGCAGAATCAGATTTTGTGCGCCAATCGCTGCGACCACATCGCTTGGCGACAGGTTGTGCGCCAGCATGGCCTGCGGATTCAGATCGACCTGGATCTGTCGCTGTTTGCCGCCATAGGGGTAGGGCGTGGCGGCGCCACGCACCGCGGTTACGAACGTACGCACGAGCTGGTTGGCGTCGTCGAAAATCGTCGCCTCGGGCAACTCTTTCGATGACAACGCAAACTGCAGGATAGGTACGCTGGAAGCGTTGTAGACGATCACCAACGGCGGCGTTGTGCCGGCTGGCATCGACTTGATCACAGTCTGCGAAATGGAGGTGATTTGCGCGACCGCCATGTCGATCTTGACGTTCGGCTGGAAGAACACCTTGACCAGGCCAACGCCATTCAGCGACTGCGTTTCGGTGTGCTCGACATCGTTGACCGTGGTTGTGAGCGATCGCTCAAAGCCGGTCACGATACGGTTGTTCATGTCGTCGGCCGGCAGGCCGGTGTACTGCCACACCACCGAGACCACGGGAATATCGATATTGGGGAAGATGTCGGTCGGCGTGTTCAGAATCGCGAGCGGACCGAGTATCAGCAACAACAGCGCGAGCACGATGAACGTAAGCGGCCGTTCCAGCGCGATTTTGACAATCCACATAACCGTTGATTTCCATCAGCCACGCCTACGGACGGACAACTCCGTGGTGCGTGGTCAGACTTATATTTGCTGGGGGAGGGGGCAAAGAATAATAGCCTAGGCAACTTTATGGTCGGCAACCATATGCCATAGGGCATAGTCCATGCCCACAAGCGCGATATTACGAGTACACAACGCTCGTAGCGGCATTGCGATGACACGTGGCGGCAAGTTCTTGCTTGAATCTGATAAGGCTTGAACCATCCGCCCTCTCCATTCATAGGTAGTGCGATCTACACGAGTCGCGGTGCTGAGTTGGCCATTATGATTAGTATTTACTAATTGATTAGTGTTTGCTAATGTCTAGCCATGATCGAAAACGCCCCAATCAATGCCGTCATGCGCACCCTTGCCGACCCCACCAGGCGAGCCGTCTTTGAGCGGATCGTCGGTGCCGACGAGATCACCGTTGTCGAGCTGACGCGGGGGAGTGGGGTGACGCAGGGTGCCATCTCCCAACATCTCAAATCATTGAAGCAGGCCGGCCTGGTCACCGAACGTCCGGAAGGTCGCAACGTCTATTACCGCGCCCAACCTGAGGGCCTTGGCCCGCTAGTCGACTGGATGAGCCATTACGCCGTGTTCTGGCGTGATCGGTTCGCCGAACTTAGAACTCTTCTAAAGGAGATTGATCCATGAGCGAAGTCGCGACCATGGCCGACAGCCAAGAGATTGTCGTTGACGAAGTGTTTCCTCACACGCCCGAAATGGTGTGGAAGACCCTGACCACGGCCGAGTTGATCGGCCGCTGGCTCATGGTGCCAACCGGCTTCGAGCCTATCCAAGGAACGCACTTCACTTTTCAGACCACGCCGGCTGGCGAGTGGGACGGCGTCATCCATTGTCAGGTGCTGGAAGTGATACCGAACCAACGCCTGGTCTATGCATGGAAAGGTGGACATGACGCCAACGAAGGATACGGCTCGCGCCTGGAGACCGTCGTTACATGGACGCTAACTAAGGTCGACGGCGGTACCCGGATTCGACTCGTCCATTCCGGCTTCCTCACGCCACGGAATGATTCTGCGTTCAAGACCATGAGTGGCGGCTGGTCCAAAGTCTTCCGAAATATCGACGCCATCGCCGCAGAAGATGACGTCAGCGACGCAGACCATCGTCACAGCTGACCTCACCATCCCAAGTTATCGCTCGGCTTTCGTATTCGTCCAGAGGCCGGTTCGAATAAGTGTCGACCGCAGGGCTGGGGCGGTGGCCGAGCGGATCAGGAACTCAATGGAACAAAACAGCAAGCCGGAGCAAAGGCCTCATCAAGGGATATCTTTAATTTTACATAATATACATTATGCGAAACCGTGGTACTTCTGTAGCTGTTGCGTAAGCTGTTGCCTTTATTGGCATTTGACCAGTTACTAAGGTAGCTTCTGGTCATTCTTCTCGTTGCGTGTCGGGTTGACCGATGTTCAAGCGCCTCACGAGTGACCTCCTACCACCGACGCTGCGACAAGACCTCCTGGTCGACTTGGCTGGAGTACCGCGCTATTGGGCAACCATCTGGTCGGCGTTGACGCTGAACGATGTCGCGCCGTCGAGTCGCGAAAAGAAGCTTCGGTTCCTCGAGAGCCTTTACGTCCATGCAGATGAAACGGCGGGTCCAGGGTCCCTCGATCGCGCCCTGTGTCCCTTCGATGAACCTCTGATCGCTACAATTCTCGAGTCCTGGTTCATCTCGATTGTGAATCGGGGGAACAGTTCACCGAGCAATGAAGCGAGATGGCGTACGGGGTTTGAATTTGTCTCTTCGACGGTCACCTGGCTTTCAAAGTCGACGCTGCCGGGCGCAGACTCGCGCGGTATTGAGCTCAAACTTCATCGCTTGTCTCACCTTTATGGGCAGCTTCACGTCGCCCGACCTCGTCAGAGCGCGCCGGTGCGCTCGCTCCCGGCAAACGTAGCTGAAGCGCTTTACAAGCTCCTCGACCCTAGGTCCGAGACCAATCCCTTTGTAAGTGAACGTACGCGATGGATCGTGTTCATAAGCTTCATGCTGATGCTGCATCAGGGGCTGCGTAGAGGCGAATTACTCCAGTTGTCGGCGGATGCCGTCAAATCGGCCTACGACATTGGGACGAATCGAGAGCGCTCTTGGCTCAATGTCGAAACCAACCCTTACGAAGACGAATCCACGGACCCTAGATTCAGTCGACCAAGCATCAAGACAGCTCAATCGATCCGACAACTGCCCGTGAGTCCGGTTATGGCGAGCCTCGTACAGTCGTACGTGGAGAACTACCGCGGGCGGCCTGATCACGCATTCTTGCTCAGCTCACAGAGACAACTGCCTCTTTCCACGGAGTCACTAACCAAGCTATTCGCGAAGGCTTCGGGTGCACTACCGGCAGAGATTCGAGAGGAACTGTCCGCGCGAACCGGGCGCTCCACGGTGACGCCCCATGATCTTCGACACACGTGCGCCGTGGTGAGGCTCAACCAGCTACTTGCACAAGGGGACCATATGGATGAGGCAACGCAGAAGCTGAGAACATTTTTTGGTTGGTCACGTGAATCAACGATGCCGATGCGCTATGCGAGCGCAGTCTTCGAAGATCGTCTTTCAAAGGTTTGGTCGGAACAGTTTGACAGTCAAATTGAAATGCTTCGTGCCCTGCCCTAACTGCTAGCCGCGAGGTTAACCGTGCAGACGCTACTCATCTTGGAACCCGAGCATGAACTTCGGATCGCTCGGGAAGTCGTCGCTCATTTGCCGGCGCTTCCCTCCGTGATCAAGTACTTTGACGAGTTTTCCGAGCGCCATCGATCTATTGTGGGAGTCAGTAATGCGGCAGTCGTCGAGCTGCACTACGGTGGCAATGCGTACTCCGTTCGGTTTGACGAGTTTCCGCCCAGCTTCGCCACAGTTCTGAAACACGTTCTTGTAGAACTATTTGGCAGAGAAGTTAACTCATTCGCAGTCGCAAGAAGAATCATGAGTGCAAGGAACTTCTCGGGACACGACATGGCGTCCGTCGTTCTTTCTAGTCCAGAAACGATTCTTCCACTGTGGATCAAGCTCGTTGCAAAATCTCGTGCGGTGTCTAGCCTCATTATTATCAAGGAGATCTTGCACGTCCTATGCATCTATAGAGTTGGCGGATGGTCGCCATCGTACTCAGAGTACATCAGTAAGTCGCTCTCTTTGCCGGAGAAAGATAAGTATGCCTTTCTACGCAGTGGGAAGGCTTTCTTCTCGACCGAGCAGGAGTCGACTGTAGTGCGCCTCATTGACGATGCAGCTCGATCCATCTCAACTGAGCCGACTAGGTGGACCTATCGTGACCTCGCGGACGTGGGAATGCTCGTCTGTGCATTCCAGTTTGGAATGCGATCGATGCAAATTGCACGTCTAAAAATAGACGGTGTCCGCCATCGTATCCTTACCTCAGATAGCTCCTCTGCCGTTCACCTCGCCTTCCCGATGGTGAAGCAGCGACGCGGAACCCAGGCGGTTCCATTGATACGAAGGGTCAAACCGGAGTGGACTTCGGTGTTTATCGAGCTGCTCGATCGCTCGGTGAAAGCTGGGGCGCCAGGTGCCTCAAGGATCTTCGATGTGGCGTCTGGATCGGAGGCGGGAACGCGTATTTCGAGCGTCGTAAGAGACCTCCTTCGTGATGACGTAGTCTCGACGAAGACGTTCCGTCATTCAGCTGCACAGAGGATGGTCGACGCTGGGGCGAGCCACGAAGAGCTTGCCGCATTCCTAGGCCATGCGGATGTAACAAGTGGGCTCGTCTACTTCCAAACATCCGGCAGCCATGCCGAGAGAATTAATCGTGCATTCGGTATTTCTGAGATCTACTCGAACCTTGCGAAGGTAGCGCACGATCGATTCATCACGGAAAACGACCTTGTCGGGCTCAAAGGTGACTACCAGATCGGTGCGGTTCCCCATGGAATACCCATCGCGGGTATCGGCGGATGCAGCTCGGGTCAACCAGCGTGCCCCTACAACCCGGTCCTTTCCTGTTATGGATGTCGCCGGTTCATGCCGCTGCAGGATGCCTCTGTTCACCGCGAGGTCCTGGCAGACCTCCGCAAAGTAGTCGGCTTCTTCGGTGCCTCAGGTCGGGAAGAGACTTCGACTCCAGCCTTCCTTCAGTTGCAGCGAACCATCAGCAATGTTCAGTCGATCGTCGGCGAGCTAGAGGGTGGTTGGCATGAATAGGCTCTTCGATACGTTCATAACGACCAATCGGGCGGTGCTGGCTGCTATAGGCCACCCTTGGAATATCGACGTCGACCATCGAGGAAAGGCCTCCAAGGATTCGGCATGGAACCTGACCCGAATGGTGGGTGGGGTTACGAAGCCCACTCACTATCTCAATTATCTAGGCACCGACGAAGCTGCGGTCAATGCATTGCGGATATTGGGTTCGACTGAGGAAGCAAGCGTGTCCGAATCCTTGCTGTCCGAGTCATGGCAAGAGCTTATCAAGGCCGCCACCGTGGATCAGCTGTTCATCCGTAAGAATTCCACTGGTCATGTCGTGATGAGCATTGTGAGGCCCCTACGGGTCATAGCGACCTGCGCTATCGGAAAAGAGCCATGGCTACTGACGGTGGATGACGTACTCCTGGGATTCCGGGTAGCACAACAGATCCAACCCTCTGGAAAGCTCGCCGACCTCGTGGCTGGACTGGTCAAGATCCTCTTCGATCAGAATCACCTCACAGATGCCGGGCCGCTCTACCCTGCCCTAGCGTCAGTTCGGCTTAATCCTGGTGCGAACCGGCGCGCGAAATTCCTTCAGTCGAAAGATGCGATTCGTACCAATCTCGAAGATAGGAAACGGGCTGAAAAATTACCGTCGAACCGTGCTTTCTGGGAGCTCGTCCGCATCGTCATGACCGAGCAGCCACAAACATTTGTTGACGAGCTACGGTTCGCCGGGCTACGACTTATGCTGGTGACCGGCTTCCGCATCGGCGAGGTTGCCACCCTCCCGTTCGACTGGCGAAGGGAGCGCACTTACCGCACCGCATCAGGTTCAAAACCGAGCGCATTGGGAGGCGTCGATCGCTCCTTGATGATCCGTCACTTCGCGGAAAAGCAGAACACGGAAGGTGGCTCCTCACTAAACTTGCGCGAGGCGATTCAGCATGTACCAACGATGTTTGAGGAGCTCGTACAGGAAACATTTGAGCGAGTGACAGAGCTAACTGCTCCACTCAGGTTGACCCTTGGACTCCAAGCTCAAACCGGCCGAATTCTCCCGCAATTTAGGCCAGACCAATTTACTCCCATTCTTCACCTCTATCCGTATCTCTCAGGCAACCCATTCTGGATGTCATTCGATGACGCCGAGCGTAGAGACTGGATTGATCGATGTCGAGCGGACCGATCGGGCGCGACGTTTGATGAGCTCTTCCATGTTCAGGTCTCCGACCTCGCGTCCGGTTCAAGAACTGTGTCCCCGGCAGCTTACGTTTTTTTCAACAGAATGAAGCGTCACGGGGTTTCCAGCGGAACGTTGAGTATGCGGGACGCTAACGGCGCAGCGCTCGGTGTTCATGACCGCATGCGCTGGAGAGAGGCCTACCTTAACATCTCAGAGCTTGAGAGCTACTTAAGGCAGTCAAAGAAAACGAAGGTATCGGATACGGAATCTCTTCGCGTCGATGGCAAGCCGCTGGATGCCGCAGAGCTCCTCTTCATTCATCCTAAGCGATCTGTGGCAGAAGAGCGCAACGAGGGTATTTGCGATGTCACACGATATTCGGCAATCAACCGACCGACTAACGGCTTTCTTGAAGCGGCCTTGGGTGACTTCGAAAGCAACGAGACGATATTTGCTCGGTATGGACGCACTGACGATGATCGCGCGCTTGCCTTGCGATCGCACTCCCTACGCCATCTTCAAAACAATGAGCTTTTTCGTCTTGGGATAGCAGATTCGATCATCACAAAACGGTTCAATCGTACGAGTGTCCGCCAGAGCTATGAGTACGACCACCGCAGCCTCGCCGAAGAACTTGCGACCCTTGAACTGCCGCCGGAGGTTGAGTTCGCGCTCGGCGAAAAGACCGCGACCGTCCTTAAGATGATCAAGGCTGGCAAAGCGTCAGGCCCCATTGTCGATGACTTCAAGCGCATCCAGGAAGAGGAAGGTGACGAAGCGGCATTCGCATTTCTGAGGGCAGAAGCGGATGGATATCATGCAACGCCTTACGGAACGTGTGTATCGAGTTTTGCGGTGAGTCCGTGCCCGAAACATCTCCAATGCTTCGATGGCTGTAGGCATCTAACTACCAGCGCGCGGCCAGAGGTGAAGAAGAATCTGATTGCCTTGGAAATCAAGTTGCTCGCCGCTGTCGAAGATGGGGTTGTTCGGCATACGAAGACGATTGGTGCTGCGAACCAAGTTCGTCATGCACAGTCGATGCTTGCTGGTGTACGCAAGCTCCTTGCTACGGAGCCGGGTGGGCGGGTATTTCCCGATGGCCGCGATTTCTCTCGGCCAAATGCTGGAGAGGTAGAATGAACACCAAGCGCTCCGATCCGTCTGCTCGTGAATACGAAGATGTCGTCAAAGCAATATTGGAAAATCTGATCTCCATTGACCAAGACATAACCGCACGGGAGGTGGCAAGGCGCCACCCTTCGCTGAAGGCTGCGTCCTCAATCACAAGGGACCCGACCCGGCGAGCGATGCTGAGCGAGTATCAACAAAAGCAAAAGGAGCTTCGTCAATGGTCGGCACGCACGCAGAAGACATCTGCAGCATCTGTAGAACGAATTTTGGCCGATCGAGATGCGCGTATTGCAGAACTGGAGCGTCAGGTGGACGTTCTCGTGGGATCTCACGTTGCGATGCTCCGCGCGGTAGGTGAGATGGGCGGATTCAGTCAGTGGGCGAGATTCTTTGAGAAGACATCGCCCGTTCGAGAGATGTTGGCGGGAATGGGCGCCCTACCAGTCAGCGAAATCGTGCAGTTGCCTGAGCGTTAGGATTCGTGAAGAGCGTCGCCACCATGAATATTCCAGCCATTGACCAGAATGGGGCAGCGACAGGGAAGCTACGGTACGGTGCCATCTGATGTGTAAGTGGCTGATCTCTGAGGGGGCCATGCGAAGGCGTTATCCACCATGCGATTGACTTGGTGTCAGGCCTGCGGAGGGACCGCGGATGAGGTTAGCCTTTGCCGGCTGGCCCGAAACGCCTCCTCGAATCGACCGATAAATTCGTGAGCGTCCCCTCGGTACCGCAGAACCTCTGCTGGAATAGAGATGCCCAGCTCACGTGCGATGTCGGTCGCAAATTTCACCTGGCTAGGTGTCGGTAGTTGCAGGTCCGGAGCAAGAAATTCAGCAAGAGAATTCGCAATACACGTGGATAGCTTATAGGCGAACGCTTCATCCATATCGCTTCGGAGAGCCCGTTCGCGCTGGGCGTCCAAGGCATCTTGGACTCTGGCGTCTAAGGGCACTGGGATGGCCCATCGGTCCTCGAAAACCAATCGCAGGAGCATTTGGAAGCACCCTCTTTCGATCTTGTGGGCCAGCCAAGCGCTGACGTTGGCGTAAAACTACGAATATCGTAGTATCGGCGGAACGGCAAAGCAACGAATCTCGTAGTGTCATCCGCTACGAGCTTCACATGCCTCGCCAACTCGCTCCTTCATCTGTCTTCAGCAAGCGCTTGAGACAAGCTCGTGAGGACACTGGTCTCTCTCAGAAAGAGCTAGGCATCCTTGCTGGATTGGATCCTTTTGTGGCAAGTACACGCATCAATCGGTACGAGCAAGGCGTACACGCGGCTGATCTGGCCACTGCGAAGCGGCTGGCGAAAGCACTTGGCGTGCCGCTCGCCTTCCTCTACGCCGATAGCGATCGACTTGCGCGAATGATCCGCGCATTCAGTAAGCTCGACGCATCAGGACAAGAGAAGATTCTGAAGGAAGTCGAATCCAATTAAGCCGTACACCAGCTGTCAACGCTCATTCAGTGCTGCCATCGCCCGGCTAGCAAAACAACTATGGGGTGGTGGCCGTGAATTCCGTTGTGGACCACATCACTCCAGTATTTTCGCCTCACCGAATCTCCAAGCTTATCCACGAGCACCCACGTCGAGCATCGGTATGGGGCGAGCAACAGCAGAGAGCGCAGTTCGTCTTCCGAGAATCCTTTAGATACGTTCTCAATAAGGCGAGCCCGATCACCGTCATCGGTCGTGCCACCCAATGCGTAACACACATATTCTTGGTCACACGGCCACGCGTCATCGCCGCGATGTCTTCCCACTGATGCTTCTTGACAGCATGTTCAATGACCGCTGCCGTGCGGCGCTGTCGCCGTACGAGCGGGCATCCTCACGTTGGGTGCCGGCACCTTTTCTGCGGGAGCAGCTGCTATAGGAGCTGCGATGGGCTTGGTCGCTCCGCCGGAGTTTTGCGCGACGCTTTGATGCCATGCCATGCTGAGCACGCACAACACCACAATGGCAATCAGACCGAGCACGCCATTGAGCGTATTGTTCTGCTTAGCGACTCGCGTACTGATATCGGTAAACGCATCGGTAAATCGTGAGGCGACCTCAAGTGGCTGTTTGTCGATCAGTGTTTTGCGTAGCCTGACTTCTTTAGCAATCGAGCAGACCGAACTCTTTTGATTCGCCACGAGGACGATCATAAGGACGGCAAAAATCACGACACCGATGACAATCGAGAGGTTTTTGACGCCGTTTCCTACTTCGAGACTACCTGCCGCTAGGATCAAGGCCGCTGGCAGCGCGAGCAGTTGATTTTGTAAGTCGGCAAGCGTCTTGTTGAGGCGCAAGGTGTCATCGAGGTTTTGCTTTTCGACTTCTGATCGAACCTTCTGATAAGAAAAGTCGGCCGCGAAGATGGCGTAGGCATCTTTGACTTGCTGCACGAAGGCGTCGAACTGCTCGATCAAAGCACCCATCGTGGCGCGACCGGAGCCCGACAGGACATCGAGCAACGCGGCGCGCACCATGTCGCGCTTTTGCTCCCGATGTAAATCCGTTCGGACAAAGTCGCGACTGAATTCCTCCAGCCCCAACAAGGGACGCAGACTCACTGCATCGAATCGCAAACTGATTTCGATCTTGCGTGAGGGGCTTTCGATGAAAAAAAGTGAGGGTGGCACTTTGACGACGTGATCCGCCAATTCAATCATCAAAGACCAGAGCTGGACGGCTTGCAGATAGCCCTGGATTCGTTCGGGCAGCGGCTCGGCGGGTGTGGTGTAGGCGAGCTCGCGGATGGTGAAAACGTCCGGCACTCGCGCTTGATTGACGGGTGTACCGACCAGTTGTTCGACCGTTTGGTACACGTTGCCGGCGGCGGGATCGAACTCGATCGACCGGGTCGCCGGTTGAGTGAGCGCGCGCACCTTCGGCGCATGAAGTTCGAGCTCATCCACTACGGTCGCGAAGTCATAGCTGGCAGGCAGTAGGCCGCAATAGACGCCATTGCCGAGTTCGTGGACGCCGTCCAACGTGGCGAACAGCCAGAGGGCCCACGCGTGCGGTGACTTAGGGAGCGAGGACATTGTCTTCAATTCCCCGAATCAGTTCGTCCGATGGCTCGGACAGAACGATCACGTTCGTGACGGAGTCGTAGGCGACGCGGCTTTGCTGCACGTCTTCCACAGAAAAACTTAGTGTGATCGTTTTGCCGATGCGCCCTTGGATGCGTTTGAGCCGATCAAACGTCTTCCGGTCGGGCTGGAAGCGGTGGGAGAGCTGATAACGCTCGGTCAGTGCGGCGTCGCGGATAAAGTCCATAAAGTTGTCAGGATCTTCAGGCATGATCGCCGCCGCTAGTGTTTGAAGCACGACTTCCTTTTTGTTCTGCGCAAAACAGTCATAAAGGCGTGCGCGCATCTCGATCAACTCCCGGCGTCGATCATCCTCGCTGGTCAGATCTTCGCGTGCGTCAACAAATTCGTTGGCGGCCTGGATCAGTTGCTCGGTATGAAACTTGGCACTGGTGAAATTTTGGCACGCCAAGGCGGTGCGAAAATACTCAGTAACGCTGCCAGCGCGCGACTTGCCGCGAATGAACGTTAGGTACGGCTGCGTACCGGCTAGGTATTGGCTGAGGTTGATGCGTGCCGCTTCATGCAGCAGATTTACGTCGATGTTAAGAGTGGGCTCGAGATCCAAGGTCTGCTCATTGATTCCAGCACCTGGTTTAAGTTTCAGCACTGCCACGAGCAGATAATCGTTGTTGTTCTGCGCGTAGCGCAGGAACAACACAAAACCGCCACTGGCCAATAACGTCTTGGCCATTTCCTCCTCGATGAGTCTCAGCGACCTGGTCGTGAAGTCGTAAAACGACAGCGCATCCTGCTGATATTCCGTCAGAAAGATTGGAAATCGATGAACCGTCGGGTCCGCGCCGAACGTACCGGTACTATTCGAACGCGTTGCATACATGGCGAGCAGATCTTTGCTGATGGTCTGAAGCGTGTCGTTGACCGGTAACGGCGTTGTGCGTAAATGCCGAGTGACCGAGTGCTCGCCGCGAGTCTGTATCGCCTTGCTCAATTGATGAATTGTCGCTTCCTTAGATGTCCATGCTGACTCCCCTGTGTCGCCGCAAGCTTAGAGTGTATGGACGGCGGCCTCAAACGGCATCGGAGCACTGCGGCGACACAGAGCCTGCCAGGCTGGGGTCGCAATCATTGCGACAGCGCCTCGTTACCCACCCGGGCGGCCGCGTTACCGCATACGTGGCCGTGGCGTATCAGCGTTGCCTCCAGGGCAGGTTGCCTTCGTAGCTTCAATAACATGGGCGAATCGCCCTGCCCTGGACTCGACATCGCCCAAGAGCGGTCGTTCCGAGTTGGGTCTGTTGCTGGGGTCGATTGTGCCCAACAGGCGACCCTCAGTCAGGTGGTCAGCTAGTTGGCAATGAGCCTCAGCTCAAATTCGGTTGATCCGACGGCCTTGATGATCGTGAAAACGCCCATATGGTCTTGGCACCACGCCATGTAACGGCGGTGTGGGTGCTTTTTGCGATGTCAATCGGCGCCGGGGACTCCCCGCCACCGAACCACATTGTACCGAGCAGCTGAGCCAAAGCGAGTCGGGCAGTGATGTCCACGCGAACGGTCCTCAGTGAGTAGTTT
>Ga0302316_10000632_pt1 | contig 30025 bp, 20 predicted proteins | sample III_Palsa_N3_2_FD_200456 | JGI IMG/M metagenome (GOLD analysis project Ga0302316, IMG submission 200456) | Peat permafrost microbial communities from Stordalen Mire near Abisko, Sweden - III_Palsa_N3_2 | ecosystem: Environmental > Terrestrial > Soil > Palsa > Peat permafrost | place: Sweden...
CCGACCGTATCAACGCGCAGCTCCGCCGCCGCAATCTCCCCGAGCTAAGCCCCGCCGCAGCCGACGCACCCGAGATGGCCGCCTTCCTCTTTCACAGCCTCGCCGCCCGCTACGCTGAAGTTCTCCGCAGCGTCGCCGCCATCACCGGCAAGCGCTTTCGCCGGCTCTACATCATGGGCGGTGGCAGCCAGAACGAGTTCCTCAACCGCCTCACAGCCGAGGCCACCGGCCTCGAAGTCTGCCGCGCCGGCACCGAGTGCTCCACGCTGGGCAACTTTGCCGTGCAACTCTCCGCACTCGAGCACGAATCAGCCAGCCACTGGGCAGCAAGGCTCACAACCGCGCAGCACTCCTAGCCGTGCGCTATGCTAAAGGCTCTTCCAATTAGCTCTGAGTTCCAAAAGCCAGTACCCCCGGTGTCTTCAATCCCAGATTCTGTGAGGCTGCAACGATGGACGAGTCGACGCTGGTGAACGCCGGCGCAATCAACGACGGCCCCAAGGCCTCCACCTCGCCCGCCTACGGCCTGCAGCAGCAGGTGCTCTCCCCCATGGAGACCCTCGCGCAGTCCATCTCCACCATCGCGCCCAGCACCACACCCGCTCTCACCGTCCCGCTCATCTTCGCGCTCAGCGGCGCCGGAACCGGCCTCGCCTACGTCATCGCAACCGCCGCCATGGTGCTGGTCGCCCTCTGCATCGCCTCCTTCGCACGCGAGTCCGCGTCCCCTGGCTCACTCTACAGCTACGCCCGCGCCTCGCTGCCGCCTGTCTATAGCGCGCTCACAGCATGGGCACTCTTCTTCGCCTACGTCATGACGGCAGCCTCCGTCATGGGCGGCTTTCTCAACTTCGCCTACGTCTTCCTCGACCTCCTCTTCGGCCCCCGCGGCGCACACGTCTCACCGGTGCTGCTGGTCGTGTTCGTCGCTGTCGCCGCCGTGGCCGTAGCCTATCGCGACATCAAAATCTCCGCCCGCCTCATGATGGTCATCGAAGCCATCTCGGTCTTCCTCATCGCCGTCGTCATCGCCATCACACTCTGGAAGCACGGCCTGCACCTCGACACCTCGCAGTTTCGCCTCCGCAGCTTCTCCGCACAGGGCGTGCGCACGGGCGTGATGCTCGCGATCTTCAGCTTCGTCGGCTTTGAAAGCGCAACCACCCTCGGCTCCGAGGCCCGCGACCCGCTCCGGACCATCCCCCGCGCCGTCATCTCGAGCGCCTTGCTCTCGGGTGTCTTCTTCCTCATCTGCTCTTACGGAGAAGTCCTCGGCTTCCGCGGCTCGCCCACCTCCCTGGGCGATAGCTCCGCGCCCTTCCACTATCTCTCCTCACAAGCCGGCATCAGCCCCGCAGGCTGGCTCATCGACGCCGGCGTCCTCGTCAGCATGTTCGCCGCCACGCTCGCCTGCGTCATCGCAGCTTCCAGGGTCCTGCTGCTCATGGCGCACCACGGCCTCGCCCACCGCCGCCTGCAATCCATCCACGCCCAAAGCGAAACCCCCGGCGCCGCCAGCCTGCTCTCCGCCGCGCTGGCTTTCCTGCCCGTCCTCGTGCTCGCCCATCGCGGCGTCAGCGGAGCCGACATCTACGGCTGGATGGGCACCCTCGCCGTATTCGGCTTCCTCACCGCCTACACCCTCGCGGCGCTGGCTCTGGCATCGCATCTCCACCGAGAAAAGCGGCTCAGCTTCGGCGGCGGCATACTAGCGGCCGCCGCCACACTCGCCATGATCGCCGCGCTGCTCGGAAATCTGTTTCCCGTACCACCCGCGCCGTACCGTTACTTCCCCTGGATCTACGGGGCCTATCTCGCGCTGGCGCTCCTCTGGTATTGGATCGCCGGACCGAAGCCGGCATTAAACGACTGACATACATCCGGTTACGACACTTTTTGTTTGACTCCCGTGAATTCTCGTTTATTCTTTGACTACCAACAGCCAACGACCCTCGGGCCGAAAACGCTTCCTCTAACCCCCAAGCACTTCAGCGGTCGAGTTATACCTAATTTCGACCGTGATTCGCAGTCTGGTCCTTCAAACGGCGCGGTCTGGTCCTTCAAATGGATTGATCTGTAGAAGAGTTGTGGAGTCGATGCCTTCGTGTATCGACTTGCGGTTCAGCAAAAAATTGTTTCGCTAACGCATAGAACGTGTTGTCGCAGAGCTTCAGGAACAAACGGGCTTCTTTCAGCGTAACGAGCTTCAAACAAACGGCAAGCGGAGACACTGCTGCCACAGTATCAACGAAATTTCTGCGACCCAATGGGACGGCTGCACCCGTGTATCCAAACCCCAACAGCCTCGCAGAAGGAACTAATTAGGAGGCAACACCGTGGGTATCTTCCGTAAATTAGCCGCAACTCTTGCTCTTTCAACGTTCGCTTGTCTGCTCTTCGCACCTGCCGGCGCACACGCCCAACAGACCCTCGGAGGCGTTACAGGCACGGTGCTTGACCCCCAGGGCAGCGCCATTCCCGGCGTCGAAGTGAAGGCCGTCTCGGACGACACCAAGCTGGTCCGTACCGCCAAGAGCAACGCCGAAGGCACCTACGCGCTCGTGAACCTCCCGATCGGTAAATACACGCTCACCTTCACCCTCCCCGGCTTCTCCACCGCCAAATATCCCGGCATCGTCGTCCAGGCCGACCGCACCGTCTCTCTCCCCGCACAGCTCGCCATCGGCGCAGTCTCCGACTCCGTGACCGTCGACGTAAACCCCCTGCTCAACGCGACCGATACGACCAACGGCTACGTCCTCGACAAAGCCCAGATCGAATCGATCCCACTGCCGACGGGAAGCTTCACCGGCGTGGCCATTCTGTCCCCCGGCGTCAATGCTGAAGTCTCTGGCGGTACCGGCGCCAACTCCGGACTTGGAAATGCTCCCATCTGGGCAAACGGCCAGCGCGATACCTCCAACAGCTTTTCGCTCAACGGCGTCGACGCCAGCAACCTCTTCAACGGCAAATCGACCAGCCAGGTGAACTCTGCCCGTGTCATCAATAGCACCGGTTCCTCTGGCGGCGGCGCTGGTGGCGTCATCGTGTCGGCGGCGTCGATCTACCTCTCCATCGGTAATGCCATTCCCACGCCTGCACCGGAGACGTTGCAGGAAGTTCGCGTCAACGCCTCCATGTATGACGCGCAGCAGGGCTCGACCTCGGGCGCGCATATTGATCTCTCCACGGCCTCCGGTACCAATACCTATCACGGCACGGTGTACGGCCATCGGGGCACAAATTGGATCAATGCTGCGCCGTTCTTCTTCAAGCAGGATGGCAGCATTCCAGATAATGACAAGAATCCTGAGTTGCATCGCTACATCATCGGCGGCACGTTTGGCGGCCCCATCATCAGGGACAAACTCTTTGGTTTTATCGGGTATCAGCACCTGCAGGTCTCCGATCAGGAGATAGGCGATTCATTGCTGGACGTTCCCTTCGGTCTCACCGATGACCGCAGCATGAACGGGCTTGCGAACCTCGCCAATGGCAGTTTCGGCACCACCTTGACCGCCGCAAATATCGATGCCGCCGCAACATCGCTTTTCAACCTGCCTGCACTCCCCGGCGAACCCGGCAAGTGGCTGATCCCTAACCCCACCAATGTCAGCTTCCAACCTACCCCGCAGCATCTCGACAACGCCTTTATTCCCGGCACGGGTCGCTTCAAGGCCGATATGCTCGTAGCCGACCTCGACTATAACGCCACGGCCAAAGACACCATCGCGCTGAAGTACTACTACCAGCACGATCCAACCCTCGCTCCCTACGCGTACTCCAGCGTTCCCGGCTTCACCGAACACCTTGACTCCGGTGCGCAGGTCTTCTCCATTAGCAACACGTACCTGGTCAAGTCCAACCTCAGCACCACGCAGACTCTTGGCTTCCTGCGCGAGAAGAACTTCGCCGACAACGAACAGCCCTTTACTCCGGAAAATGTTCCCGGCTGCGCCAACCCCTGTATCAACACCTTTGGTTCCACGTATTTTCCCGGTATCTCCATCTACAACGTCCTCGGCAACTACCAGCCTGAAGGCGTCTCCACGGCAATCCTGGATATCGGTCCCAACGCGGAAGGCCAGGCCTCTAATACGGGTGTCTTTCAGAACCGCATCTCGCCTTCAGGCAATGCCATCTGGACGCTCGGTAAGCATACGGTCAGCTTTGGGGCCATCTACAGCCACACCCAGTTGAATACCATCGACAAGCGCACCGGTACCGGCACCGTGGCGACCGATGACTTCAGCCAGTTCGTTCAGGGCTACGTCACTCCGGGTAGTGCTTCCACTGGCTTTTACGTCACATCATTCCTGCAGGGCAACGCCAACCGCTATTACCGTGCTAATCAGCTTGGAACCTACGTTCAGGATAAGTTTCAGGTTACCCCGACCATCAGCTTGACGGCTGGCCTGCGCTATGACTGGGATGGCGGCCTCACCGAAAAGTATGGCCGCATCTTCAACTTCGACGCGCCCGATCCCGCCCACCCCAACGATCCAAACTCCTATCAATATAGCGCTGTCTCTGACACCATCACCCAGCCGGGCTTCATCATCGCGGGTAACAATGCAAACGGGACTGCCGGCGTTAGCAACACAACTCTTACAGGCCGCCAGTGGGGCGTCGCGCCTCGTGTCGGCGTAGCCTGGCAGCCTGAGGCCTTCCATAGCAAGGTCGTGGTCCGCAGCGGCTTCGGTATGTACTACGATCGTGGCGAGCTCTTCAGCTACTTCTCGCCCGGGTACGCCATCGGCACGGTCACTGGCGGTCCCTTTGGCGTCAACCAGCAACTCCCGTTCGTCAACGCGTCGAGCTGCCCGACTGCCACGCAGTCCTTCTATGAGGGGTATATCGTCACCTGCGGTGGCCAGGGAGGCGCCGCACCTACCGCAGCCACGGGCAACCTGGAAAATCCATACAGCAACCAGCTCCAGCACGCCGCGCCCAACAACCCCAAGTCGTCCGATCTCAAGAACTTCCTTCCCAACATCGCCGGCATCAACGACGGGGGGCAGCCCATCTCGCTCGGCGTCTACGATCGCGCCAACAAGCTCCCCTACACGATGAACTACACCCTGGATATCCAATGGCAGCCTCGCAGCGATCTCGCCATTGACCTCGGCTATGTCGGAAATCTCGGCCGTCATCAGGTCATCCCGGTACCCTTCAACCAGCCCGGTATCGCTTCACCAACCAACCCGATCCATGGCGAAACCTACAGCTATGGCTATAACGTCGCTGGCGCTACGCTCGATGGAACCCCGACAGGGCCCGGCTACGACTTTGACTATGAAGGCGGCAACGTCGATCATCGCGTGCCTTACATCGGATACGCGGCCGAATCCATCGACTACAAGGCGGCTGGTGTCGATTCCTATAACGCGCTTCAGGCACATATAGAAAAGCGTATGAGCAAGGGCATTCAGGTCGGCGCATCCTATACGTACTCCCATGCCACCGATGAGCAGAGCGGTCTTGGCCTCTTCTACAACGGCAACAACGCCCTCAATCTACGCAGCGGCTACGGTTCGGCGGACTTCGATCGCACCCACGTCATCAACTTCAACTATGTCTTCCAGCTACCCAAGTTGCTTCCGGAGCATAGCGTCGGCGGCTACTTCGTGGACGGTTGGTCGCTGGTCGGAATTACCGTCTTGCAGAGTGGTCAACCCTACAGCATCATCGACTTCTCAGGCGCCATCGGCAGTGTCTTCTACGGCGTTTCGGATGGCATCACCAACCCGATCGTCCCTCTAGCTAACGGCTGCAACGCCAAGACAGCTCTAACCGGCAAGTCCGGCGCATTCGGCGACTCTGCCCTTCGCCCCGAATGCTTCGGTCTTCCGCTGCTCCCAGCAGGCGGTCTTAGCGGCGCTATTCCGGCAACAGACCCCTTCGAAACCAACTTCACCACTGGCCAACGCAATATCTTCCGGCAGGCCTTCCAGAAGCGCGCCGACGCCTCTTTGGTGAAGATGACTCGCATTACCGACCGGTATGCACTCAAGTACACCTTCGACGTATATAACCTCACCAATACAGCAACCTTCGACGTCCCTGGAAACGAAGTCTCGCAGAACCAGTACTACAACGGCTTCCCAACTGGCGTTCCGGGCACATTGAATCCGGGCAATCCTCCCGCCACACCGCCCTTTATCAACTATCCCAACGGCGTAGCTCCCAGCGGCCAGACTTGCAAGACCGACCCGGACAGCGCAGCACCCTATACCGGCAACTACTTCTACAGCTGCGCCACAGGCCTCGGCGTGGTCACCCACACCATCGGCAGTCCGCGACAGATCCAGATGTCGCTGCAACTGACGTTCTAACTCCGACTCCAAGAACACGAAATGGCGGAGCCACTGGCTCCGCCATTTTGTTGCACTAAAACTTGTGCAACAAATACCGTCGATTTAAGGCTTTCCACCGTCCGTGCGACGTCCTTTACCGTCGCAAAACCGTAAAGATTCACCGTCCTTTAGCAGAAAACCCCCGCCGTCGTCGTAATCTAACCTCGTATTCACAGAGGTGAAAGTGACCCAAACTGTCTTTGTTCTGGAAGACGATTCGGACATCAGCAGACTGGTGCAGTATCAGTTGGAGCGCGCCGGATTCGCTGTAAAGCCTTATGCTTCAATAGGTTCCATTCTGCAAGATGCCGAGCGTTCCCGCCCGTCCCTGTTCCTTCTGGACATCATGGTCCCCGGCGGCGACGGCCTCGACCTCTGCCGCCGCCTGCGCCTGAATCCCACCCTGAGCAGCGTCCCCATCATCTTCCTGACAGCCCGCGCAGCAGAGAACGACCGCGTCCTGGGCCTAGAGATGGGCGCTGACGACTACATCACTAAACCCTTTGGAACCAGAGAGTTAGTTGCCCGAGTCCGAGCCGTTCTCCGCCGCTTTGAACGCCCCGACACCCCCGGCGCCCTCTCCACATTGAACGTAGAAGACCTCGCAATCGACGGCAGCGCAATGCAATTAAGCGTCAAAGGCGAGCTAATTCCCACAACGGCCACCGAATTCCGCCTATTGGACTACCTGGCCCGCCATCCCGGCAGAGTATTCAGCCGAGACCAGTTACTGGACGCCGTCTGGGGCGATACGCGCTTTGTCACCCCCCGCAGCGTAGACGTTTATGTGCGGCGAATCCGTGAAAAGATCGAAATCGACCCCGAAAGCCCGCGCTATCTCAAGACAATGCGAGGCGCCGGCTACCGGTTTGAGATTCCAAAGGTTCGGGAGCCACGGGCATCTGTTGTGGTGCATGAACTTAGCTGAGTTCTTGTGAATCCGTCGCATGCCGGCGGACGGGGAATTGTGGGAAGCTTTGATGATGAAGCGAAGTCTCTTCATGGCGCTCTTGTCTCGCATCGCGATTGGTCTCGCGGTGGTAATAGTCATTTGCCTCCTCTGGCCGCACTGGTGGCTGGCGCTGGTGGTCGCGATTTTTACATCGATCGCGGTAGCGTGGTCCTGCGCGTGGATTGTAGGCCAGGCGCTCTATGAGTTAAAGACTGGACAGTCGCGGACGACAGGGCAGAGGTCAGCTGTTGCGTTTGAGGAGTTTCAGGATCTTGCAGCGGACATCAGTGAACGGGCCGAGTTGCAGGAACGGCAGCGCACCGAAATTGCCGAAGATCGCCGCAAGCTAGAGGTTCTTCTAGATTCCATGCAGGACCTCGTGCTCGCTGTGGACGCCGCAGGGCGCATCTCCTGGACCAATGAGCCGATGCGACGCATCCCCGGATTTACGGGAGCAGTCCGCACCGGACATGCGCTGGTCCAGACTATTCGTGTGCCCGAGGTATTGACCTGCGCCCGCATCGCGCTGGAAGATCGCCAGGTTGCGGAGCGGTCGGCTGTGCAATTTCCTACCGGACGAATCTTCGCGGTAAGCGCGGCGCCGATGCCAGAAGGCGGCGCGGTTATTGTGTTTCGCGATGTTACCCGGGTGGAGCAGATGGAGCGTACGCAGCGCGAGTTTGTTGCAAATGTTTCGCATGAGCTGCGTACTCCGCTGACTTCGATCATGGGCTATGTGGAGATGTTGGTTGACGACGCGGAGTCTGCCCCGGCGGCAAGCCGTGCTTCAGCGGAGTTTCTAGAGGCGATTCATAAAAATGCTGTCCGCATGGGGCGACTGACCGAGGATCTGTTGGTGATGGCGCATGTGGAGTCGGGCGATCACGAGATTCATCCTATGCCGATCGCGGCTGCATCCGTGATGCGCGAAGCCGTTGTTGCCGTAAAAGGTTTACTGCGGGAAGACACCCAACTGGAGGTAGCCGAAGCAGTAAAAACGGCCGTCTCGGCTGATGTGGATGCCGTCGTGCAGGTGCTGACGAACCTGATCGAGAACGCTTTGGCTTACGGCCGCGGCGTAGACGGTGCTCGCATCGTGCTGGCAACGGAGGCTGTGGCTCATCAGCCGGGGATGGTGCTCTTCAGTGTTCGGGATTTTGGCGCGGGCATTCCTTCCGAGCATCGTGATCGCATCTTCGAGCGCTTTTATCGCGCGGATAAAGCACGTTCGCGTGAGTCAGGCGGGACTGGACTGGGCTTGTCGATTGCGAAGCATTTGGTGGAAGCCCACGGTGGCAGCATCTGGGTGGAGAGTGAGCTTGGTCGAGGCAGCCGGTTCTGTTTCACTCTGCCGGTTGCGCCCAATGTCGCGGTGGAGCGGCACTCTGTGGCCGCGTAATCTGAGGAAAACTCAAGGTTATTCATCCTCCATTCACATTTTATTAGCGGTTGATTCACTGTAGCCTGCGACTATCAACCTCAACGGAAAAGTTTGGCAAGGACATTTAGAGCTGAATTCTCGGCGGACGTATGCCGGAATCAGGACAGCTCCTTAGCCGTTCCGTTCGAGGAACGATGAAACGAATGACAACGTTGACTGCGGCTCTCATGACCGCGCTTCTGATCCCAGTCCAGGTGCCTGTATTTGCGCAGACTGCGACCACGACTCCCGCCAAGCCGCACAAGGCACGTGTTGAGAAGAAAAAGGTTGAAACCGAGAGCGAAAAGCAGATCCGCGAGCTCCGCGAGCAGATGCAGAGCCAGCAGTCTCAGATTGACGCGCTGCAGTCGCAGTTGGCCGCCAAGGGACAGCAGGCCGTTACAGCTCAGCAATCAGCCGCAGATGCGCAGACACAGGCTGCTGCGGCTGCCGCCGCTGCCGCTCAGGCCAGTGCTGCCGCTTCAGAAAGCTCCTCGAAGGCTGATGCTCTTCAGGGTACGGTTACCGATCTGAAGAACAGCAATGCCGGTCTGCAGGACACGATTGTAAGCAATCAGAAGGCAATCCAGGATGAGATTGAATCGCCTCTTGCGCTTCACTACAAAGGACTGACCATCACGCCAGTGGCTTACTTCGCGGCTGAAGGCGTTTGGCGGCAGCACTCGGTGAACTCCGACATCAATACTCCGTTCAACAGCATTCCTTTCCCGAGCGCCAGTGAAGGTCACGTAAGCGAGTTGAACTTCTCTGGACGCCAGAGCCGTCTCGGCGCTCTCTTCGAAGGCAACGCAGGCAACTACAAGCTGTCTGGATACGCCGAGATGGATTTCCTGGGGACCGGCACTTCGTCCAACAACAACCAGTCGAACAGCTATGTTCTGCGCCAGCGCCAGATTTGGGGCAAGTTTGCAACCAACAGCGGATTCGCAGTGACCGGCGGTCAGATGTGGTCGTTGGTGACGGAGAATCGCCGCTCCACGGACACTCGGACGGAGATTCAGCCCCAGACCATCGATCCTCAATACCTGGTGGGCTACTCATGGACTCGTCAGCCTGGCTTCCGCGTACAGCAGCGGTTTGGCGATGTGAAGACCGGTGAATTCACCGTGGCTGTCTCCGCGGAGCAGGCGCAGATCACCAGCTTCACCGCCAACGGTACGGTTCCAACGGACTACTTCTTCGGTGGCATCGGCCAGAACGGCGGTCTTTACAACGCAGCGGCTTCCAACGGTGGTACGAGCAACATCACGACCTATGCCAACAACGTAGTGCCGGACTTCATCTTCAAGGCCGCGTTTGATATTCCAGCCTTCCACTTCGAGGTTGGCGGTCTGGCCCGCTTCCTGCGCGACTATTATGATCCGGTTACCTGGGTAGGGACGGCAGCAGCTCCTACGTTCACCTATAACACCGCGGCTCTGTTGACCAACACCAAGGCAGCAGGTGGTGCTTTTGGCAGCGCTCGTGTGTACCTGGGCAAGTTTGCCGAAGTAGCTGTGCAGGCGATGGCGGGGCAGGGTGTGGGACGCTACGGTTCCTCGCAGCTTGCAGACGCGACACTGCGTCCTGATGAGACGCTCGAGCCGATCCGCAACTACCACGGACTGTTCAGCCTCGAAACGCACCCAGCTCCGAAGTTGGACGTCTACTTCTACTATGGCGGCGAGTATGCGCAGCGCACGGTTTACACCACGCCGGTGGGTTCGCTTATCGGTTATGGCCCTGCCAACCTAAGCGATACAGGTTGCTACAACGCTTCACAGGCCCCCTCTACCACGGTTGGCGCTGGTGTAGGTGGCGGTCTCGGTGCGGTCAGCTGCGGTTCGCCGACTCGCTACATTCAGGAAGCTATGGGCGGTATCACCTACCGTGCTATCAGCAGCCCAAAGTATGGCCGCCTGCAGTATCAGCTTACTTACAGCTACATTCAGCGTAATCTCTGGTCAGGTATTGGCAGCGCGACGACCCCGACTGGACCACGTGCTACTGAGCCGATGATCCACGTGAGCATGCGTTATTACATCCCGTAAATCTTTCGCCCGGCAGGCTTCTGGTCTGCCGGGCGAAAGCGTCCTAAATTGAGTGCTTCTCACGTATAAATAGAAGTCGGTCGCCACTGAATGCGCGCTGACGATCCTTGGAGGATCAAATGAAGATAAAAATCTTTGCTGTCACCCTGGCAGCATCCCTCAGTCTCGCCGCTGGAGCTCAGAAGCTTACGGGTGCGGGAGCTACGTTCCCCAACCCCATCTACTCGCGCTGGTTCACGGAGTATAGCCAGTCACATCCAGGCGTGCAGATCAACTATCAGTCCGTCGGATCCGGTGCGGGAATCCGGCAGGTCTCCCAGCTCATCGTTGACTTCGGCGCCTCTGACGGCCCCATGACCGATCAGCAACTTGCAGAGTCCAAGGTGAAGCTCTTCCATATCCCCACGGTTCTCGGCGCGGTTGTGCCGGTTTACAACGTCCCCGGAGAGAGCAAGGATTTGAACTTCGCTCCTGATGTCATTGCGGACATTTATCTCGGCAAGATCACCAAGTGGAACGATCCGCGCATCGTGAAGGATAACCCCGGCGCAAACCTTCCCGATCATCAGATCCTTCCGGTGTACCGTTCGGATGGTTCGGGCACGACCTACATCTTCACCGACTTCCTCTCCAAGGTCAGTTCGGACTTTGCTGCAAAGATCGGCAAGAATACTTCAGTGCGTTGGCCCCTCGGTGTCGGTCAGAAGGGTAATGAAGGCGTCGCCGGAATGGTGCGTCAGTCTCCTTATACCTTTGGTTACGTTGAGCTGATCTATGCCGTCCAGAACAAAATGTCTTACGGCGCAGTTCGAAATGCTGCGGGCAAGTGGCTCAAGGCAACAACCGATGGCGTAACCGCTGCGGCCGCTGGTGCATCGAAGAGCATGCCGGCAGACTATCGCGTGTCGATCACCAACGCTCCCGGCGCGACCTCATATCCCATCTCTTCGTTCACGTGGCTTCTGATACCAGTTCAATCGGCTGATCCGGCCAAGGGCAAGGTGCTTCACGACTTTCTCCTGTGGATGCTTGACCATGGCGAAGGGGAGGCCAACAGCATGACCTACGCTCCTTTACCCAAGCCGGTAGCCGATCGCGTTCGCCAGACCATCAACCAGATCCACTAATCACAGATCAGGATGGAGCTTGTACTTGCTATACAAGCTCCATCTGGCATCTCTTTCTGTCGAATAGCTGCGGTGAATGCCTCCGATTCATCGTCCTTTCACATTCTTTTAATAAAGTGGGAGCGGATGATGAAGTGCCTAGAGAGACAAGAGTCAATATGATCGAGCCAGGTCTCGTAAAGATTCCGGAGATAACCGTTCCTCAAGAGGGCAGCGGGCCGGTTCCGGAAGCCCACGTTGCCACAGAACCCTCTGCGATTCGCATGTTTTTGCAGCAGCGCAGCGCTGGACGCTGGGCTGACAGTGCATTTGGCGGCCTTATGCTGCTTTGCGCGCTTAGCATCTTCGTCATTGTTCTTCTCATCATTTTTGTGCTGGTTGCTAACTCCAGGCTATCCATTCACCAGTTCGGCTGGAAGTTTTTCAAGGGCGACCAATGGGACCCCGTTTCGGGCGACTTCGGCGCACTGCCCTTCATCTTTGGAACGGTGCTCTCCTCGATCCTTGCCGTTATTATCGCCGTCCCGCTTTCGCTCTGTGTGGCCATATTCCTGCTGGATATCTGCCCTCGCCCACTGCGTGCGCCCATTGCCTTTCTCACCGAGTTGCTTGCAGCCATTCCCAGCGTGGTTTATGGCCTTTGGGCGCTCTTCATCCTGGTTCCCATCATTCGCGATCAGGCTGGCCCGGTACTGGAAAAATATCTTGGCTGGACAGGGTTTTTCATCGAGCCGAACTTCGGCGTCGGGATGCTGACGGCCAGCATTATCCTGGCGATTATGATCTTCCCGGTTATCTCCTCCATCAGCCGCGATGTGATGAAGGCAGTGCCAATCCACCAGCGTGAAGCTGCCTTGGCACTCGGCGCAACTCGTTGGGAGATGTTGCGCATGAGCGTTTTGCGCAACTCCCGGCTTGGCATTATCGGAGCCGTTATCCTTGGCCTCGGCCGAGCTTTGGGCGAGACCATGGCCGTGACTATGGTCATCGGCAATCATCCGGATATCAGCAAGAACCTCTTTGCCCCCGGCTATACGCTGGCCAGCGTTATCGCCAATGAGTTCTCTGAAGCGACAGGCGATCTCTATCTCAGCGCACTCATTGAGATAGGCCTCGCGCTCTTCCTGGTCACTATCGTCGTCAATGCGATTGCGCGATTGCTGGTCTGGGCAGTCACCCGCGGTGAGTCAGCGAGGCATGCATGAGCGGCTCTCGTCCCGAACGCAGCGCAACCATGAATCGTCTGCACGAACTGCGGCGTTCGGTGGTCAACCATTTTGTAACGGGACTCGCAATCCTCAGCACTGTGGTGGTGCTGGTGCCGCTGGTCGCTATCGTCGGCTATCTCATCTACAAGGGCGCCAGCTCCCTGAACCTTGCATTCTTCACCCATGTTCCTGCGCCGGTTGGTCAACCCGGCGGCGGTATGGCGAATGCGATCGTAGGCTCGGGCGTGATCCTCGGTCTGGCGAGCCTTATCGGCGTTCCTGTCGGCATCTTTGCCGGTGTTTATCTCGCCGAATATGGCCAGGGGACACACCTGGGAAACATGGTGCGCTTCACGGCGGATGTGCTCAACGGCGTGCCTTCGATTGTGATGGGCATTGCCGCTTATTCGCTGATCGTTGCGAAGCAGCAGCATTTCTCTGGTTTTGCCGGCGGCGTTGCCCTGGCGATCATGATGGTGCCGACGATCACGCGCACCACCGAAGAGATGCTCGCCACGGTGCCGCATGCCATTCGCGAAGCCGCGCTCGGGCTCGGCATTCCGAAGTGGAGAACCGTTCTTTCCATCAGCTTGCGGACTGCCTCTGCCGGCATCATTACAGGCTGCATGCTGGCCTTTGCGCGCGTTGCCGGAGAGACGGCGCCGCTACTGTTTACCGCGTTCGGCAACCAGTTCTGGAGCTTCGATCTGAATCAACCCATCGCCGCACTGCCGCTGCAGATATATGTTTACGCGGTTTCGCCCTATGATGAATGGCATCGGCTGGCGTGGGCGGGCGCGCTGGTGTTGATCGCCATGATCATGGGAGCCGTTACACTGGTGCGAATCTTTTCCAATCGCGGCGCACTTCAAGGAGGACATTAGTGGGCGTCGACATCCGAGTAGAGAACCTGAACGCGTGGTACGGAAACACGCATACGCTTCAGGACATCAATCTACACATCCCGTCTAATCATGCGACGGCACTCATCGGGCCTTCGGGCTGCGGAAAGTCGACCTTTGTCCGTTGCCTGAACCGTATGCACGAGACGAACCCCATTGCACGTGCGGAAGGCACCGTGCTTATTGGTGGTTTGGACATCTATAAGGACGCCTCGCCGGTCGAGATTCGCCGCCGCGTTGGCATGGTCTTTCAGCGGCCGAACCCATTCCCGACGATGTCCATCTACGACAACGTAGCCAGTGGTTTGAAGCTGAATGGTTTTCGCAACAAGCGCATGCTGGATGAAGTGGTGGAACGCAGCCTTAAGCAGGCGGCACTGTGGGACGAAGTAAAGGATGATCTCCGGAAGAAGTCCGGGGCAAGCATCTCCGGCGGTCAACAGCAGCGGCTCTGCATCGCGCGGGCGCTCGCAGTCGATCCCGAAGTGCTGTTGATGGACGAACCCGCCAGCGCGCTCGATCCCGTATCGACAGCGAAGATTGAAGACCTCATCTATCAACTGAAAAGTCAGTACACGATCGTCATCGTGACGCACAATATGCAGCAGGCAGCGCGCGTTGCTGCCAATACAGGCTTCTTCCTCAACGGCAAGCTTGTCGAGTTTGATGCAACCACAAAGATATTCACGAAGCCCTCCGACAAGCGGACGGAAGATTACATTACAGGGAGGTTTGGCTGATGCGTATTAACTTCCAGCAGAATCTCGACGATCTGAAGGAACGGCTGTTGATCATGGCCGGCCTCGTCGAGCAGGCGATTCAGCGTGCCATCGAGTCCTACACGGCCCGCGACCTGAGCTTGTGTGAACTGGTTCTTCGTTCGGAGCCGGCTATCAATCGCATGGAGCGCGAGATCGATCAGGCAGCGCTTGATCTGCTCGCCATGGAGCAGCCCATGGCCGTTGACCTGCGCTTCATCATCGCCGTGATCCGCATCAACTCCGATCTAGAACGCGTTGGCGACCAGGCGGTCAGCATCGCCAGCCGCATCCAGGAGATGGGTGCCTTCGCGAATATTGACTTGCCGGTAGACATCCCCAAGCTGGCGTCTCTTGCCGCCGCGATGGTGCGCAAGGCTCTGCAAGCCTTTATCGAAGGCGACGCCGATCTCGCACAGGCAGTCCTGTTGCTCGATGATCAGGTCGACGAGATGAACGCTGACGCCTTCCGGTCCCTGAGTATGCTCATCATGCAGAAGCCCGAGATGGCGCCGCAGGCCCTCAATGCGCTTATCATCTCGCGCAATCTGGAGCGCGTCGGAGACCACGCGACCAACATCGCAGAAGACGTCATCTTCTGGGTTCGCGGGGCAGATGTACGCCATCTGGCGGCAGACGCGTCGTAGGCCGCGCTTCTGATATCCAGAGGGTCATCGCTTATACTCTTAAGGACGGGAGTTCTGAAGCGATGACCTCCGAGCCTATCTATGACCCGGCCAAAACGTATCAGGAAAACTTCGATCATGGCCCCTTTGGAATGTTCGCCGACCCGGCGATTCTGGAACAATCTGGCGACCCGCAACACCTATTTTTAGGCCACCCGGTCTATCTGCCCTTCGGGATTCCCGCAGGCCCCTTGCTGAACGGGAACTACGTCAAAGCAGCGCTGGATAAGGGATACGACATCCCGGTCTACAAGACCGTCCGTACGCATCGCTTTCCATGTCACCCGTGGCCTAATGTTCTCGCAGTCAAGGTAGACGGCGATCTAACCGCCAGCAACAATCACCTCATCGCCAACGAAGAGTATAGCCAGCCGCTATCGATCACAAACTCCTTCGGCGTTCCCTCCTTCGACCCCGATTTCTGGCAGCCCGATCTGGCCTCCGCAGTAGCCCACACCCGTAACGGCCAGGTGGTTGTCGCCAGCTTTCAGGGGACGCGCTCGGAGCACGGCAGCGTCGCCGACTATATCGCCGACTTCGCCCTCGGAGCCCGGCTACTCAGGGAAACCGGCGTCAAAATCATCGAAGTAAATCTAAGTTGCCCCAACGAAGGCACGTCAAACCTGCTCTGCTTCGATACGGAACGCTCCCGCGAAGTAGTCGAAACAATAAAGAACGAAATTGGCAGCCTTCCGCTCATTATCAAATGCGCCTATTTTTCAGACAACGCCAAACTCAAAGAACTGATTCAATCCGTCGGTCCATACATCGATGGCATATCTTCGATCAACACGATCTCCGCCGAGGTTCGTGATGCAGCAGGGAACCAGGCGCTGCCCGGCGAAGGCCGCTTATGGAGCGGCGTCTGCGGAAGCAGCATCAAGTGGGCAGGGATAGATATGGTGGCTCGACTGGCACGACTTCGCGAGGAACTTGGCTTCAAGTTCTCCATCGTCGGCGTAGGTGGAGTGGGCGACGCAGCCGATTACTCCGAGTACCGCGAAGCAGGCGCGGACGCCGTGATGGCTGCAACCTCCGTCATGTGGAACCCGATGCTCGCCCAGGAAATAAAGTCTCAGGTCGAAGAGGTTTGCCAATGAGTCGTGAAGTTGCCGAAGCCCTGGTTGCTATTGGTGGAGTAGGCTTTGCGCCTGATGCACCCATTACCTTCAAGTCGGGCATCAAGTCGCCGGTCTACTGCGACAATAGAAAATTTCCCTTCCATCCCGAGCAATGGTCCAAGGTCATTCGCGGCTTTGAGCAATCGATCCTCGCCAACAAGATCGAGGTCGATGTCATCGGTGGAATCGAAGCTGCCGGCATTCCTCACAGCGCTGCTCTGGGCTTCGCCATGGCGAAGCCTTCCATCTTCGTTCGCAAGGAAGCGAAAGGCTATGGTGCGAAGAAGCGTGTGGAAGGTGGAGATATAGCAGGGAAGCATCTCCTGCTCGTAGAAGATCTCGTCACCACCGGAAGCAGCAGTCTCTCCGGCGTCGAAGCTCTTCGCGCCGAAGGAGCCACCGTGACGGATTGCCTCACGATCATTAGCTATAACCTCCCTGAGGCGGTCGATAACTTCGCCAGCGCCAGTGTCCGGTTGCATCCACTGACGACCTTCGCGGAGGTGCTGGAGGTCGCATTAGAGCGTGGAATAATTGATGAAACCACAGCCACCAGCGTGCGCGACTGGCTCGGCGAACCGCATGGCTGGGCCAAGCGTCACGGTTTCGAATAGAGGAAGATGAATCCGATACTACGTAAGTACGAGCTGCGGACCGAAGCGATCCAATCACTCCTCTGTGTTGGACTCGACCCCGTAATAAGTCTCCTTCCCGAGCGATTTTCGGCAGCTAAGTTTCCATTGTTCGACTTCAATAAGTGGATCATCGACGAAACGGCTCCCTTCACCGCTGCCTATAAACCGAATAGTGCATTCTATGAAGCGCACGGAGCGAAGGGTATAGCTCAACTCGAATTAACCATTGAATATCTTCGCTCGACTTATCCAGAGATCGTCACTATCTGCGACGCCAAGCGTGGTGATAACTCCAATACAAATAAAAGCTATGTAGAATCTATCTTCGATCGAATGAACTTCGATTGCGTCACATTGCATCCTTATCTTGGACAAGAGGCCCTGGCCCCGTTTCTTGACCGCCGCGACAAGGTCTGTATTATCCTCTGCCGAACATCGAATCCCGGCGCGGCGGAATTTCAAGACATCACATCAGACGGCCAACCCCTCTGGCAGACAGTAGCCGATCGCGTCGCAAACAAATGGGACATCGATGGAAACTGCATGCTAGTGGTTGGCGCAACCTATCCCGATGAGATGCGTCAGATACGCGCCATCGCGCCCAACACAACATTTCTAGTCCCCGGTGTGGGCGCCCAGGGAGGCGATATCACAGCCGTTCTTGCGGCGGGCCTCAACGCTGACGGACGCGGCCTGATGATCAGCAGTTCCCGAGAAATCATCTACAACAACAATCCAGCAGCCGCAGCGGCTGCTCTACGCGATGCCATCAACGTGGCGAAAGAGGCCCTCCATGCTGCGCGTTGAAGGTAGAATCGCAAACCACGATCACGAATTTGATGGCGCAATCGAGATCAATACCGATACTGGCCTCATTGAATCCGTCGGCCCATGCACCGGCCAAAGCGATATAGATCTAAGTGGCTGCATTATCTTTCCGGGCTTTGGAGACATCCATATCCACGCTCGAGAAGACGCCGGCGGTTCACAAACCTACAAGGAAGATTTCACCACTATCTCGGCAGCTGCAATCCATGGCGGCGTTGTACAGGTAGCCGACATGCCGAATAATCCCATAGCTCCTATCGACGACGCCAGTTACTCCACAAAAGAGCAACTTACTAAAAAGTCCGATGTCACTATCACTCTATATGCCGGAATAGGGCCTCAAACTCGCCCATTAAAACGTCACGTTCCATATAAAGCGTTTATGGGACCTTCAGTAGGCGACCTATTTTTTTCATCCAAACAGCAACTGGAAGATGTAATCGTCAACTATCGCGGAAAGAATGTTAGTTTCCATTGTGAAGATCCAGCCATCCTCGAAGCGAACAAAGATGCGCCCCTCCATGAGCTAAAGCGCCCGGCCTCAGCGGAGATATCTGCCACTGAATTTGCGCTATACCTCATCGAGAAGTACGACCTCGTCGGGAAGCTCTGCCACTACTCCACACGCGATGGTCTGCCGCTGATCGCAGCGGCAAAAGGTCGCGGCGTAAAGGTGACCTGCGAAGCCACTCCGCACCACTTATTCTTCGACACGACCATGATCACGCCGGAGAATCGTCAATGGCTACAGATGAATCCGCCTCTTCGCAGCGAAGAAGACCGGATCGCCCTAATCGCCGCATTGAAGTCTGGTCTCGTCGATTACGTCGCAACCGACCACGCCCCGCATACCCTTGAGGAAAAGATAGCTGGCGCAAGTGGTGTGCCGCATTTGGATACTCTCGGCGCCTTCGCGACCTGGCTCATGGCCGAACAAAATTTTTCGCCGACGGATATAGCTCGGGTATTTTCTTATAACCCCGGCCAATTTGTTCGCGAGTTTCTGCCTCAAAGTTTAGGCAAAGGATTTGGATTAATCGCCCCGGGATATGTCGGCTCACTTACTGTGCTCGATCCTAAGAGGCCCTACCTTGTAACTCGCGATTCGGTGAAGACCAAGTGCGGCTGGTCGCCCTTTGAAGGCTATACCTTGCCGGGCAGTGTGCGGTGTACCGTCATTCGCGGCAAGAGTTATTAAACTAACTGGAATCGATTGAGTCTCCTATGCAAAAACTAAAGCACCTTACAAGCGCCACCCAGTTCGCAGACAGGGAACTACTCGAAAGCCTTTTCTCCTCCGCGACCGCGATGGAGCGGCACGACTTATCCCGCACCCTGCGCCTCTCGCTCAGCGGCCGAATCCTAGCCACAATCTTTTACGAGCCAAGCACGCGAACGCGCCTGTCCTTTGAGGCAGCGATGCAAAAGCTGGGCGGCGGCATTCTCACAGCGGAAAACGCCCGCGAGAACTCTTCCGCGGCCAAAGGGGAGTCGATAGCCGACGCCGTCCGTGTAATCGGCGGCTATGCCGATGTCATCGTCATGCGCCACTTTGAAGAGGGGGCAGCCATAGCTGCGGCGGAGATATCTCCCGTCCCACTGATAAACGCCGGTGACGGTGCCGGCGAGCACCCGACGCAGGCCTTGGTAGATATCTACACCATCATGAAAGAACTCGGCGGCGTTGAAGGCAAGAGAATCGCGCTTGCCGGAGACCTGCTCTACGGCCGCACGATCCACTCTCTCCTGCAGTTGCTCTGCCTCTATCCCGACGTCTCCATCGACCTGATCTCCCCCGCGAACCTCCGGCTGCCAAGGAAATATATCGAATATCTCAAACAAAATAATGTGACGTTTCAGGAGCTAGAGACGCTGGACGAGAGCATTAAGCACACCGACGTTCTCTATATAACGCGAGTCCAGCGGGAACGTTTTGCGGTAGCCGCAGAGTATGAAGCGATTAAAGATAGCTACTATATCGACGCGGCGATAGCAGACCAGCTACAGCCGAACGCCATTATTCTGCACGCCCTGCCGCGACTGAACGAGATTGCGGTGGATGTGGATAACAATCCGCGCGCGGCGTATTTCCGCCAGGCAAAGAACGGGCTGTACGTCCGAATGGCTCTTCTCGATCATTTATTATCGTAAAAATTTATGCGCCCAACTATCTGACGTTTCAATATCTTGCGCGATTTATCCCGCCGCAGAGCGCCGAAATTCGGCGCAAATTGAAAGTTTTTCTATACAACCCTTGCGCATTTACGCAATTTTAAGGTTACAGTAATCCTAACGCTGAACTCGATCCGCGCTTGAAAACCTTCAACGCAGCAGATCTGATTGCTTCTGCAACTCGCCACATCAGAATTTTATTTTGGCCCGTATACCCCGAGCGGACGCATTCGTGTAGCTGCATCGGACAGCTGTAGTTTCCTCAAAAGCAGTCGCATCACTGTGTCACAGGAGAAGAAGCATATGCATTCTGACGTGGAAAAGTGTATTCAAGATGGGGTGTCGCGCCGGTCTTTCCTGCGCACACTAGGTGCAGCCAGCGCGGCTGCGGCAGCCTTTCCGGCAGTAGCTGCCTATGGCCAGCAGCAGACTGCATCGAATACCCCTGCGCCTGCGGCCCGTCGCGGCGGCTTCGGTTCCGATATGGGCGAGATGCGCCATCTCTCGCCGGATACGGTCATCATCAGCTCTAACGAAAACCCGCTCGGCCCGGCGTCTGTTGCGCTCTCCGCCATCAGCACCACCGCTGTATTGGGCGGTCGCTATCATCAGGAAGAGAGCATGGAGACCGTGAAGGTCTTCTCGAGTCTCTTCGATCTTCCCGTAGCCGGTCCCGGCAAGCCTTCGTACGTGGGTCTGTTCCCTGGCTCCGGTGGCCCACTGGATCTGGCGCTTATGTCCAACATTGGTCCGGATAAGCCGCTTGTTTACGGTGATCCGAGCTATGAGCAGGGTCCGCGCGCGGCCGACGCCATGAACGCACCTAAGTTCCCGGTCAAGCTGACCCCGACCTACGCGCATGATGTAAAGGCCATGGTCGCGGCCCATCCGTCGCCTGGGGCCTATTACATCGTCAACCCGAACAACCCCACAGGCACCATGACACCGCGCGAAGATATCGTGTGGCTGCTCAACAACAAGCCCAAGGGTTCCGTCGTAATCGTCGACGAAGCCTACTTCCACTTCTCGAACGACGAGTCGGTCATTCCTCTCATCATGGATCACGAGGACCTCATCGTGACCCGCACCTTCTCGAAGATCTATGGCATGGCAGGTCTCAGGGCTGGTGTCGTTGTTGCTCATCCCGAGCGGCTGCGGGCCTTTACAACTGTCGCAGCGCCGGCGCGCAGTCTCGCCAGCATCTCCATCACCAGCGCAGCAGCAGCTCGCGCCAGCCTGCAGGATAAGGACCTCGTGCCAACCCGCCGCAAGATCAACACGGATGTGCGTGCGGAGACCCTCGACTTCCTCAACAAGCAGGGATATAAGACCATCCCCGGCTCGCAGGCAAACTTCTTCATGGTCGATGTCGGTCGCCCCGGCAGCGAGTTCATGCAGAGCATGCTCAAGGAGAAGGTAGCTATTGGCCGTACCTGGGCTGCATTGCCAACCTACGTCCGTGTAACTGTTGGCACCAAGCCAGAGATGGAAAAGTTCCAGACAGCCTTCGTAAAGTGTATGGACATGAAGCCGTCATCGGGTACCGCGCTGGGTGCTTCCCTCTATATGCCGGAGATGCATGTTCCTTCGGAGCTGTATCGCGGATAATCGCACTTACTCTTAGTAACAAGCCCCGGCGATCTGCCGGGGCTTGTTGTTTTAATACAGAAGAAATTCGAGGTATTAATTCCTTATAGGGAGATCGAATAACGGGAAATGAATTTTGAATCAACTTTCCGTTGACACTTAGCTAATTAAAGAGGTAATCTCAGATATCAACAAAAAAAGGGCTGTTCACCCGTTAGTAAGTCTCGGTTGTTCCTGAGCTCTGCCCGTAGTGTATTCCGGCACTTCAGTAACGGTAGCAGGGATATAAGCTTTAGCACCCTGCAGTATTAGCTGTATTCAGACGAATAGAGCAATAAATAGCTTTTAGATCAGTTTCCCGTTTTGTTTAGCAAAATGCATCGACCCGCTTGGAGTTAGGCTCCGGATAATCTTTCCGGCCACGGATCATTGTTGAAGTTCCTACAGATGCTGCTGCGAAAAAACAGTATTTCCCCTACATAAGGCGCATACAAAACAGTAAGGCGCCTGCAAATAAGTTGCCCATCTGGAATTCCAAAGAATTCCAAAAGGAAAACCTCGTCCTTCGATGACTACGCGTGTCGAGAGTAACTCATTGGTCTTTACTAATTCGTCTTTTGTAGCACTGGTAATACCTTCCATGCAGCCCCCGACGCCCCGATTGATGAGATGAGTTGTTGAATCGGCAATTACTCCAACTCGGTAAGCCCGTTTTTGCCACAGGAGAGCTCCAATGTCGTTTGTGAATTCACGCATTCCAAGACTGCTCGCGTTTATCGCGATCATTTTGTTGTTTAGCCTCAACGCGAACTCGCAGACGACTTACGGATCAGTACGCGGATTGGTAAAAGACCCCCAAGGGGCAATCCTGATCGGAGCTCCCGTCACCTTGCTGAACGAAGGGACGAAGGTAGAACGCAAGACTGTTACCTCGGACTCGGGTGGATACAATTTCACCGCGGTCGAGCCCGGTGTTTATTCGGTCACTGTAACGATGGCGGGCTTTAAAAATACACAGAACAAGGGCATTGTCGTAGAGACGGGTTCAGAAGCTACGGTCGATCTGTCGCTCTCTCTTGGTGGCTCAACAGAGACGGTAGAAGTGTCGACAGCGGAACCTCTTATCGATACGGCTAACGCAAATGGTGGACAGAGTTATAACTCATTACAACTGCAGGAACTGCCTAACCTGGGCAGAAACCCCTTCGTTTTTGAGAAGATTGACGCTGCTGTTACACCCGTTGGTGACCCCCGCTATGTTCGCGCCGAGGATCAGACTGGTCAGTCGACAATCTCGGTCGCTGGTGCGCCCGTAGGAGCCAACAACTTCGCGGTCGACGGAATTCCAATCTCTCAATCGAACGGTGGCGTCACATTTATCCCATCGCTCGAAGCAGTCTCTGACGTCAAAGTGCAGACCAATACATACGATGCTGAAATTGGGCGCACCGGTGGCGGCATGTTCAATACGACCCTCAAGTCCGGCACTGATCAGTATCACGGGGTGCTTTACGGCATGACTCGCCAGACAAATTGGAGCGCTAATTCGTTTACCAACAATCGCACGCCGTACAGCGTGAACGGGGTAGTGGTAGCCCCACAGACGCCTCGTCCGGCCGTCGAAACCTATCTTTATGCAGGTGCGTTTGGCGGCCCAGTCCCATTCAGCAACAAGGTTAAATATTTGAAGAATACCTTCTTCTGGATTGTCGAAGAGGGGTATCGCCAGGCGCAGCCTCTGCCCGGAAGTGGTAGTTATATTGTTCCCACGCCCGCTGAGCTTTTAGGCAATTTCGCAGGGGAGCCAACTATCTATGATCCAACCAGCACGGCCACTGTCGGCGGCGTGACTACTAGAACGCCTTTCGTTGGGAACATGATTCCCTCTGCCTACATCAATCCCATCGGCCTGGCGATTGCGAAATCGTTCCCAGCGGCCACTGCCCCTGGTAATGGCGGCGGCGTCAATAACTATTTTTCGTCGGACGACTTCAAAACCCGTTCCGATATGTACAGCGGTAAGCTAGACCACACCTTTGCGCCATGGTGGTCTGCGACGCTCTCCTATGTGCATCTTGCAACGCAGGAGCCGACAGGAAGCTTTATCCATACGATTGATAACGCCGATGGCATTCTTCATCGGTTCAACGATGCGACGGCCTATAACAACGTATTCGCAATAAATCCGACGACGGTTGTGACTGCGGGTTATGGATTCAATCGGTACTACAGCCACCAGGTCCCATACTCTGAGTCGGCGTTTGCCGGCGGATTCAACCAGGAGACTGGCTTTGGGGGAACAGGCTTTCCGGCCGCGTTCGTAGCATTGGTTCAGTCGCACAGCTTCCCCCAGGTCTATGTAAATGGTGTAGGACCAACGGGTGGCAGCAGTCTCGCAGGTGGCAACTCCACCTCACCAACAGCCAGCTTGGGCACTGCGGATGCGGGCCCGACGATCCAGTCCTCCCGTAACGTGGTGCTTGGCGTATCGAAGACGGCGGGCAAGCAGGACATTAAAGCCGGCTATGTCTATCGCCACTTGAGCAATTTTTCCCAACCGTTAGGCAGCTCCGGTCAATACTTCTTTGATGGCCAATACACCTCTGCGAATGGTACTCTGCCCAGCGCCGCCAATGGTGGCAATGCGTTGGCGGATCTTTTGCTTGGCCAGCCCGGCGCAGCAGGTGGAACGAACAACGGTAGTCCGGAGTCTATCTCGCAGGTTGCCGCCGCCGCGGGCAACTTCAACCAGATCATTGCTTATCATGCGCTCTTCGTGCAGGACAACATGCGCGTCTCTCAAAAGCTGACGGTCAACCTCGGTATGCGTTACGAGTATGAAGTTGGACAGAAAGAGGCCAAAAATCAATATGTGGTGGGCTTCGATCCGAACATTGGCTACGCATTTCCCTGCAGCGTTCCTCCTTGCGCTCAGGCCCATGGCGGCTTGGCGTTTGCGGGCGTGAATGGCTATCCCATTCATGCCAATGACTTCAGCCACGCCAAGCTTTCTCCACGCATCGGTGTGGCGTATGAACTTCGTCCCGGCACCGTTATCCGTGGCGGGTTCGGTATCTTCTACGCGCCGGTGGCTACAGTGTCCGACACCACGGGCTACTCACAAACCACTTATTCGGTTCCCACTGGTACTGCTGTAACGACGGCCTCTGCCGTCGGCACTGTAGCTCCATTATCCAATCCCTTCGGCGGCCCTTCAGCCATTCTGGCACCCAGTGGTAATACGCTCGGTCCTCTCACGGGTACTGGTGGTTCGGTCAGCGCCCAGGACTTTCACCGCAGGTATCCGCTGGTTGAGCAATACTCCGTCAACGTTCAGCATCAGTTGCCGTATGGTATCTCCGTCGAACTCGGCTATGTCGGCGAGCACTCCAAATACTTGCCGCAGAATGTGAGTCTTAACCAGTTGTCGGACGGTCAGCTTTCGCAGTTCGCTTCGGGAGCGTCAACCCTAAGTACAACGCCGGTTACGAACCCCTACTATGCCCCAACTCTCACGAACGGCACTACGACGTATCCCACAACAGGCAATCTATCCAAGGCTACAATCTCTCCTGCGGCATTGCTCCTGCCTTATCCGCAATTCGCTGGAAACGGTGTAACGCTCATCGAGAGTGTTGGATATTCGCTCTACAATGCCATGACGGTGAAGGTACAGAAGCGCTATCACGACCTGACTGTGCTTTCGACTTACACATGGTCATCCAACTGGGATAACTTCTACGCCGCTGCCAGTGCCTTTACTTCTTCTCTCAACAGCACCTCGGGGCCTCAGGATAACTACAACCTCAAGGGTGAGTATGCTCGGGCTGTCAATAACATCCCGAACCGTCTCACGGCCAGCGTGTCCTATGCTCTTCCAATCGGTCGTGGCAAGCGCTTCTTCAGCAACATGCCGAAGTACATCGATCTTGCTCTTGGCGGTTATGAGATCAACGCGGTCAGCATCCTGCAAAACGGCAGTCCACTCTCCATTACGCAGACGAATCTCAGTTCCAGTCTCGGTGGTGCCGGTTTCGGTGGCAGTACGCAGCGGCCCACTCTCATCGGCAATCCGTGCTTCTCTGGTTCACCGGAGAGCCGGTACAACAACTACTTCAATCAGGCAGCCTTTGCGGCAACGCCTGCATATACCTATAGCAAGATGCCTCGCAGCATCAGTTGCCAGGGCCCAGGTTACGCAAACACCGATCTGTCTGTGAATAAAACATTCCAGGTCAAGATGGTAAAAATCCAGTTCCGTGCGGAAGCGCTCAACGCAACCAACACACCAGAGTTTGCGCCTCCTGGCCTCTCCTTCACAACGTCACAGGCCAGTGCGACAACCGCGCCAAAACCCCTGTCTCCCAGCAGCACAACCGGCATCGTTCAGGGGACAGTTGGCTTCAATCGAGTCATTCAGATGGGTGGTCGAATCACCTTCTAAAACAAACGCAACCGCAAAACAGGGAGACCATTTGGTCTCCCTGTTTTGCTTACTCTCGCTTCTTCGTTCATAGTCAGAGATCCAGATATCTAGCTAGCCTCTACAGCTACGCGTACTGCACCACTCGCGCAAACACCGCCGGGTCCAAACTCGCCCCACCCACCAGCGCCCCATCGATCCCCTCTTGCTCAATCATCTTCCCCACGTTCTCCGGCTTCACCGACCCTCCATAAAGAATCCGCGTCGCCTCCGCCGTCTCCCTGCCCAGGCAAACCTCAAGCTCGTGCCGAATAATCGCATGCGCCTCCGCCGTAGTATCCACGCTCGCAATCGACCCCGTCCCAATGGCCCACACCGGCTCATACGCAATCACGAGCTTCCGCACCTCGTTCGGCGTCACATTCCGTAGCGCGATACAAACCTGTTCCCGCAGCGCAGCCTCCGTCTGATTATTCTCCCGCTCCGCCAGCGACTCACCCACGCACACCACCGGCGTAAACCCATGGCTTATCGCGGCCCGCAGCTTCAGGTTCACTCGCTCACTGGTCTCGCCAAAGTAAAGCCGCCGTTCGGAGTGCCCCAGCAACACATGATCGCACCCAATAGCTGCCAGCATCGCCGGCGAAGTCTCGCCCGTATAAGGGCCCTCATTCAACCAGTGCATATTCTGCGCACCCACCCGCACGTTGGAACCCGCAGCCGCTTCCAGCACATGCGCCAGCGAGGTCGTAGAAGGGAACAGCGCAATATCGTCGCGGCTATGTCCAGCGACCAGCGGAAGAAAAGCCTCGAGAAAAGCTTTGGACTCTTGCGGCGTCTTGTACATCTTCCAGTTGCCGGCGATCAGGGGCTTGCGCATTCCGTAGAGGCTCCGCTCAAAACTGTTGTAAATGCAGGGTACGGGCTTGCCTTAACAGATGGCAAGGCAACCGTCCGCTATTCGTGCACCCGCACAAGTCTTTTGCACCCGTACTCATTTTGAATTGTTTTCCGGTACTTCCTTTTGATTTGTCATCCTGAGCGCAGCGAAGGACCTGCTGTCTCCCGTTCTTCGCCCGCATCACCCCTACCTTGGGTGCCCTACCCTTTGCGCTCTTTGCAAAGCCGGGGTGGAGTGGTGGGGTATCGAGCTACGCTCGACCGCTCTCCACACAACTGCTGTCATTTCGACCGGAGCGGAGCGCAGTGGAGAAACCCCTGTATTGGCTCTCCTTCACCCCACCCCAAATACTGTCATTTCGACCGGAGCGCAGCGCAGTGGAGAAACCCCTGTATTGGCTCTCCTTCACCCCACCCCAAATACTGTCATTTCGACCGGAGCGGAGCGCAGTGGAGAAACCCCTGTATTGGCTCTCCTCCAAAGCGGCACAATCAGGTACCCCGAGCCTGTAGCCTCGGGTCTCATAGGCTTGGCAAGGAATAGGCTTTAGCCCTGAGGCATGCTCTCCTCCCCCTAAGCGCCCCCTACTTCTCCGTAAGCGCCGCAACCCCCGGCAGAACCTTCCCCTCAAGGAACTCCAGCGAAGCCCCGCCGCCCGTAGAGATATGCGTAATCTTCTCCGCCACGCCCGAGTTATGCAGCGCCGCCACCGAGTCACCGCCACCCACAATCGAGATGCAATCCTCATTCTTCGCAATCGCCCGCGCAACAGCGTTCGTACCCTTCGCAAACGGCGTCAGCTCGGCCACACCCATCGGCCCATTCCAAATCACGGTAGCGGCATCTGCAATCTCCGCCGCAAACAGCTTGATCGTCTCCGGCCCAATATCCAGCGCCATCCACTCAGCAGGGAACGGCTCCGTCCCACTGAAGAACTGCACCTTCGCATCCGCACCAAACTTGCTTGCCAGGCAGTGGTCCACCGGCAACAGAAACTTCACGCCCCGCGCCGCAGCCTTATCCAGAGCCGCCTTCGCCACATCCACCTTATCCAGCTCCGTAAGGGATTTGCCCGTAGTCTGCCCCTGCGCATTCAGGAACGTATAAGCCATCGCCCCGCCGATCAGAACAGCATCGGCCTTCCCCAGCAACGCATCGATCACATCGATCTTGTCCGAAACCTTCGCCCCACCAATGATCGCCACAAACGGCCGGTTCGGCTCCGTCACCGCCTTGCCCAGGTAGTTCAGCTCCTTCTCCATCAGCAGTCCAGCGGCAGACTGCGGAACGAAGTGTGTAATCCCTTCCGTAGAAGCATGTGCGCGATGCGCCGCCCCAAACGCGTCGTCCACATAGATCTCGCACAACTGCGCAAGCTGCTCGGCAAACGCCGGATCATTAGCCTCTTCACCTGCATGGAAGCGCAGGTTCTCCAGCAGCAACGTCTGCCCAGGCTCCAGGTTCCGCGCAAGCTCCTGCGCAATCGGCCCTATGCAATCCGGCGCGAACGCAACGTTCTCATCGGGATCCATCACATGGTCCAGCAGCGTCCGCAGCCGCGTAGCGATGGGCCGCAGGCTCATCGCATCCACATGCTTACCCTTGGGCCGTCCAAGGTGCGCCGCCAGAATCACACAAGCCTTGCGCCGCAGCGCGTACTCAATCGTAGGAATGGTCTCGCGGATGCGGGTGTCGTCCGTAATCATCCCGTCTTTGGTCAGCGGCACATTAAAGTCAACGCGGATAAGGACACGTTTGTTAGCAAGGTCGAGGTCGCGAATAGAAAGCTTAGACATGAGTGCAATCAGAATATAGGAGGAGCGGGTGCAAAGCGATGGTCGATCAAAGCAACCCGCAGCTATTGGCTGTTGCTTTTGCGACCGCACTCATTTTTATTTGTCATTCTGAGCGCAGCGAAGGACCTGCTTCCTCCCGTTCTTCGCTAGCCAGCGCAACTCTGGGTGCCCCACCCTTTGCGCACTTTGCATAGGGGGTATCGCGAAGCGACCGCTCTCTCCTCCACCCACCCACCCATGTCATTTCGACCGGAGCGGAGCGCAGTGGAGAAACCCTGTATTGGCTCTCCTTCACCCCACCCCAAATACTGTCATTTCGACCGGAGCGGAGCGCAGTGGAGAAACCCCTGTATTGGCTCTCCTTCACCCCACCCCAACTGCTGTCATTTCGACCGGAGCGGAGCGCAGTGGAGAAACCCCTGTATTGGCTCTCCTCCATCGCCGCACCACACCCAAATTCCCCGCACCCCAAACCCCCACCCCCGCATCCTAAGAGCATGGCCATCAAACCCAAAGGCAAACTAGCGAAATCCATCGAAACCGAACTCATCGCCCTCCTCGAAGGCGGTCACGCCCACGCCACCTTCGAAGACGCCATAAAAGACCTCCCCGCCGCCCTCCGCAGCAAGGTCCCCAAGGGCCTCCCCTACTCCGCCTGGCAGATCGTCGAGCACCTCCGCATCGCCCAGCAGGACATGCTCCACTTCAGCGACAACACCCAGGGCAACTATGCAGAAAAAAAGTGGCCCGACGACTACTGGCCCAAATCCCCAACCCCTCCCACTGCATCCTCCTGGAAGAAGACCATCGACGCCATCCACGCCGACCGAAAATCCTTCCTCAAGCTCCTCCAGGAAGCCGACAAGGCGACGCTCATAGACCCCTTCTCCTGGGGTCAGGGCCAAAGCCTCTTAAAAGAAGCCCTCCAGCTAGCCGACCACAACTCGTATCACGTAGGAGAATTGATCGTCCTGCGACGTTTATTAGGCGCTTGGAAGTAGCACCGTACGGTGAAAAATCCACCGTAAATCACGTCCGTGCGACCGTAAAATCGCACCGCGTCTACCGTGCAGGACACCGTAAAACTGCGTCTTTATTGGGG
>Ga0302316_10000634_pt1 | contig 30001 bp, 24 predicted proteins | sample III_Palsa_N3_2_FD_200456 | JGI IMG/M metagenome (GOLD analysis project Ga0302316, IMG submission 200456) | Peat permafrost microbial communities from Stordalen Mire near Abisko, Sweden - III_Palsa_N3_2 | ecosystem: Environmental > Terrestrial > Soil > Palsa > Peat permafrost | place: Sweden...
AAACTGCTCCAGAGTCTTGTTTGCGCGGGTCTCGCATTTGTTATTCAAACCGGCACCACCTTTGCCGCACAGTCGCTGTCTACACCGCGGCATGTCAAGGTACTGATCATTTCGATGTTCGCACCGGAAGGGAAAACATGGCTCGACCATCTGGGGAAAACACAGGCAATCGAAGTGGCCGGTTTATCGCCAGACTACCCTGCGGTCCACTGCAACCACGATGACGTATGCGTCGTCACGACGGGCATGGGTCATGCGAACGCGGCCGCCACGATGGCGGCACTGGTTTATTCGAGGAAGTTCGATCTGCGTAAGACCTACTTCCTGGTATCGGGTATTGCGGGCATCGATCCGGCGCAGGGTACCTTGGGCTCGGCTGCATGGGCGCGCTATCTGGTGGATTTCGGCATTCAGTGGGAGCTCGATGCGCGCGAAATCCCCGGCGACTGGAAGTCAGGCTATCTCGGCATCAACACAAAGAGCGGCAACGAAAAGCCTCCATTGGACTACCACACAGAAGTCTTCCAGTTGAACGAAGCGTTGCTGCAGAAAGCTTACTTGCTCTCGCGCAACGTGAAGCTGACCGATAGCGCAGAAGCGCAGGCGTATCGGGCGAAATACACGGCCGCGCCGGCCAATCAGCCGCCTACGGTCATCCAGTGCGACACGCTCGCGGGCGACACATGGTTCTCCGGCGAGGCTCTGGGCCAGCGCGCGCGCGACTGGACCAAACTGCTGACCGATGGCAAAGGCACGTACTGCACCACACAGCAGGAAGACAACGCCACCTTCGAAGTCATCAAGCGAGCCGCCGCGGCGGGTCTTGCCGACACGAATCGTGTGGCCGTCCTGCGTGCGGGATCGGACTTCGACAGGCCGCCGCCCGGCGTATCGAACGTTGACAACCTGCTGAACTACCAGCAACAGGGCGGATTCGTCCCTGCGGTGGACAACCTCTATCTTGCCGGTTCGCCGCTGGTTAACGCCATCGTCAAGAACTGGGCGCAATGGAAAGACGGCGTTCCCGCTAACTAGTCAGCGCGCTGTCGGCACCGCGTGAGCGGTGCGCGCGTCATGTCGTGTCGCGCGTCGCAAAGGGCTTCATCCGTTGTGTGCATAGCCATGCATGGCATGGCTATGCTTTTCCCGATTGCCTGTTTTCGGTGTTACAGCCAAACGAGAACTCGTAGAGATTAAGTTTCTTTCAGTTTTATTGCTTTTGCAATAAGTTAGTAATCCTATTTTATGTTGATGTAATTGAGTGGCGTTGGAGTCGTTGGTGTTGTTTCTGTTGTCCCGCAGTACCAGGGTGGGGATGTCAAAAAATAACGCAGCGCCTGAAGTCGAAAAAAATGCCCAGGCGCAACACTTTGAGTCGCGCAGCGGGTTTGGCTTATTGACAAGAGTGAAGGGAAATCATGAAACAAAGAGCTTTGGCATCGGCCATAAGAAAGATCCTTTGGGCTGAAATAGCGCTGTCGGCAGCATTTGGCACAACACTTAGCATGTCTGCGTTTGCGCAGAGCCAACCGGCTGCAGCGGCCGACTCGACGCCGGCGGCCACCGCTGCGGTGCCAGCTACCGGAGCCAGTTCGGCGACAGCTACCGCACCGTCTTCACCGGGGATGACGAAGGACAAAAACGGTGTCGCCCAGGTCAAGCGGTTCGAGGTGACGGGTTCGCTGATCCGCAGTTCCGATAAGGTCGGCTTTAACCAGGTCCAGACAGTCACCGCCAAGGAGATCCAGGACAGCGGGGCCAACAGCGTTTCCGATTTCCTGCGCAGCACCAGCGCCAATTCTGCCGATAGCTGGAGCGAAGCCGAGTCCAACAACTTTGCCGCAGGCGCCTCGGGCATGGCGCTGCGCGGCCTCAGCGAAAAATACACGCTTGTGCTGATTGATGGACAGCGGGTTGCACCGTTCGCTTTCTTTTCGAACGGCGTCGATACGTTCTTCGATTTGAACACGCTGCCGCTTAGCGCCATCGACCGCATCGAAATCGTGAAGACTGGTGCGGTGTCGCAATACGGCTCGGACGCGATCGCGGGCGTGGTCAACATCATCACGAAGCACGATTTCCAGGGCTTGCAGCTCGATGGCAGCTATGGCGGCTCGACCGACGGTGGCGGGGGCAACGGCACGGCAAAGTTCAGCGCGCTCGGCGGCTTCGGCAACCTCGCCTCGGACGGCTACAACGTCACGGCATCCGCAAGCTTCGTCAGGGACAACGGCTCCACGCTGGCCGATCGCGATTCGACTTCGTCCATGGACTTCACGGGGCAGCCGGGCGGCATGTCGATGCTCGCGCCTTCATACTGGACCAATCCCACCACGGGCAATGCCCAGGCGCTGAGTTCGTGTCCGTACGGCAGTTCGGTCAAACCGGCCAGCACGAATTTCACCTCGGTCTTCTACGGCCAGACAACCGGCAGTGTCTGCGGACTCTACACCGGTAACGGTTTCTCCATCGAACCGTGGAGCCAACGTCTGAGCGCGAAGGTGGATGCGCAGTTCAAGATCAACGACACAACCACTGCATTCGTCGATCTCTGGGAAAGCAACAACACGAGCGTGCAGGGCGGCGGCGTCTGGAATAACACGGTGGGCGGGACTAATTCGTCGCTGGTGTACAACCCTTCGACGAAGACGTTTTCGCTATTCAACAACACCGTGCCGGCGAGCAACCCGTACAACCCGTTCGGGGTGGCGACGCCACTCATCTATTCGTTCCCGAACTCCGTGGCGGAAACCACGGATGCCAACTACTGGCGGGCAGCCACGGGTGTGAAGGGGACGCTCACGCTGCCGAACGGAGATTGGGACTGGGCGACTACTTACACTCACTCGCAAAGCGATGTTTCCAACTCGTACTCGAACCAGCTGAATGTCAACGTTCTGAACAACATCTTCCAGAACGGCACCTACGACTTCGCGAATCCGTCTGCGACGCCGAACGGGCTTAACGGCCTGTACATGGACGCTAACAACATCGCCGTCTCCAAGCTCGACACGCTCGATGCGACGATCTCGACCCCGACGCTGTTCCATCTGCCGACGGGCGACGTGGGCCTCGGCCTGGGCGCCGAGTTTTTCCATCAGAGCGAGTCGCTGAGTCAAGGCGCGGCGTACGCCGAAGGCCTGGTCCTGACGCCGGATGAGGAAGAGGTGCAAGGCCAGCGTAATGTTGCTGCGGTGTACTACCAGTTCGATATCCCAATCATCAGGGGGCTGACGTTTAGTCAATCGGGCCGCTATGATCACTACAGCGATGTTGGCGGTGCGTTCTCGCCTCGCTTCGCCCTGCGCTGGCAGCCGGTCAAGGAGTTGACCGCGTACGCGTCGTACGATCGCGGCTTCCGTGCGCCGACGTTCGTCGAGGACAGCACCTCGCAGAACATGGCGCTCGTGATCAACCAGTCCGGTGCGGTGACGTCGCTGACCTCGGGCAATCCGGATCTGCAGCCTGAACGCACGAAGAACTACAACATTGGCTTCGAACTGTCGCCGGCCCGCACAACCGATGTCGGCCTCGACTGGTACAAGATCCACGTCAGTAATGTGATCGGCATCGACCAACCGTCGTCGACGGTCTATTACCCGGGCACGACCACGCCCGAATACGAGACCTTCGAGTATCAGAACCTCGGCGGGCTCGATACGAGCGGTTTCGAGACCACCTTCCGCCAGTCGTTGCCGACGCCGTACGGCACTTTCACGCTATCGGGGGACTGGGCCTATGTCGAGTCGTTCAAGTTCACGCTGGATGGTCAGACGGTGAACGCGGCAGGCAACAACCTCGCGCTCAATGAACCGTTCGGTGGCGCTTTCCCGCGCTGGAAGGGCAATACGACCCTGAACTGGGCGTATCACAAGTGGAGTACCTCGCTGACGTGGCAGTACGTGGGGCCTTATACGCAGACCTTTACGTATATCCCGACGCCGACGCCGCAAAGCACCAGCATGGGGTCCTATAGCCAGTTCAACCTGATGGTGACCTACACGGGCTTCAAACACTGGACGCTGTACGGCGGCGTCGACAATATCTTCAACCGCGTACCGCCGTTCGACGCCGTATGGGCAGACGGTCCGCTGTGGCAGCAGGGCTACGACACGTCGCTGTACACGTATGTCGGCCGTTTTGCGCAGATCGGGGCGACGTACAAGTTCTGAGGCTCACGGGTTGTGAGCGGTTGTTGTTCCGTGGTTGAGCAAGTGGGGTGAGCGCTCCTGCCGCAAGCAGCACAGGCAGGAGCAGGAGCGCTCACTCGTGTCCTCAGTGACCCAAACCGCTCGCTGCGATCTGCTGCTCCACGTATTGAGCGAAGAGCGCGTGCAGATGGGTCGTCGGATGAAGGTCATCGGCGAACATGTAGGTCTGGTCCGCGTTGGCGTTCACGTAAGTTGCCGGCGAGCATAGCAATGACGTGTCATCGGGCGTTTTCGAGGGGTCACAGGCCTGGCCCGTGTTCGACACGGAGAAGCCATTGGCCTGGAAATTTGCGATGATCCCGTTTATCCAGGTGTACGCATCAATCTGGATCACCTTGCTTTGCAGGCCAGCGGTCTGCAGCGCGCTGGTCAGGGTGCTGTTGAAGAGTTCCGATTCCTGCGTCAAAGTGGCTCCGCCGTCGGACGACGCGAGGCCGTCGGGCGCTAGACCGACGTTCGGCAGATTGACCACCACCACATGAGTGGCGCCATTCTGGACGATCAGCCCGATCTGCTGGGCAAGCGTGTTGGCGGCAGTTTGCACGATCGTCCCTCCGGCAGGCAGCGCCCCCGCGCGAAGCACATCGTTCGCGCCGGCCCAGACGAGCACCAGTTGATTGGCGTTAAAACTCTTGTACGTGCTCAGGTAGCTCGAGACCTGCTGATTGACGGGCATTTCGATGTCGCCAATCACGTCGGTGAGAAAGTTATATTCGGTCGCGGGCGTTGCCACCGTCGCGCCGCCTTCTGCGTAGCCCATGCCGCCGTTGGAACTCAATGCATGTGTGAGGCCGATCGTGTACGCCGCGGTTAGCGTATTGCCGTAGTACTGCGCGACGTTCTGCGTCCACACCTGGCCTGGATTGGTCGTGAAACGCCCACCACCCACCGCGCTTGCGATCGGCGCGTACGTTCCGACGTCGGAAAGGCTGTCGCCGAACGAGACAACCTGCAGATTGACGCCGCCCGCCGGTGTGGCTGTGCCGCTGCCGCTACTCGAACTGCCTCCGTGGCCGCCGCCGCATGCCGCAAGAAATACGGTCGCTACGGCAAAAATTGCAGTCAATACCTTGTCATTTACAGCTCGCATAACTCCTCCTCCCTGGCCGGGCCGCCGCTGCGGGCCGGTGGCGGCCTAAGCTCGCGGGCCGCCGTCGCAATCGCGCATATCGAGTAGCAAAAAATGTGCGCCATCACGATTGAGCGGCCGATGTATCACGGAGGAGGTGAGCTTTCGTTCAGATTTGCTCGACCAGTAACTCATCGAGTATCTGCGTCATAAGACCGGCGCGTCGCCATTGCAGCCATTTGATGTAGCACGTTTGCGATGGCGGAAAGTTGGCCGGTAACCGGTGCCACTTTTCGTCGCGCGTGGTGACCCAGAGAATGGCGTTCAGTACGTCTCGCGGATCCCGGGCCGGGCGGCCAAACCGCTGCTTCGAGTCGCGGGACAGGAGATGGCTGACACGCATCCACGCCTCGTCGGAAAGAGGAATATCCATCACGGTGACCCTAATTAACTAACCAGTACATTTTCACTATACGTTTTAGTGTGCCCGTTCTAACGCCTGATCTAGGGAAGACTTCACACGTTATCCCACAGATTGGATCATCAAGAGCAGTGTATTTATGCCGGGAATGTTCCCACGTAACCGAATACGGCTCGCTCGACGCACTTCGCAAGCGCCTTGCCGTCCACTTCTTCCTTCTGCCCGGCCGCATCCGCCATGCCGTGGATGATGGCAAACAGGTCAGGAGAGCCCGTGGAAGCAGTGCTGGCGCAACTGCGCGAAGCGTGACGCGCTTTTACGTCAGATTCAAGCCGCCGTCCGAGAGCAGAATTTCGCCCGTCAGATAGTCTGAGGCGACCAGCAAGGCGACAGCCTGTGCAATATCCTCGGGACTGGCTGCCCGGCGCATGGGTGCACGCTCTTTCCAAAGTTGCTGCGCCTGGGTCCAGTTGGCGGTAAGAGGGGTATCGACGAGTCCGGGTGCCACCGCATTGACGCGGATATCCGGCGCAAGCGAAACAGCGAGCAGGCGTGTGACGTGATTTAACGCGGCCTTGGTCGCTGCGTAAGGAATGGAGGCGCCCTTGGGCCGGACGCCCGCGTGCGAACTGACGTTCACAACGCACCCGGGCCGTCCTCGCGCGGCCGCATCGCGGAGCGCGGATTGCGCTTCGGATACCAGACGAAATGGAGCAACGACATTGACCTCATACAGCTCGTGCCACACGTCCGGTATGGCTGCGTCGAGATCGGCGTGTGGGATCACGCGACTGATCCCGGCGTTGTTGACCAGAACGTCGAGGCGGCCCCATACGGCAATCGCTTCGCGGATGAGCCTTACCCTGTCCGCATCGTTGGCGAGGTCGGCTTGCACGTACGCGGCTGAGCCTAGTTCGCGGGCTAACGCATGGCCCGCATCAGCCGAAGTGCGCGAATGCAAAACGATCGAATACCCCTCCCTTGATAGCCTTCGGGCGATGGCCGCGCCGATACCGGAAGTCGAGCCGGTGACAAGGGCGACAGGGGCGGGCGTCGTTGTCGATGCGCTGATATCAAGGGTCATGGTTTTCCACTCTTCGGCGGAGAGGGTGATTTTAGGGGCTGCGCGTCTCAGCTCGCCGGAGCATCAGATGTTATCGATCGGAACGGGTTCGATCTTGTCGGCGGGTTCGAAGCCGAAGACCTTGCCGTAAAAATACAACTCGGCTTCGAGCGAATGCGTGATGTTCTCGGCCCGCTTGAAGCCGTGGCCTTCACCCTCATACAACACGTGGGCAACCGGCAGTCCCTTTGCGCGCACCGCCCGATAGATCGATTCGGCCTGATTCGGTGGCACGACCTTGTCGTCTGCACCCTGGAAAAGGATCATCGCGCTCGACATGCGATCCACGAAATGGATCGGCGAACGTGCCTGAAAGAGGGCGCGCTCTTCGGGGTAAGGGCCGACCAGCCGGACCATATAGCGCGATTCGAACTTGTGGGTGTCTTTCATCAAGGCTTCGAGATCTGCCACACCGTAGTAGCTCGTGCCCGCCTTGAAAAAATCATGGAAGGCCAACGCGCACAACACCAGATAGCCGCCGGCGCTGCCGCCGCGGACGGCGAGTGCGCTCTCGTTCGCGCGCCCCTGGCCGATCAGGTAACGCGCTGCATTGATCGCGTCGTTGACATCGACGATTCCCCATTGGCCGTTGAGGCGTTGCCGGTATGCGCGGCCATGACCGCTGCTGCCGCCATAGTTGACGTCGACCACGCCAAAGCCGCGACTGGTCCAGTACTGGATCTGCCACTTGAATCCGGAATGGGTCGCCGAGGTCGGACCGCCGTGAGCGATCACGATCAACGGTGGCAGCGTGCCGTCTGGCCCATTGAAGTCGGGGTTGGCCGGCGGATAAAAGAAGGCGTGCGCCTGGAGGCCGCCTTCAGTCGGGAAGCGGATTGGCTCGGCAATCGACACGTAGCGGGCGTCCACTTCTGCACGATCCGACCTGCGCACGATGCGACTGACGCGAGTCCCGAGATCGAGTTCGACGATCGCTTCGCCGGCGGTCGGCGAACTGCCGACAAAGACCACCCGTTGAGCGCTGACCTGCAGGTCGCGCATCGTGCTGTATGCCGTGGGGATTTCATCGAAGGTGCCCGTTGATGGATCGTACACGGCCAGATGCGTAGTGCCATTCTGCTCGTAAAGACAGGCAATCCGGCCATCATCCGTGAAGCCGTAGGTTGTCATGCCAAACACCCACTGCGGCTTGCCGAATTCGGCGTCCATAGGATGAAGCGCTTCGAGCGCATCGTCTGCGGCTTGCGCCTCTGCCGCGCCGGATGCAGAGCCTCGCACCCGATACAGATTCCACCATCCACTACGATCCGATACGACGTGCAGATCGCCGGCCGGCGACCATGCGGGCTGGAATAGCGATTCGCTATTGCTCCCGGCTGCACGGCGCGGCGTCCCGAGCGCGCCATTGGCTGCAATCTCAGCCACCCACAGTTCCGTGCCATCCCACGGCATATCAGGGTGGTCCCAGGTCAGCCATGCCAGCTGCGTTCCGTCGGGGCTTATGCAGGGCGAAGAAAAGAAATCGTGGCCGTCCGCGACCACCGCGGTTTTTCCGGTCGCCAGATCGATGCTGACCAACGTGTTGACCGGTTCATGGCCGCTCTGGCGATGGTCTTCGCAAACACCTATCAGACGCCCGCGGACCGGATCGGCGATCAGGTCTGCATAGCGAAGGCCGTCGGTTTGCGTCACGGCTTTCGGCTGGCCGGAGGCGTCGAGCGTATAGACCTGCTGATCCTTGAAGTTGCTGAAGAAGACGCCGGCAGCAGTCACGGCAATTGAACCGCCGCCATATTCGTGCGCGCGTGTTGCGGCGTCGAACGGCGCTGCTGTCAGGTCCTCTACTTCACCACCGGCGCGAAGCCGGACGAGCGCATTGCGGCCTTTTTCCTGCGGACGTCCCTCGGTCCAGTAAATGCCATCCGCACCGATGCGGGGCTGTCCGAGCCGAATCGATTCACCGACGACCAGCGCGGCGGTAATCGGCGACTTCCAACTGCCAAATGCGGCGTAAATGGCGGATGCCGCTTTCGGCGATGAGGACGAGTCAGTGGAGTTCATGGAGGCGCGAAAGGTAGGAGTAAGGGCGTGAGCGGTCGGCTCACCGTTGATCGTTTTGTTGCGGGCAATCTTTGCCCGGCAGTGAGGCCTGATTGGTTGCGTCAGACATACGTTGCGCCTGCGGTCGCACAGACGTTCGCTAGCGTATCACGGGGAAGATCATGTGTTGGTTGACCACACTTCCTCCGTGGCTTTGGCTTTGTGCGCGGGCCAGAAATACAGGGCGGCCGCGCCGCGCAATCCGGGCCCTTGGCGGACCGCCGCGACTTCCCGATCGCGAAACCAGAACGTGAGCGACACCACAGGCGCACCGGGTTTGAGCATGCGATCGAGGTGCGCGGCCAGTTTGGGCATCGGCTTGATCATCAGGTAGCACGTTACCGCATGCGCATCGTGCAGATCGCAAGCGTAGAAATTGCATCGCCGTAAAAATACGTTAGGCATCCTGCGGGTCCGAAAGCGGGCGACCCAGTAGGGCAGCGGTGAAGTTTCGATGCCGCGGATCTGCGCATCGGGAAACGCTCGTGCCAGCGCCATGACGAGCGAGCCCCAGCCGCTGCCCAGTTCGTACACGATGGCCTGGCTCGGCAAGCTCGCCTGCCTCAGTAGCGCAACGACATCGGCCGCCTCCGCTGCGCTTGAGGACATAGGCGGTACGCCGGTGATGACCTGGAAGACGATCAACGAGAGGCAAAGCGAGAAGACGACCAGCAGCAAGACGAGGGAGGGGAGGTCGAGCATAGACGATTTGCCTTCTGTTTTTCCGGTCATGTCGCAAGCCAGTCCATGCGACGTCGAACCTTGGGAACATGCAATTATCTGCGACAATGGCTTGGTCCTCCACGACGACCCAACTATGCGCCTAGAGCTTACTGACCAGCCTGATGCCGACGACGAAGCATTCGTCATCGATCAAACCCGAGCATACAACAGGCGTTTCGTTCAAGGTGGGGCCGAACGACTTTGTGTATTCGCCCGCAATGACGAGAACGAAATCATCGGTGGACTGACCGCCAAGACCTATTGGCAGTATCTCGACATCTCCTTCCTCTGGGTCGACGAACGATATCGGAAACGTGGTCATGCAACGGCGTTGATGTTAGCCGCTGAGGCGGAAGCGAAGCGTCGGGGGTGCAAGAAAGTGATCGTCGATACCTTCAGTTTTCAGGCACCGGACTTTTACCGGAAGCTAGGTTATTCCGAATGGGGCCGCCTGACGGAGATGGCCGGCGTACATGAGCGCTATTTTTTCCGCAAGGCGCTCTGAGCGACGCTGGTCTACGATCACGAGCCGGTCGTAAATACTGTCCGTGCGCGGCCCTCAACGTCTGTCCAATGGTTCTCCACCTGAGACAGAGAAATGGCTTTCGTTGCGATCTTGAAGCGACCCGGCACGGCGGCGTTGAGCACCTGCGCAATTGCGTCGAAGATGCGAGGCATCGAAATGCTGCCGATCCCGCTGCCCATGAGCTCGATCGCTGTCGACCGAAGCGTTGCGCTGGGCAGGCCAATGGTTGACCCGCTAATAGCGCCGATCTGGATAAACCGGATAGGAATCGCATCCGGAGCGACGTGAGCCGCGGCCGCCAGCAATTGCTCCGCGCTTTGCCCCCAAAGATAGTCGAGAACCACGCCTACACCGTCACGAAAGTGAGTTTGAAACTCGCTTTCAATTGCTGCCGCATCCTGCGCGAGACTGATCGTGACGTCAGCGCCGAGCGTCTGCAAAGTCTGCAGCGCTTGGGCATTGCGTCCGGTCGCGATGACCTTGCCGGCGCCAAGATACTTCGCGATCTGCACGGCCAGACTACCCGAGGAGCCGGTTGCGCCGTTGATCAGCACCGTTTCTCCCTTGACCAGCTTTGCACGTTCAACGAACGCCGCCCACGACGACATACCTGGAATCGCGATCGCCGCTGCCGTGACATCGTCGAGCTCAGGCGGCAACGGGATACACCGTTCCTGCTTGGCGAGGCAGTAGTCGGCCATGCCGCCGAAGGGCGCTTCAGGAAGTACAAAATAGACGCGCTTTCCGTCTTCGAGCGTTCCGACGCCGTCCATGCCAGGGACGAGGGGAAACTCTCCCGAGGCGCTATAGTGCTTGCCAGATGCCCGGCTCTTCGTAATGTGGCTTAGCGCTGACGCTGTAACCGCGACGCGAGCCGTGCCTTCGGTGACGGCCGGCTCAATGAAGTCTGCGTAAACTGGCGTTGCGCCAGGTCCTTTAACGAGTGCTGCTTTCATGTCTGCTTTCCTTTGACGAGTATAAAAGTATCGATTTCATCCTCGGCTGGAGAACTCGATATATGTGCATAATACACGCATATTGAACATGCGCAAGGAATCGAATGGCGATGAAAAGAGAAGTCCGCGAACTGCGGGAAGCCCTGCTGGATCTGACGGGTATTCTGAATCGGCCACAGCCCGACGCTGCCTTGATCGAGGCCGCCGGCGTTGACCTTGATCGTGCGCTTTTTCCGCTACTGGCGAGAGTAGAGCGGCGTGGGCCACTTGGCATCGTGGAACTGGCCGAATTGGCTGGACGCGACTACACAACGGTCAGCCGGCAGATCGCAAAACTGGAGAGCCTCGGACTCGTCGCGCGTTGTCCTAGTCCGGAGGACGGACGGGTGCGCGCGGCGGTCATCACGGATCAGGGACGGGCGATTACGGAGGCGCTGGACGCTGCGCGCCAGAAGATCATTGAAGGACTGCTCGCGGATTGGGACAAAGAAGACGTACGTGACCTCGTGCGTCTTCTTCGCAGGTTCGCTGATGATGCGCTTGAGTGGGTCAAGACGCTGTAAGTAGCGGCTTGCTTTTGGATGAATCAGGTCCCGTGCGCAATATCATGGGCCAGCGAACGCGGGCGGCGGCGTAAAGCCCCCGAACTCGCGTTCTACAAGGTCGGCAAAGGCGATGGGCGTACGGTCTTCCAGATAAGAGCCGATCGCCTGCAGCCCGATCGGCAGGCCGGTGTCTCCAAGACCGATTGGAAACGCGGTCGCTGGCAATCCAGCCATGTTCGCGAGACTTTGCCATGCCGCTTGCTGGGTGTAGGCGACTTGTCTACCGTCCACTTCGATGTGACGCGAGCGCATGTCGGAATGATCATGGACGAAAGCCGCTATGGGAAGCACGGGACAAACGACGAGATCCCATTCGCGAAAGAGCTGGCGCCACCGATGCATCTGCGCAACGCGAGTGCGATCGGCGGCAATCCAGTCCCGATGACCCAGCACGACATTGCGTAGCCCGACGGCCGCCGGACTGGTGTCGTCGCTCGATAGACCGGCGGCAAGCGCCTGAAGCGAGCGATATTCCTCAGGCGGCAGGCCTGCACCCGAGAATGAAAGTAGTAACTGGCCGAACGTGCGCATGATCAGACTGAGATCGGGCAACAAGGCGCTCCCTGTCGCAACAACACAGCCGGCTCCCTCAAGGCGCTTGCGGAAACGTTGCATCGCCGAGCGCACATCGTTGGAGAGTGTCGCATCAGGGTGGTCTTCGAGTATCAGTACCCTGAAGTCGGCGAGTCGGGTATGGCGAGGGGGCGGAAGATCGAGGCGGTAGCCCGTCGCTTGCATATCGTCGGGGCCGGCTAGCACGTCGAGGGCCAGCGCGAGATCGCCGGCGCTGCGCGCCATTGGGCCGGCCACGGCGAGGTCGGGATCGATGCTCACTGAAAGCATCTGAGTGCCAGGTGGCGCCATGCCACGCATCGGTATCAGGCCGTGAGTGGGCTTGTGCGCATAGATGCCGCAGCAGTGAGCTGGAACGCGCAGCGAGCCGCCGATGTCGCTACCCAGTTCGAGCGGAACGAACCCAGCCGCCAATGCAGCAGCGGAACCGCCGGACGAGCCGCCAGGTGTGCGAGTGAGGTCCCAGGGGTTGTTGGTCACGCCGTAAATGCGATTGTAGGTCTGCCAATCGTTCAGCATGGTCGGGACATTGGTCTTCCCCAAAATCACGGCGCCAGCCTGCTTAAGGCGCCGCACGGCGACCGCGTCTTCTGTGATCTCGAGGTTCTCAGTGCCTGGTACTCCCCAGGTTTTAGGCAGCCCCGCTACGTTAAAGGACTCCTTCACGGTCATCGGCACACCGAGGAGCGGACGACGTTCGCCGCGACTGAGCGCCTCATCTGCCTCTTTGGCAGCGCGACGCGCGCGTTCGAAGTCCCGGATCACGACGGCATTCGTCTGCCCATCGTAACGTTCAATGCGCGACACGGCGTCTTCGAACAGTTCGACGGCCGATACCTCGCGTGACTGCAAAGCAGCGATCATTTCGCGGGCTGTACGGAAGCTCAAGTCGTTCTCCTGGTCATGGGTGAGTCACTTCCTTGACTCGTCAGCTGGCCCTGAGCGATCCTTTACAGGTAGCCAGACTTCAACGACGCCGGTTTCCGCAACTGGATTGAAATCCTCGCTATAGCGCTCGAATTCGGGTGCCTCCGCGGCCTCCAGCCCCGACTGCGGCAGCCAATGATTCCAGATGCTGTAGAAGGTCTGATGCAGCGTGGAGATGTGTCCTTGGTGGGTAAAGACGGCATAGCGCTGCGGTTTGATTTCAATGCAGCGAAACGATGGAGGCAACCGGTCACGGCTTTTCACCTCCACGCCAGCGATATATTCGAACCCGCCTTCACTATCCGGGTTGCAGCAAACGCCATAGGTCACACCGCCGACCTGATCGGCGAGATTGCCGATGTACGGAATGAATGCTTGCCACAGGGTAGGGATGCCTTCGTTGGTGTCGAACGTAAACCGGCCACCCATGCCGCCGATCAAAAGCGTCCCGCCCGCCTCGAAGCGTGGCCCAGCGAGATCGACAATTCTGGTTTCTTTCATACGTAACGGTTCCACAAGAGACAAGCCATTGAGATTGCGCCCGGCCCGCACCCGCTCGGGCGTGATGCCGAACAGATCGTGGAAGGCGCGCGTAAACGCCTCGTGCGACCCATATCCCGTGTCCAGCGCCACGCTGAGAATGTCCGGTGCGCCCTGCGCAAGCTCGCGTGCCGCACGGCTTAACCGTCGAGCCCGGACATAGCGCATCACGGGCCATCCTGTGCTGATTGCAAAGCTGCGAGCCAGACCGAAGCGTGAGACTTCGCAGATGCTGGCGATCCGGTCGAGGGTCAGCTCCCGACCCATTTCAATTTCAATGAACCACAGCGCTTTTGCAACGACATCCATGGGTGTCCTGTCGAGGGTTTCGAGCAATATAAGGCATTGCCGGGAGGGCCATTTGATCGTTCTTGCGCGGGACGGCTTGGGCTTTCACCTGCCGGTGTCGGGCGCTGGATGGTCTTTACTGCATGCGTGCACGAACGTCGCAATAGTCTCCACAATGCTGTCCGCGAGCGGAAGATCGGGGTTCGTATAAGTGGCGAGGTTTTCGTTCCGCTCATCGGAGCGGACGGTTTTCAGAACATGATTTGCATCGGCGATGAACTCGAGTTTCGCGCTGGGATCGGCGTGTTTTAGCAACCGGGCGTCCCGCGGTCGAGACCAGGATCAGGCCGCAAATGTCGGCGGTGTCCTGTGCGGCCTTGAGCGCCACGAGTCCACCTTCGCTCCCTAAAGGGCAGTGCGGGCCGAATGACAAGTGAAGCTTGTCAGTTGACGAAAGCGTATTGGGCAGTTATCGTGCACCCATCGCAAGACTAGACCTCGCCCATTGCGGCCAGGTGTCGGAGGATTTCGTCCCGCGCAAATGCGACGCAGTGAACTACTGACAGAAATGCATCGCTCGCCTCTGTATATTTAGGATGGCGAAATAAATGATGATGTCAGAAAAAATCGACAAATCGCATCATCGTCAAACCATAAGGAAACGCCATGAAGTTTCTCAAAGCCCCACGTGATGCCCTGATTCAGCCCCTGCAAATCGTTTGTGGCATCGTGGAGCGGCGCAGTACCCTGCCTGTTCTGTCTAGCGTGCTTGTGTCCACAGCAGGAAACGAATTGAGTTTCCGCAGTACCGACCTGGAACTGGATCTAAGGGCGACGGAAACGATCGAATCCAGCGAGTCCAGTACGTCTCTAACGGTCAACGCCCGCAAACTTCTAGATGTCGTGCGAGCCATGCCCGATGCACCCATCGCCCTTTCGTCTTCAGGGAACCGTCTCATCATCCAGGGCCCAGGCAGCCGGATATCCCTGCATGCAGGAAGCGCTGAGGATTTTCCTCAGATCAGGCAAAGCTCAGAGCCGGAGCTATCGATTTGCGTCAACGCCGGAAGCCTGAAGCGCCTTTTGCACATGGTGCACTTCGCCATGGGGGACAACGACATTCGCTACTTCCTCAACGGGGCGTTGCTGATCACGGGTCGTGATCTGACGGCAGTCGCCACTGACGGACACCGATTGGCGACCGCCCGCATTGCGTCGCAAAGCGAGCACGAATCGCGCGAGATTATCGTGCCGAGAAAGGCGATCATCGAACTGATACGCCTTCTTCCGGAAGACGATTCGCCGGTCAGGTTAACCACTGCCGCGGGATACGCGAGTTTCGCTTTTGGGAAGATATTCTTTACCTGCAAGCTGATCGCGGGCCGCTATCCCGACTTCAAGCGCGTGATCCCTTCCGGGTTCGAGGCGGAATTCACGATTGACCGGAAATCGTTTTACGCCTGCCTGCAGCGCGCAGCCGTGCTCACAACCGAGAAATTCAAAAGCGTCCAATGGCTTGCAGGAGAGGGCCGGCTGCAGGTGAGTGTCAGCAACCCTGAGGACGAGGAATCGGTGGAGGAGGTTGAGATAGACTACGCGGGAACGCCCGTAGACCTCAGTTTTAACATCCGCTATTGGATGGATGCGCTGGCAACGCTTCGGACCGACACCCTCGAGGTTCGTTTGAGCGCCGCCAAACTGGCGGCACTAATTGTCGCCCCGGGCGATGAGGCGTTCCGCTATGTGGTGATGGCATTGCGCAAGTGAGCTGTCCGCGTAATCGCTGACGGTCTCGTGGGCCCAGCATGTTCAACCGGAAGGAGATTGGCGTGGCACATGGCGAGCACAAATATCGGGTCTCGGTGGAATGGACCGGCAACCGTGGCTCCGGAACGTCGGGCTACCGCGAATATGGCCGCGACCATACTATTCGCGCTGGCAGCAAACCCGACATTCCAGGGTCGTCGGATGCGGCGTTTCTCGGTGACGCAGCGCGCTGGAATCCCGAAGACCTGCTGGTCGCCTCAGCTTCGGCGTGTCACAAGCTTTGGTATTTGCATCTTTGCTCTGACGCGGGCATCGCGGTGCTCGAATACCTGGATCACGCAGAAGGGACGATGGTCGATAGCGCCCAGCGTGGCCAGTTTACGCAAATCGCCTTGCGCCCGCATGTAACGATTCGCGCTGGTGGCGATCGCGATCTGGCCGAGCATCTGCATCATGCGGCGCATGAAAAATGTTATGTCGCGAACTCGGTCAATTTCCCGATCGTTTGCGAGCCGACGATTAAAGTCGCGCCGGCCTGATATCAGGTGCCGTACTCTTGCACAGATGCTTTGCCCGGGCGACGCGCCAGTCGTTCGAGCAAAGCCTGAAATGCCTGCTTGATGCGCTCCACAGCCTTTGTCTTGTACGGGAACCGCTGGTTATTCCCATGCACGAGCATGCTCGCATTGACTTCGAACACGACGACGGCGCCATCATGCGCAAGTCCGCAGTCGATGCCGAAGTAATCCAGACCGATCGTGTCTCGGATCGATTGCAATGCGGCGCGCTGAGTGGCGCCGAAGACGTGCCACGGGTCCTCGAGGAAGGCGTGTTCCTCGTCCTGCATCCATGAGTGGGTCGCCATGCTGGTGGTCACGTGATGGACCTTCCACTTGTCGTCAACCGCGAGATGGTACGGCAGGATCTCGTCGCCTACACAGACGAAGCGGTATTTGCGGAAATAGCCGTCGTTGGACCGGTAGTCGACGAACGACGTCAGATAGTAGCTGCTGGCATCAAGGCGGTTCAGGAACGCCTCCAGCTGCGCTGGATCTTCGAACTTTTCGAAGTTATCGCCACCGTGCGCGCCAGCAGGCCTCACCAGCAACGGAAACGCCAAGGACTCCTGTGACGTTCCCTTAACCACCGCGGCCAGTTCGGCGGCCGAATAAAGCCGCGTTTGCGGAACACAACAACCCGGTAGTTGCGCGAGCCGCCGCGCAACCGAATCCCGCCCAGTGCCCGCAATCAGCTGCGGAGGATTGATAACCGGGCTGCCCACGCCGTCCACCAACGCTTGCGCCGGCGCGAGAAAGGCGTGGCCGCGATCGACATCGGAAATGAGATTCACGACCACATCCGCATAGATCCGCAGGCGGTCGATGTCGTACTCCATGTCCGGCAACAGGGTGATGATGTTGGTTTCGAAGCTCGCCCGCTCGATCAGATACTCGATCGGGGTATTGCCTGCATTCGGTCCAAACACAAACAGCACGCGGAAGGCCGGCGGTGTGACGGCGGCCGGGATTGTGATCAACGGCTTCAGTTTCAGGGCGCGGCGATAGCTGGCGTCAGCCTCATCGTCGAGACCGAGTGCCTGCTGGAAATTGGCGACGATGTGCAAGGTCGCGGCGTCGTCCGGTTCGTGTTCAAGGGCGCGCTTGAAATGACTCAGCGCACGTTGCCGTCGCCCCGTACATGCCTCTGCGAGGCCAAGCTGCCGGTGCACGGCCGCGTGGTCACCGGGCCGCGCCAGCAGTTGAGCCAGCAGACCAATCGCTTCTTCGAAACGATCCCTCCGGATCAGCACCTTGGCGAGTCCAAAGCAGGCGTCCCAATGACCGGGCTCGATACCGGTTGCCTGACGAAAATGGCTTTCGGCGAGGTCGAGGCGTCCCTCCTGCTGATACGAGGAGGCGAGGGAGAGATGGGAGTCGATGGACATGATTGAAGAGCGCCGCCAGGCGCGGCACGCGAGGCGACGCGTGCGGCAGGTAGAGCGAAGGTTCAGCGGGTCTCACATCCGGTTGCGCGGATGAAACGCGATCAGAGGAGACGAACCGTTGGAGAATAGCAGCGCAATACCCGCGCCGATTTGAACTTCGAGCCCGAAGGCTTACGGATCATTACGAGGGGTGTCTGATGTAAGTTTTAGTAATGAAATACTTTGCGCTTACGCGCGTTTCCGTTGCGCGGCCTGATACGGTTCGCCGGCTTTGAACCGGGTCAGCCGGTCGCTGGCTTCGGTAATCGCCCACAAAGGCGCCTTCTGCAATTGCTGATCGTAAATCGTCACAATCGCCGCGAATGTGTCGTAGCCAGCCCGATCAAGCATCCACTCGCCGGTGGCGCGACCGCGCTCGAAGCAGGCGGCGCTTAAGGCGTCTGCCGTACGGAGCGCTTCGGGTGTCAGCTTGCCGTAACCTGCTTCGGCGATGAAGGCGACAAGCAACATCGCCTGCGTCACCGTTTGGGCCGCCTCGACGTTCCCGTCCGCACGCCGCAGGCTGTCGAGCGCCAGGTGGACCTGGAGGGCGAGTTCGTCCGCGGTGTCCCGCGGAAGTGGCAACAGCATGGCCTTTGCTGCCCGCGCGCGGGCTGCCTGGGTGTTACCGGAAAACGGAATTGTCTTGGCCATGAGCGGGTCGTTAGAAGGTGGCAGTTGCAATAACGGCCTCTCCGCCAAAAGCTTAAGCCCCTTCTGCGCCATGGTTCGCTTGCGCGATTTGCCGGCGGTGGGGGCGGTCCCACCGCTTCGTCCCATCCAGTTGCTCAGACTAGCGGTTCGACGTATTTCTTGCGGTCAAACGGAGCGTCATAGGGTTCCGGCCAGAATTCGACCATCCGCGAGATTTTGCCGTCCGTAATCGTAAAGAACGAGATGGCCCGGGCCTGCAACACGCCGTCGGTAATCGACACGTCCGACACGGCGTCCCGCTCGCCGCCCACGATGCGGTTGATCGTGAACGTCCACGGTCCGTGGGCCGGATAGTCCGTATTGAGCAGCGCGAAATTCGTCGCGCCTCTGATTCGTTCATTGGACTGCGGCCACTCGAGCGCAAAGTCCGCTGCCAGCACCGAAGCAGTGGCATGAAAATCGTTGGTGGCCATGAGCCGCCAGAACTCGTGAACAACGTGTGAAGTTGCTGCGAAAGAATCGGTCATAGGCGCGGTGCTGGTTATCAGAATCTACGGGCGTGAGCTCAACTTCACGGCGGCCCTTAGGCCTCCACATACTGCATGTCAGCCGATTCCCCCATCAATAGTTCCCGGTTGGCATCGGCTGCCGCACGCAGATAGTCCCACAACGAAGTGATGCGTCGCAGCTTGCGCAGGTCCTCCCGGCAGCAGAGCCAGAAATGCCGTGTCACGACGACTTCATGCGGCAAGACGGCTTCGAGCAGGTGATTCGGCTCCGCCATAAAGCATGGGAGGATCGCGAGCGCATTGCCTTGCAGCGCAGCATGATACTGGGCGATCACACTCGTGCTGCATAGATTGGCCGCCGCGTTGGGGATGGTCCGGTCGAGATAGAGCAGTTCGCGGCTGAAGGCGAGTTCGCCGACGTAGCTGATAAAGGCGTGGTCGCGTAAATCGGCAACGGTGTTCACCGGTGGATGGCGGTCCAGATACTCTCGGGTGCCATACAGCTTGAGCCGGTAGTCGCACAGTTTGGTATAGACGTATTGGCCGCGCTCGGGCCGCTCCAGCATGATGGCGAGATCCGCCTCGCGTTTGGACAGGCTGACGAAGTGCGGAACGGGTAGCAGGTCGATCGAGATGTCCGGGTGTTTACCCGCGAAGCGCGCCAGCTGCGGCGCGAGAAAAAAGCATCCGAAGCCTTCGGTGGAACCGACCCGTACGTGCCCCGACAGCGAGTGAGCGCCACCCGTGAACTGCTCGGCGGCGGATTGCACCGTGGTTTCCACGGCGTCGGCGTAGGCGAGCAGACGCTGGCCGTCGGCGGTCAGCACGAAACCGTCCGCCCGCGATTTATCGAACAACACGGTGCCCAGCGACGCCTCCAGTTCTCTCACGCGGCGTGCCACGGTGGTGTGGTCGACGCCCAGCCGTTTTGCCGCGCCGCTCGCCCGTTGGGTCCGCGCTACCTCGAGGAAGTAACGCAGATCATCCCAGTTCACACTTTGCATCGAGTCTCCTGTCGATTCGGAGTTGGCGCCTTAGCGCGCTACTCCGATCCCACGCAAGCTTACTTGCGTTGTGTTTTTTTGCATATCAGATGGGCTTTTTCATCTCTATGCCGTGGATATTCGAATAACTATACTCGGATGCAAGCCGCTGGAACAACCACGGCATGGGCCGCCTGCGCCATCCGCGCGACTGGCGAGCCTACAAAATATCGGAGACAAACAGGATGCAGATGCAATCGACCCCCGACCGGGCGGCAGTTGCCGCACCGGTTCCCAGGCGCGCGAGGGATTACCTGATCGCCGGCTGGGCCAGCATGGCTGGCACCACGATCGAGTGGTACGACTTCTTCCTCTACGGCACAGCCGCCGCGCTGGTATTCAACAAGATCTTCTTTCCCACGCTCGACCCGATTCTCGGCACGCTTGCCGCGTTCGCAACGTATGGCGTGGGCTTTATCGGGCGTCCGATGGGTGGCATCGTGTTCGGCCACTTCGGCGACCGCATCGGTCGTAAGGCGATGCTGCTGGTCACGCTGCTGATGATGGGCATTCCGAGCATGGTGATCGGCCTGATTCCTTCTTATCAGAGCATCGGTTACTGGGCCGCGGCTCTGCTGGTGGCGATGCGCTTTCTGCAGGGTATGGCTGTCGGTGGCGAGTGGGGCGGGGCTGTTCTGATGGCGGTGGAACACGCGCCGCCTGGCCGCAAGGGTTTCTTCGGCAGCCTGCCGCAAACTGGCGTGGGCTTCGGGCTGATCCTGTCTTCACTGGCGATGGCCGCCGTCACCGCGTTGCCGGAAGCCGACCTGCTTGCATGGGGCTGGCGTGTTCCGTTTCTCGCCAGCATCGCGCTGGTGGTGATCGGCTGGGTGATCCGGGTACGCGTACCTGAATCGCCCGACTTCGAACGAGTGAAGGCGCAGGGCGAGCCGGTCAAGGCGCCGGTCCTTGAGGCGATGCGCCGGCATCCGCGCGAGCTGCTCATCATCATCGGCGCACGTGCTGCGGAAAACACCTGGTTCTATCTCGTCGTCGCTTTCGCGCTGGCGTATGCCGCCAATCAGTTGAAGATTCCCAAGGCCGCCATCCTGCATGCGATCACGGCCGGTGCCGCGCTGTCGCTGGTCACGATGCCGTTTTGCGGCCACCTCAGCGATCGTATTGGTCAGAAGCGTCTGTTCCTGATCGGTCTCGTCATCATGTGCCTGTTCGCCGCACCGTTCTTTGCGATGCTCGGCACGCGCGATCCGGTCACCGTATGGTGGGCGATGGTGCTTGGCGTGGGCGTCGTATTCCCCATTCTGTACGCCCCCGAGTCGCAATTGTTCGCCTCGCAGTTTCCGGCCGAGATTCGCTACAGCGGCATCTCATTGTCAGTGCAGATTGCCGGCGTGATTGGCGGCGGTATCGCGCCGATCATCGCTACCGCGCTGCTCGCCTTGGGCGCCGGCCGTCCGAAATACGTGGTCGCTTATATGGTGGCAATGGGAATTGTCGCGTTGTTTTGCACGGTGTTGATGCGACCGCACGCTGATGAGTCTCAGCCCGCTGAAAGCTCATCGCTTGCTCACCAATAACCACTGACCTTAACTATCCGAACCCAACCAAGAGAGTCGATCATGAATGCTGTTACCCAGGCGTCCAACGCGAATGTCAGCACGGTCAAACTGCTGATCAATGGCGAGTTCGTCGAATCGGGCACGCGCGAATGGCGCGATATCGTCAACCCGGCGACCCAGAAAGTGCTCGCTCGTGTACCGTTTGCAACCGCCGCTGAAGTCGATCAGGCCATTCGTTCTGCACACGCCGCGTTCGCCACGTGGAAAAACACGCCGATCGGTGCTCGGATGCGCATCATGCTGAAGTATCAGGCGTTAGTCCGTGAACATATGCCGCGTATCGCAAAGACGTTATCTGCCGAGCAGGGCAAGACGATTCCCGATGCGGAAGGCGATATCTTCCGTGGCCTCGAAGTAGTCGAACATGCATGCTCGATCGGCACGCTGCAGCAGGGCGAGTTCTCCGAGAATGTCGCGGGCAGTGTCGATACGTACACGTTGCGTCAACCGATCGGTGTGTGCGCCGGCATCACGCCGTTCAACTTCCCCGCCATGATTCCGCTGTGGATGTTCCCGATGGCGATTGTCTGCGGCAACACTTTCGTGCTGAAGCCGTCGGAACAGGATCCACTTTCGACGATGCAACTGGTCGAACTGGCGATCGAGGCCGGTGTGCCGAAGGGCGTGCTGAATGTCGTGCATGGCGGCAAGGAAGTCGTGGATGCGCTGTGCACGCATGAACTGGTGAAAGCGATTTCGTTCGTCGGTTCGACGGCGGTCGGCACGCATGTGTATCGCCTCGGCAGCGAACACGGCAAGCGCGTGCAGTCGATGATGGGTGCGAAGAATCATGCAGTGGTGCTGCCGGATGCCAACCGCGAACAGACCTTGAATGCGCTTGCGGGCGCCGGCTTTGGCGCAGCGGGACAACGTTGCATGGCGACCTCGGTGGTGGTGCTGGTGGGCGCTTCGCAGCAGTGGCTGCCGGATCTGGTTGAGAAAGCGAAGACGTTGAAGGTCAACGCAGGGAGCGAGACTGGCACGGACATCGGCCCGGTGGTCTCACGTGCCGCGAAGCAGCGTATCCTTGGCCTGATCGAAGCGGGTGTGAAAGAGGGCGCAACGCTCGCGCTCGACGGCCGTGATGTCAAGGTGGCGGGCTACGAGGAAGGCAATTTCATCGGCCCGACGATTTTCGCCGACGTCACGACCGAAATGGAAATCTACCGCACCGAGATTTTCGGGCCGGTGCTGGTGGTGCTGAGCGTGCCGACGCTCGATGAAGCGATTGCACTCGTCAACCGCAATCCGATGGGCAACGGCGTGGGGCTTTTCACGCAGAGCGGTGCTGCTGCGCGTAAATTCCAGAGCGAAATCGACGTGGGCCAGGTGGGGATCAATATTCCGATTCCGGTGCCGGTGCCGTTCTTCAGCTTCACGGGTTCGCGCGGTTCGAAGCTGGGCGATCTCGGGCCGTACGGCAAGCAGGTCGTGCAGTTCTACACGCAGACCAAGACTGTGACGGCGCGCTGGTTCGACGACGCAACCGTCAACGATGGCGTCAATACGACGATCAGCCTGCGCTAGTCATTTAGCGCCGGGACCTATGGATCACGAAGAGGAGACGCAGTCATGAAGATCGGATTTATCGGACTCGGCAATATGGGTGCGCCGATGGCGCAGAACCTGCTGAAAGCCGGCCATACGGTGAACGTGTTCGACCTCAATGCGCAGGCGGTGCAGGCGCTGGTCGATGCAGGTGCGAAAGCGGCGGCTTCGCCGAAGGCTGCGGTGACCGATGTCGAATGCGTCATCACGATGCTGCCGGCGGCGGCTCACGTGCGCAGCGTGCTGACGGCGGAGGATGGCGTGCTGGCGGGGATTGCGCGAGGCGTGACGATCATCGATTCAAGCACGATCGATCCAGCGAGCGTTAAGGCGTTTGCCGAGCTCGCGGCTCAACATGGCAACACGTTTGTGGATGCGCCGGTCTCGGGTGGCACGGGCGGCGCGACGGCGGGGACGCTGACGTTTATGGTGGGCGGCAGCGAGGCCGTCTATGAGCAGGTCAAGCCGGTGCTTTCGGGAATGGGCAAGAACATTGTCCATTGCGGCGACACCGGTACGGGGCAGGTGGCGAAGATCTGTAATAACCTTGTGCTTGGCATCACGATGGCCGGAGTTGCGGAAGCGATGTCGCTAGGTGCAGCGCTTGGTATCGATCCGAAGGTACTGGGCGCGATCATCAACACATCCACTGGACGCTGCTGGAGTTCCGATACGTACAACCCTTTCCCGGGCGTGATCGAAACGGCACCTTCGTCGCGTGGCTACACGGGCGGCTTCGGCACGGATTTGATGCTGAAGGATCTCGGTCTCGCTACGGACGCCGCGAAGCAGGTGCGTCAGCCTGTCTATCTCGGCGCGCTGGCGCAACAGTTGTATCAGACGATGAGCACCAAAGGCGCGGGGCGTCTCGATTTCTCGGCGGTCATCAAGCTGTATAAGGCGGATTGATTCCAGTCAATGCAGGCGCGATCGACCGGCGCGCTTTAGCGGCGTCGATCGATCGTGATGGTCTGCAGTTTCCCCAACGAACCTGAGTGCCTCGCGGCGGACCGGACGTTCATCCGGTCGCCACGGGCACCATTCTCACGCGCGGCTTTGTTTCGTGTTAAAAAACGAAGTCGCTTATCGGATGCATGCATAGCGGCCCGGCAGTTATCGCCCGCAAATCATCTGCGTGAGAAGGATTCGATGCCCACCAATTCATTGCTTTGCTCCGTTCGATTCAAGAGCCTCGGCATGTTGTTCGCCGCTGCTGTTGCTTTTTCGTTGTCGGGCTGTGCGGCCTCGCCATCTGCGGAATCTCAATCCGCCCCGCCTCCGGCGATCCATTCCGCTGACGGCCCCTTACCCGTCCCGCCGAACCTCGTTGCATTGATGCAGCCCGAAGGACAAAAGCGGCTGATGTCCAGCGTGGACAAACAGTCGTATTGGCCGCTCTCCCAATACTTCGAAACGCAGAGGAACGAGGCCTACTGCTCAGTGGCGAGCTCTGTCATGACACTGAATGCGTTGGGCATCAAACGTCCGGAGTCGACGCAATACCCCGATTTCCCGTACTTCTCGCAAGAGGACTTTTTCCGCAGTGTGGACCCGCAGGTCGCCAACGCGGCGAAGGTGTCGAGAGAGGGCATGACGCTCGACCAGCTCAGTGTGGTCTTGAGCGAATTCCCGGTGGAGGTGAAGAAATTCCATTCCGGCGACCTGACGCTCGTGCAGTTTCGCGATCTGGTTCGCGACACCACGGCGCAATCCGACCGCTTTGCGCTGCTGAACTTCAGACGCCCGGAGATTGGCGAGACGGGTGGGGGCCATTGGTCGCCGCTCGCGGCATACGACGCAGATACAGATAGCGCGCTACTTCTCGACGTTGCGCGGTACAAGTACCCCGCCGTTTGGGTTCCGATTGCGCAGCTATATGCAGCCTCGCAAGCGGTTGATAACGTTAGCGGGATTTCACGCGGTGTGGTGATCGTGAGCAAGCGGGTGAACTAATGGCGTACAAAGGATACCTCCGATTGCCCGTCGCGCAGGATGACGATGTGGGATTTTCTCAAGAGGCGACTCTTTTATAAATTTCCTGGCAGACCTGACGGAGTGACTCCGCGAACAGTCGATTCGACATCCGCTCAGGTTCATTCAAGCGCGTGAAAAGCGCGATCGGCGACAACGTCCATTCGAACGAGTAAGGCACGATCGCGACACCGGCAATGCGCACCAACTCTTCGGCGATATCCGCGGGGACGATGGACACTGATTGTTCGCCCGCGACGATCATCTCGCCAATCAGCTTGGACGAAAAGCTTTCGACGATCGGCGTCGGCGGCGTCAGGCCGGCGCGGAGGAAGATATCGGCGACCTGCTCGCGCATCGGGGTATTCGGAGCGCCAAGAATCCAGTCCAGTTCCGCAAGTTTCTGCCAGTCGAGTTGTCCGCGCGCGAGGTGCGCCGCAAGGCGGCGGCTCGCGATCAGCCGCGGCGGCTGACGATATAACACCTCGACGCTGACCTGCTGCAGATCGAGCGAGGCGGACGCGCGTCCTAGCACGATGTCGACGGTATGGTCGCGTAACTGGGCGAGCAACTGCTCGCTCGTGCCCTCGTGAATTGTAACGGTCAGACGCCGGTTGCCTTCGGGGCGAGTGCGTTGAATCGCCGTCGACACCATCTGGCCCGGGATAAACGGGATCACGCCGATATGCAGATGCGCAGCGTGCCCCGACGCGACCGACTCCATTTCCCTGACGAGATGGTCGAGATCCTCGGTCATGGCCCGCGCGCGCGCCAGCACCACCCGGCCCAACGCCGTCGGCGCCATGCCGCGCGCGGAGCGGTCGAATAGCGGCGCGCCGAACATGTCCTCCAGTTCCGCCAGCATATTGGTGACCGCGGGCTGGCTGCTCGCCATACGCTCGGCGGCGCGCGTCAGGGAGCCATGTTGCTGGATCTGCAGCAGCAGGGTGAGGTGCCGCATTTTTAGGCGTGACGCCAGTTTGCGGATCACCGCGTTGGGATCGAATGCCGCCATGAGCGTGCCGAACCATTAGAAAAATATGATGGGGGCATATTAACTCTAAATATTATCCTTATGGTGCATGCCTAGAATGAGCCATCACTTTGATTCGCGCCGCGCAAGGCGCCCAACCATAGGGCTCAAAAGAATGGACACGACGGATCGCCAGGCCGCACTCGACTATCACGAATTCCCGGTTCCGGGCAAAACGGCGGTCACCGCCACCAAGCCGCTGGTGACGCAGCGCGACCTCGCCCTGGCGTACACGCCCGGCGTTGCCGCAGCTTGCGAAGAGATCGCCGCCGATCCGCTCAACGCGTTCCGCTTTACCGGCCGTGGCAATCTGGTTGGTGTCATCACGAACGGCACTGCCGTGCTGGGATTGGGCAATATCGGCGCGCTGGCCTCGAAACCGGTGATGGAAGGCAAGGCGGTGCTGTTCAAGAAGTTCGCTGGTATCGACGTGTTCGACATCGAGATCAACGAGACCGATCCCGAAAAACTGGTCGACATCATCGCGGGCCTGGAACCGACCTTCGGCGGCATTAACCTCGAGGACATCAAGGCGCCGGAATGCTTCACCGTGGAGCGCAAACTGCGGGAGCGGATGAAGATTCCGGTCTTCCACGACGATCAGCATGGCACCGCCATCACGGTATCCGCGGCCTTTATCAACGGCCTGAAGGTGGTGGGCAAGAGCATCAAGGAAGTCAAGGTCGTCACGTCCGGCGCAGGTGCGGCGGCGCTGGCTTGCCTCGAACTGATGGTGGACCTCGGCTTGCCTATTGAGAACGTCTGGGCAACGGACATCGAAGGCGTGGTGTACGAAGGCCGCACCACGTTGATGGATCCGCAGAAGGCGCGCTTCGCGAAGGACACCTCGGCCCGCACGCTGGCCGAAGTCATCGCGGATGCCGACGTGTTTCTCGGTCTGTCCGCCGGCGGCGTGCTAAAGCCCGAAATGGTGAAGCGCATGGCGGCTCGTCCGCTGATTCTCGCCTTGGCCAATCCCACGCCGGAAATCTCGCCGGCCGAAGTGAAGGCAGTGCGTGACGACGCGGTCATTGCGACAGGCCGCTCCGATTATCCGAACCAGGTCAACAACGTCCTGTGTTTCCCCTATATCTTCCGCGGTGCGCTGGACGTGGGTGCGACCACCATTACGCCCGAAATGGAAAAGGCAGCGGTCTATGCGATTGCCGCCCTCGCCGAAGAGGAGCAGAACGAAGTGGTCGCTGCGGCGTACGGGGCATATGGCGTCGACTTCGGCTCTGAGTACATCATCCCGAAGCCATTCGATCCGCGTCTGATCGTGCGTATCGCGCCGGCTGTGGCCAAGGCCGCGATGGACAGCGGCGTTGCCACGCGTCCGTTGCAGGACCTGGACGCGTACACGGAGCAACTCCAGCAGTTCGTCTACCGCTCGGGCGCCTTCATGAAGCCGCTGTTCGCAGCGGCGCGGCAGATTGTCCGTGAGGGCGGCAAGTCGCGCATCGTGTTTACTGAAGGCGAGGAAGAGCGCGTGCTGCGCGCGGTCCAGGTGATCGTCGATGAAAAGCTCGCGCGCCCGATTCTCGTCGGCCGTCCTGAAGTGCTGATGGCGCGGATCGAAAAGTACGGTCTGCGTCTGCGCCTCGGTCAGGATGTCGAAGTGACAAATCCTGAGTATGACGAACGATTCCATCAATACTGGACGACCTACTGGGAATTGATGTGCCGCGACGGCATTACCAAGGAGATGGCGCGGGTGGAAATGCGCCGCCGTTTGACGCTGATCGGCGCGATGATGGTGAAGCTCGGTGACGCCGACGGTCTGGTGTGCGGCACAGTTGGCGCGTATCACGACCACCTGCGCTTTGTCGATCAGGTGATCGGCAAGAAGGCGGGGGCGCAGACCTACGCGGCGATGAATATCCTGCTGCTCGACGATCGCACCTTCGCGTTGGTGGATACGCACGTCAACGACGATCCCACCGCCGAGCAGATTGCCGAATTCACGATTGCCGCGGCGAAGAGCATGGCGGGCCTGAATCTGGTGCCGAAGGTGGCGTTGTTGTCGCGCTCGAACTTCGGCTCGGGTAGTTCGGCATCCGGCGCGAAGATGCGGCGTGCGCTCGAGCTGGTGAAGCAACAGGCGCCGACGCTGGAAGTCGACGGTGAAATGCACGGCGATTGCGCGCTCGACGAAGCGCTGCGTTCGCGCATCCTGCCGATGTCGCGCCTGAAGGGCGCGGCGAACCTGTTGGTGTGCCCGAACGTGGATTCGGGGAACATTGCCTACAACCTGTTGAAGACCGCGGCGGGCAGCAATGTGGCGGTTGGGCCGTTCCTGTTGGGCGCCAATGCGCCCGTGCATGTGCTGACGTCGAGCTCGACGGTGCGCCGGATTATCAATATGGCGGCGTTGACGGTGATTGACGCGAACCGGGAGGGTTGAGGTTGGGTGACGCGGGTTTCGGGGATGTCTGCGCGAGGGGGCGCGGCGTTCCGGGAGCGACACCCGACGCGTCATCAATGGTCATCTGATGTCGTCGATAGTGTCGTTTTAAATCTCCGGCAGATCCGCTTCTGTGCCCTATCCGACAAGGATTTGAGGCCGACCCCTCCGGTCGCGTCCAGCGCCGAAATCAGCCATTCCGCGTTGTAGGACAACGTATAATGAGCGGGTCAGCAAACAATCCAGGAGGTCCTTGATGACCGCGTCCCCAGCCCTCACTGCGCCGCCTGCGCGCGCGCGCGGAAGTCTTGCTGACCGGGTGGTGAACTACATTAACGAACAGGTCGCGGCGCATACGCTGAAGCCAGGCGACAAGCTTCCCACCGAGACGACCTTGATGTCGCTGCTCGGCGTCAGCCGGACGGTGGTGCGCGAGGCCATCTCGCGACTGCAGGCGAATGCGGTGATCGAGACGCGTCACGGCATCGGCAGCTTTGTGCTGGAACCGCGCCGCGAGCCGTTGGGCCTCGAGATGGTGCCCGCCACGACGCTTGCGGACCTGCTCTCCGTCATGGAACTGCGTATCAGTCTCGAAACCGAGTGCGCAGGACTCGCCGCGCAGCGCGCGAGCGAGCGTGACCTAGCCAATATTCGCACCGCGCTGGACGCTATCGGAGCCACCAGCCGCGCTGGCGGTGATAGCGCAGCGGCAGATCTGCGGTTTCACGTCGCGGTGGCGAGCGCCACAGGCAACCGCTATTTCGTGGACATCCTCACGCAGATGGGCACCGCGTTGATTCCGCGGCATCGTGTCGATTCGCCGAGTCTTGCTCATAGCGACCCCGCTGCATACATGGCGCGGGTGAATGTTGAGCACGAGAGCATTCTCGACGCCATTGCCCGTCGCGACCCCGAGGGTGCGCGTGCGGCCATGCGGATGCATCTGTCGAGTAGCCGGGAGCGGCTGCGGCGTTTGAGCGTGGGGTCGGCGGAAGAGGGTGTTGAGCGGACGGCCTAAGACAGGCTCGAGCGAAGTCAGAGAGCGGCCTGCGGGCCGCTTTTTTGTTGCCCGCGCCCCTGCTTGGGGTGTCAATATCAGTCATCGTATAACAAACAATGCTATGCCCGCAGAACGGTCTCCTAGGTGCGAGACCTTGCGCCGAAGATCCTGTGCTTCAGAATGTACGGCAGTAATAATCCCTTTTCCATCAAGGTTGTTCACGTAATAAAGAGGGTAAACCCCTAATGGGAATTTGATTCTATAAAAAGTAGACTGTCGTCAGACAACCTATCTCGGACTGGGAAACGGGCGCAGCCGCGCCCGTCACAAATCAGCCCGCGCTGCGTCTGAATCCAGGAGACATACGTTGACATCTGTTCCCACTGCGGCCATCGACCTGCTCGAGTCCGCGGTCTCGAAGGTGAAGCGGCACATTCTGCCGCTCTTCCTGATCATGTTCGTCGCGAACTACATCGACCGCGTGA
>Ga0302316_10000637_pt1 | contig 29963 bp, 18 predicted proteins | sample III_Palsa_N3_2_FD_200456 | JGI IMG/M metagenome (GOLD analysis project Ga0302316, IMG submission 200456) | Peat permafrost microbial communities from Stordalen Mire near Abisko, Sweden - III_Palsa_N3_2 | ecosystem: Environmental > Terrestrial > Soil > Palsa > Peat permafrost | place: Sweden...
CGGCATTGTTCAGATAGAGATTGCCCAGCGGATCGACCATCCACCATCGTTCCCCGATCTTCTGGGTGTGAAAGTAGCCGGTCGCGGTGGCTTTGCGATCGGTGCGGCCACCATACATGTCTTCGTTCGAATCGGGTTTATCGACCGCCGGCAGGCCAAGCTGCTCCAGCGTGCGGACGGGATAGGACTTCCAGCTATCGAACTCCGCATGGCCGCCGGGCCACAACATCCTGCGTGCCTGGATCTCTGCCGGAGCCTGCGCATTACAGCTCCAACTGAAGAGCGCGAGCAGGGACAGCACACTGCATCGAAGGGGCGTCCGCATAGCGTGCGATGCTATCACCTTTCCAACCCAGCAGTGAATCGAATCGATTACCAGCTCCGCATGGCCACGATCTCAGGTGGTCCCGAGCGCCCGTCGATCACCCTCGTCTCGATGACGGCTTCGAACCCGCCGGACGGGTTTCCGGCGGCCTTCAGCAGCATATCCAGGTAGCGCGGCGTCGTCACCGCTTCCCCCGCCGCCAGCGTGCCCTCCGCGGAGATCCCGGCGATCAGCACCGTCGGCTGCTCGGTCGTCGGGTCGGTAAACCGCGCGATGATCCCATAGTCCTGCGGGATCATCGCATTGGGAATGCTGAAGTCTTCCGTCCACGAGATCGCGGGTTTTTTGCGGTCGACGATACGGCCGTAACGCCGGTCGTCGCTGCGCACGAAGGCCAGCGGCAGCGACTGCGATAGCCGCATTGTCCACACATTGTCCAGTGCCCCGATCAGCACAAACGGGTTACTGCGCAGGTCGGAAAGACTGGCCGCGCTCGCCAGCACCAGGTGCGAGTTGAACTTCCGCAGCTTGAGTTCGTTGCTCACGCGGGTCGCCACTTCGGCGTCCTCAATGGCGACCGACTCCGCCTCAAAGTGATACTGCGGCAACGCCTGCGGCACACGCGAGAGCGCGGGCAGCACAATCAGCACCTGCTTGGAGGGGTCGGTAAAGCTGTTCCAGAAGCGGTCGACCGACGTTTGCCGGGCCGTGGATCGCCAGGCCACGAAGCCGGCGCCCAGCAGCACCACCAAGACCGCCAAACTCCAGGCTGCCCAGCCAAATGAGCGTGACGGTGAGGCGGTGGTCGTTACAGGTTCCACAACCGCTGTCGCCACCGGCGCAGGAATCGCCGCCTCCGCCACTGCGGGAACTGCTGCGGCTTCGGGATGCGAGCAGCGGAACCGCGGCATATAACTGCCCAGCGGCACCTCGATCTGGATGTCGGCATGGTGGTTTGCATAGTAATACTGCGCCAGCTTCTTGCGGACCTCACCGGCGGTCATCCGCACCACCGGATCGGCGTTGGTGTCGTAGTCCGGCAAGCGCCCAAACACGTCGATACCCAACGTCCGCTCCTTGATCTGCCCTTCGGAATGGCCGTCGAGCGCCTCCTTCACCACGTACCGCAGGAATGCAGGCAACCGCTTGCTGTTGTTGAACAGCGGATCGGTGAGCACGAGTTCCAGGTGGTGGCGTATACGGCGGCACTCATCCTCGGTCGGAGGGTGGGTCAGCGGGAGCGAGGTATCGCCCGGTATGCCGTATTCCATCGTTCCGTTCAAGGGCCCCGCCTCTTCATGCAGGAGAAAAAATTGTACAACCGCTCAGGTTGCAATGTCGAACCCATTAAGCTGCTTTCGGAAGACGTATAGTACGTCGCATCTAATTCATTATTTTCAACTAGTTAGCATGGGATTAGCGATTTGCAACCGACTTTGGGGACAAGCATCTCTTAGTGCTCGGGATTGTGCCAGGGGCCATTGGGAGCGATCAGCACATCGGCCTCCTTCGGCCCCCAAGTACCCCGCTTGTACGGTCGCACCCGGTGGTGTTTCTTCAGCACCGGATCGACGACGGCCCAGGCGGCCTCGACCGCGTCCTCGCGCGTAAAAAGAGCGCCGTCGCCGGCCATCGCGTCGCCCAGCAGCCGCTCATAGGGTGTCTCCTCTCCCGGCTGCTCCTGGAGCAGGGAAAGCTCCTTCTGGACCCCGATGAAGTCGCTCCCGGCGAGTTTGACCCGGGCGGCAAGGGCGATATCGGAGTTGGGAGAGATGCGGAAGCGCAGATAGTTGGCCGGGCCATTCTTCGGAACAGAGTCCGCGAAGAGACGCTGCGGCGGCGGCTTCAACTCCACCACCACCTCGGTCTCGGTGGCAGGCAGGTACTTGCCGGAGCGCAGATACCACGGCACCCCATCCCACCGCCACGAATCGATAAATAGCCGCAGCGCACAAAAGGTCTCCACGTCGGAGTTCTTCGCCACATCCGGCTCCTGCCGGTAGCCGGCATACTGGCCGCGCACCACGTCGTCCGGGGTAAGCGGACGCATGGCTTCAAAGACCTTGGCCTGCTCGTTGTGTACGGCCCCAAAGTCCCTGCCCGCCGGCGGCTCCATGGCCAGCAGCGCCACGATCTGGAAGAGGTGGTTCTGGATAACGTCGCGCAGACAACCGGCGGTCTCGTAAAATCCGCCGCGTTTGCCGATGCCAAACGTTTCGGCCAGGGTGATCTGCACGCTGGCCACATAGTTGCGGTTCCAGATCGGCTCCAGAAAGGTGTTGGCGAAGCGGAAGTAGAGGATGTTCATGATCGCTTCCTTGCCGAGGAAGTGGTCGATACGAAAGATCGAGTCCTCTGGAAAGACCGAGTGCGCCACGCGGTTCAGCTCGCGCGCGGAGGCCAGGTCGCGTCCAAACGGCTTTTCGACGATCACGCGGGCATTCTTCGCGAGGCCCGCTGCACCGAGCCCTTCGATCACCGTCTCGAAGAGCGCCGGCGGAATGGCCAGATAGTGTGCCGGGCGGCGAGCGCTGCCGAGCGCCTTCTTGATGGCCGTGAAGGTCTCCGGTTGCGTATAGTCCCCGCTCACATACGTCATGAGCGAGAGCAGGTGTTGCAGCGCACGCCGGTTGTCGACCCCGCCGGAGCGCTCGATACTGTCGGTCACCCGCTTATGCAAGCGCTCCAGGCTCCACTTTGGCGACGCAACGCCGATCACCGGGACCGCGAGCGTGCCGCGCTTGGCCATCGCGTAGAGTGCCGGGAAGATCAGTTTGTGGGCGAGGTCCCCGGTCACGCCGAAGAGCACCAACGCATCCGAACGCGAGGCGGCCATCAGGCGCATCCCCCGCTGGCCGTTGTTGTTTCCTTGTACCGAAGACACCGCATCCTGCCCAGTTCCATGTTGACTCCCTCATCTGCTGACGGTTCTCGATCGCCTGAACTCAGACCCCGCGCCAAGTATAGATACGTTGGATGCACAACAGCTCTGCCCGTTTACAGACTATTCATAGAGCGTTCTCCGTGCATTCACACCTCCCCTGCCAACGGATTGCAGAATAACCGTACAACGCAGGAGCAGACGATGCGGAAGACAGGTGCTGGATCGATGGATTGCAGGCGCATTGCCCTAGGACTGATTGCAACAGCCTTCCTTATTCTGATGGCGGGATGCGGTATTGGACCCGCGGTGACGCCGCAAAGCACCGAAGGCGCGGCCCTGAGCGGCAGGGTCCACGGCGGACAGCAGCCCGTGACGCAGAGCAACATTGCGCTCTTCATCGCCAGCAGCTCGGGCTATGACAGCAAGATCGCGCCGGTTGCGACCGCGACGACCAATACCGCCGGAGACTTCAGCATCACCAGCAGCTATAGCTGCCCAACGGGGTCGCAAGCCTATATCGTCTCTACCGGCGGCAACCCGGGTCTGGCGTCCGGCACGGACAACTCCGCGATCTTCCTGGTGGCCGCGCTGGGCGCCTGCCCACTGAGCACCGGGATCGTCGACATCGATGAGGTCACCACAGTGGCAGCAGCCTATGCACTCAGCGGCTTCCTGCCCACCGGCGGCGCAGGCATCACCGAAGCCAACGTGCTGCTCGGCACCTCCATGGCAGGCGTAGCGACCAGCTCGACCAATACGCAGGGCCTGAGCGACGCCTTCCTGAATGCGAGCAACATTGTGAACCTCAACACCGGCCTGGCGTATACGGCGACCCCCACCGCCGGCTCAACGGGTGTCGTTCCGCAGGCCCCCATCCATGCGCTGGCCGACATACTGCAACCCTGCGTCAATAGTTCCGCACCCACCGGCAGTGGTTCCAACTGCCCTGCCCTGTTCAGTGCGGCCACTCCACCATCGGCATCGGGTATCACTGCGCCGGTCAATGTCTTTCAGGCCGCGCTGGATATCGCGCAGTATCCGGGCAACAACGTTGGCACCCTGTTCGGTCTCATCAGCACCACTCCGGCGTTCCCCACCACCCTGTCAGCCGCGCCCAACGACTGGACGATCGGCGTTACCTATACCGGCACGCTTCTGAGCTCGGGCACGGGACTGGGCATCAGCTCGACGGATGAGGTGTATGTTTCAGGCGCGGGCTATCTGCTCGGTTTCTCGCCGCAGGGCGCGGGCGGCGGAACCAACCTGCTGGCCGGTGATTCGGTCATCACGACCGCAGACACGCTGCGGGAGATCGCCTTCGATAAGAACGGCAATCTCTTCGTCACCGACGGCAACGTGACCGGCCTCTACGAGTACAACCCCACGTCCACCACGCTGACGTTCCTGAACTTCGACATCGCGCCCGTTACGGAAGCCAACAACAATACCTACGCGATTGCCGTCGATGGAGACAACGACGTGTGGACGACGAGCTACTCGAAGGCGACCTGCGCCTCGGTGACCTGCCCGCTGGTTGAGTTCCCCAGCAGCGCGACCACGACGCCCACCTATCCGGCGTACACACCCTTCTCCACGTTTAGCACCTTCACCGCGCCGCAGCCGGCAGGAGCGCTGGGCGGAGCGCGCGGCATCGCCTTCGATGTGAGGACGGGCAATGTATGGATCACGGCGATCGACGACGATCTCGGCGCGGTCTTCACGGTGACGCCCAGCGCCAGCGGCGTGGCCAGCGCCGCTGCCGCCCCCAAGCAACTAACAGGCTTCGGTGCCGAGGCCGGAACGCCATCCAGCAACACTGCCTACGGGACGTTCTCGGTCGCGGTGGACTCGACCAGCCGTGCGTGGTTTGTAGTGGCGGGCGGCCCGGCGGTGACGGGCAGCAAGGCCACCAGCGCCATCTCGTCGGCGATCTATCCGGTCAGTTCGACGGGCACAGTGGGCACGGCGGTGACCGGCGGCGGCTTGAGCACCACGAGCGTTGCGGCCAACATCGTCATCGACGGCAACAATAATCTGTTCGTCAACTCCGACGGCAGCGCGGCCACCAGCGCGGTGGTCGAATACAGCCCGGCGCAAGCGGCGATCCTCTCCCCGAACATTGGTTTCAGCCCCGGAGCGACATACGCAGCGGGCGCGCTGAGCGGCGGCACACTCTATGAGCCGGACTATTTGGCCGTAGACAAATCCGGCGCGCTCTGGACGCTGAGCAGCGGAAGCGGGACCACACATCCGGCCAACCTGATCCAGGTCCTCGGCGTCGCTGCGCCCACCGACCCTGTCCTGGCAAACGGAAACTACGGGGTCAAACCGTAGGTCTAGGCTGTAAGCCCGCGCAGTAAACTTAGGAAACCATGAAGACCTCACGCCGTTCCGCTCTGTTGCTCCTGCTCGCTCTAACGGCTACGCCGTTTCAAACCGTCACTGCCCGCACCTCGCCTATAGCTTTGGAGCAAGCAGGCGATGTCGCAGCCAAGGCTCCCGCGGTAGTGTTCCTTATCCGCCACGGTGAAAAACCGCTGACCGGCAAAGACCCAGACCTCTCCCCGATGGGCTATCAGCGGGCACAAGCGATCCCCTCGCTGTTCCTGGCCAAGCCGGGGTCTACAAAGCTGCCGCGCCTGCCGCGCCCGGATGCTCTCTTTGCCACCGCACCCAGCAAGAACAGCAATCGACCCATTGAGACCATTACCCCGCTCTCGCAAGCGCTGCATCTGCGCATCGACGAAGACTTCTCGGACGACGATGCAGCTCCGCTGGCGAAGGAAGTGCTGAGCGGCAAGTATGCCGGTAAGGTCGTTCTGATCTGCTGGCATCACGGCGAGATACCCAATGTGGCCCAGGCCTTCGGAGTCACGAACGCTCCAAGGAAGTGGGACCCCGGCGTCTTCGACCAGATTTGGATGTTGGAGTGGATCGACGGCAAGGTGCAGTTTACGACTCTGCCTGAGGTGCTTCTGAGTGGAGACTCGAAAAAATAAGGTGTCCTGCTTTCGCACCGGGAAGCAGTGAGTTGTAACCGGATTGCAACATTCCCTTAACAGCAGCTTCACGAGTCTCGCCGACACTGGACGCGGTTCAAGAACACACCCCAGTCCGGTCAGGGATTCCCTCGAATGCCATTCGCTTTGCCTTGCGCCTGTTTGCGGCGCTACGCCTTCGTTCTGTCGCTGCTGCCTGCTGTAGTTGCGTTATCGCCTGGCAGGATGATTCTTGCGCAGAGCGAGTCTGGCCGCGCCGCCATCGTCGGGCGCACCACAGATGCAGCCGGCGCTGTCATTCCCGGCGCAACCGTGACCGTGACCGCCACCCAGACCGGCCAAACGCGCGCCTTGCACTCCGATAGCGACGGCATCTACAGCTTTCCGTCATTGGCCGTGGGCCCGTATACGCTGAAGGGCAAGGCGCCGAACTTTGGAGAGACACGCGTCGAGGGACTGAACCTCACCGTCGGCCAGACCGCGGAGATCAACCTTGTGCTCAAGCCTGAGTCGGTCAGTTCCACGGTAACGGTCAGCGCTGACGAAGCCGATCTGACGGGGCGGACGGAGACGCAGAACGCGACCATTCTGAACAATCAAGTGGTGGAGAACCTGCCCACGCGCGGACGCAACTTCACCGACTTCGCACTGTTGACGCCGGGCATCTCGCAGGAGCTCGACCGCTTCGGGCTGGTGGTGAACGGGCAGCGGTCGGGCAACAGCAACTTCTCGATCGACGGTGTGGACTTCAACGATCCGCTGCAGAACGGCCAGCGCGGCGGCCCGGAGTCGGTCTACTTCTTCCCGCAGGTTGCGGTGCGCGAGTTCCAGGTCGTGCGTACAGGCGCCTCCGCCGAGATCGGCCGCACCAATGCCGGCTTCGTCAACGTGGTCACCAAGTCGGGCACCAACCGTTACCACGGCCAGGTGTTCTACACCAACCGCAACCCCTGGCTCACCTGGCCCGATGCGCTCAACGATCCGGAGTCGACCAATAATCAAAACCAGTTTGGCGGCGGTTTCGGCGGGCCCATCCTGCATGACAAGCTCTTCTTCTTTGCGGGCGTAGAAAAGACCGACTTCGAAGTCCCGTTCTTCGTGCGCTTCAACGGCTGTCCCACCGCGGGCTACTACGATCCGACCAACCTGAACCCGAACTGCACACTGGCGGCTGTACTCCTGGCGAATCCTGTCCCGCCGAACTCTCCGCCCCTGCCGCTGCCGGCGTCGATCACGGGTCTCGAAGTCAACTCGTACGGCTTCAACAGCCCGCTGGCCTCATCCGCTCGGCTCGACTGGCAGATCGACGAGCGCAACACGGCCATGCTGCAGTACATGTCCACGTTTCTAAGCGGGCTGGCCTTTGGATCGTCAGGCATTCAGGATTCCTCGGTCAGCAACAACACGACCTATGCGCAACAGAGCCAGGCCGTCGTGCTTGGGCTGACGACGGTCCTAGCCTCCAACCGCACCAACGACGCTCATGTGCAATGGGTGTATGACCATCGCCAGCAGGTCCCGAACTCGCCAGGCGCGGAGGTAGACATCGGCGACCTTGGGAATATCGGCGGCAACAACGGCGGCACCAACCTGTATCGCGCGGTCCGCGAAGAAGCGGTCGACAACTACACCTGGCTGCTGGGACAGCACTCCCTGCTGCTCGGCGTCGATATCAACCTGGAACCCGAGACGCAGCAGCGCGAAGACTTCGCCAACGGCCTGTGGACGATCGATACGTTTGAGGATTATCTGGCGGCAATGCCGGTAAGCCAGGGCGGCAGCGGAAAGACGCCGCAACAGCTCAACGCCGCGGGATGCGGCGCGACTACCAGTGCCTGCGCCTTTCAATTCCAGCAGACGCTTCCATACAACAGTGGAGCGGAGCCGGAGTACCGCGCAACGCAGTATGAGGTTGCGGGCTACGTTCAGGACAGCCTTCATGCGTCGAACAACCTGACCGTCAACCTGGGCTTGCGGTATGAAGCCGAGCTCGAGCCGCAGCCCCCGGTCAACCCCGCGGTCCCGGGCACCGGTGTCGACCCCAGTGACGTTACCATGTGGCAGCCGAGGGTCGGCATCGTGTGGGACACGCGCGGCAACGGCAAGACCGTGGTGCGCGCGTCGTCTGGCCTCTTCGATGCCCGTACACCGGGTTATATCCTGGCGCGCGACTTCACCGACAATGGCCAGTTCAATGCCAGCATCAACAGTACCTACGACGAAAACATCCTCAGCGAGCTGCCGTACCTTGGCGCCTTCAGCTCCTTCAAGTCCGTGCCGCCCACCAATATCCTCAACGAGATTTATACGAACAACCCGGCGTTCCGGAACCCGCGTTCGTTGCAGGCGGCGCTGTCCGTGGAGCAGCAGCTCACCAAGACGACGGCCTTCGTACTCAGCTTTACCCAGCAGGAGACCTGGAAACTGCAGCACCGGTTGAACACCAACTTATTTCCGCCGGACATCGACGCGGCCACGTTGTACCCGGTCTTCCCCTCGGTCAATCCGGTCACAAATGTTCCGTGCGTCTATCAGGGAGTAGCCATCCCCTGCCATCCCAACAATACGATCGGCGCGTTCCACCAGAACTTCTCGACGGCCCATGCGACCTATCGCAGCCTGATCGCGCAGTTCAAGGGAAACATCACGAGACGGCTTGCGGCAGTGGCGAACTTTACCTGGGCCAGCAGCCGAGACGACGACTCCAATGAACGCGACTACGACCGCGAACTCGCTCTCGATCCACTCTGCACCGCTTGCTACAACCGCGGCTATTCGAAGCAGGACATACGCGACCAGTTCAACCTGAACGGTGTGTACCACCTGCCCTACCTGTTTATCTTCAGCACCAGTTTTATCGCCCGCACTGCGCTTCCCTTCACCGCGCAGACCAGCGGCAGCAAGCAGGGTGACTTCAACAACGACGGCAATACCGCGAACGACCGTCCGATCCTATGCAGCCAGGTCCGCTTTACCGTCTGCCCGGTCAGCTCGACCCAGATCAATGCGTATAAAGGCGGCGCCGAGGTCGGCACGGTCGTGGGCCGCGACACCTTCCGTCAGGACGGCTTTCTGAACTGGGACATGCGCCTGATCAAGGAGTTCCGGTTTGAGAAGAAGACCCAGGCAATGCAATTTTCAGCGGAGTGCCTGAACTGCTCGCGCTCCTCCAACCTCAACCTCGGCGCGAACGAGACCAGCAAGTTTACCCACGCGCAGTCCACCATGAACCCCATCACCGGCTACTACTACTCGGGCAGCAATGCGGGCTTCATGCTGGATGCATACGACACGTTCCGCTCCGGCGGACCGCGCCAGATTCAACTTGGGGCACGTTACATTTTTTAGTTCGGCGGCTTTGAAACACGTCACAGGAACAACGCAGCTTTTGCAGGAGATCCAAATGCGTACGGTCAGGTTATGGATGATTGGATGGTCTTGCCCGGCGCTCGGCCTGCTGTCCGCACTTGCAGGTTGCGGTGGCGGCGGAATGTCGTTGATTGCGATCTCCCCCAGCACGCCGCAGTCGCTCGACGCCGGGCAAACGCTTACAATCACGGCTTCCGTGGTCAATGACTCCTCCCAGTACGGGGCGAAGTTCAGCCTCTCCGGTCCGGGCACGCTGAGCTCCGAAACCCTGGCTCCGAAAGGCGATAGCGAGTTCATCACGGTTACCTACACGGCGCCGTCCAATATAACTTCCACTGCCACAGCTATAGTCACCGCGACCTCACTCAACACCCCATCGCAGTCGGCATCCGTCACGATCACCATCAATCCTGCCCTCGCCATTACTACAACCACGCTGCCCAGCGGCACAGTCCCAACACCCTACACGACCACGCTTACTTCAACAGGCGGCACAGGCACGGTGAAGTGGAGCCTGGCTTCAGGAACCCTCCCAACAGGTCTTGCACTGAGCGCGCTCACCGGCGTGATCTCCGGCACCCCTACCGTGGCAGGGACCTACACCGTCACCATCGGCGTTACGGACTCGGCCACCACTCCGAACACCGTCACCCAGGCCTATAGCCTGACGATCAATCCGCAGCCGCCAACGATCGCTCCGGTGACCCTGCCGAACGCCGTCGCGGGCACTGCCTACAGCCAGCAGCTTGCTTATACCGGAGGCACAGGAACGCCAACCTGGGCCATAACGACCGGCTCGCTGCCCGCGGGGCTGACGCTGAGCGCGGCCGGCCTCATCTCCGGCACACCCACCAACGCCAGCGCGGGGGCCACCTACACCTTCACCGTCACCGTCACCACCGGCACGCAGACCTCTGCCCCTGTGGTCTTCTCGATTACCGTACCCGCGCTTCCAGTGGTCACCACCACCAGCCTGCCCAGCGGCAACATCGGCATCGCTTACAGCCAGCAGCTTACCTATAGCGGCGGCGCTGGCGGAACCGTGACCTGGGTAATCGTCTCCGGATCGCTGCCGGGTACCTCAGGCCTTACGCTGAGCACCAGTGGCCTGCTCTCGGGCAAGCCAACCACCGCCACGACTTACACTTTTTCCGTCACGGTAACGGTCGGAACGCAGACCTCCGCCGCGCAAGCTCTGACTCTCGTCATCAACAGCCTCATCGTTACCTCAGGCGCCACCGCAACCGGTGAGGCAGGTCTTGCCTTCGGCTTTCATCTCACCGCGGCAGGAGGCACCGCACCCTACACCTGGTCGCTGGCCTCGGGAAGCACAGCGCTGCCCAACGGACTAAACCTCAACACATCGACCGGTTATATCTCCGGTAGCCCCACAACAGCGACGGGAAGCCCCTTCACCGGTATCGTCGTCCAGGCCAAGGACTCGCTCGCAGCAACCGCAACGCAAACTATGACCTTCACTATCAACGCAGCCCGCGGCAACACCAAAAACAGCGAACTCAGCGGCCAGTATGCCTTCCTGCTATCGGGCTTCGATGCCAACGGCAAGCCGCTCACCACCGCAGGCAAGTTTGTCGCCGATGGCAACGGCAACATTACCGGCGGCGTGATGGATGTTAACGGCACAGGACTCGCCGCTCCCCAAAGCAACGCTGCTTTGACAGCAACCACTTACTCTGTCGGCACCGACAACCGCGGCAAGCTCACACTGACAACCGCCGCGGGAACCGCCGCATATGTGATCTCAGTCGATACGATCACCACCGGCATTGCCAGCGCAGGCTACCTCACCGAATTCGACTCCACCGGCCAAAGCAGGGCGGGCGTCTTTGCCTTGCAGACCCCTACAGCCTTTACCACCGCGTCGATCGCCGGCGGCTTCGCCTACGGCCTGGACGGCTTCGCCGCCAACAGCTCGTCTGCACAACTGCAGCATCGCGCGGAGATCGGCGAGCTTCAGTTCAACGGCGCGGGCAACATCACCAGCGCGGAGTTCCTCTCCACTGCATCGGGCAGCACCACGCCCACGCTGCCGAACAGCGCCGCACTTATCATTGGCTCCAACGGACGCGGCACCCTGGCGCTGACCCTGCCAGGAGGCGCAACTCTGAACTTCGCGGTCTATGTGGTCTCCGCCTCGAAGCTCTATCTCATCTCTTCCGATCCGGCCAGCGGAACCACGGGCGCCAACGATCTGCTCTTCGGCCAGTCGATGCAGCAGACCACGCTGAACGGTAACTTCAACGCCGCTTCACTCAACGCGATCTCCGTACTACGCAGTCAGAAGCTCGACGTCACTACCGGCGGCGTCTACTATCCCGATGCGCAGCTGGCCCTCTATACCTTCAGCGGCGCAGGCAAGGTCAGTGTCACCGGCGATGAAAATGCCGGCGGCACGGTCACCACCACATCACTCTCCGGAACCTATACCGTGGCCGCGAACGGGCGCGTCGCGCTCAGCCTTTCCTCTGCCGGCATCGGCGGATGCACAGACTGCGTTACGCTACAGACCTACTTCTACCTCGTCGGCGCCAACCAGGGGTTTGCGTTGGACTTCAGCACTCCGGCAACCAGCGGCTACTTCGAGCCACAGACGGCGACGGGATTCTCCGCAGCTTCGTTCAGCGGTGCTTATGCACTCGGCAGCATCGATCCGCTCGCTCAGAGTACCGGCTACAACACCGGGGTCATCACGGCAACGGGCGCCGGATCGCTCTCCGGCACCATCGACCAAAATAGCGATGGCAGCCTCAACCCCGACAACGCCGTAACTGACACCTACGCTGTCGGCGCAACCGGGCGCGTGGTCATCACACAGACAGGCAGCAGCCCTGTACTTTATATCGTCTCGGCAACCAAAGGTCTTCTCCTCGACCTCTCCTCGACAACCCCGGTCATCGAAGAAGTCGCGCATCAATAAGCCACCGCGCGCGGCGCGTTCCGTTACTCGTGCTCCAGCCGGAAGCCAAAGGGCAACAGGCTGGCGAGAGGAACAGCCACGGGGCCGTCCTCCCCGGGGGCGAAGACCCATGTGTCCGGCCCGGCGAACTCCCACAGGATCTGCCGGCACGCGCCGCACGGCATGCTGGCGGCGCCGTTCAGATTATCGACTGCAACCGCGCGCAGACGGATCTTAGGCCCAACTTCGCTGATGGCCTTCGCAATGGCCGTGTTCTCCGCGCAGATGGTCAGGCGATAGGAAGCATTTTCAACATTGGGCCCGGAGAATATCCGGCCGTCATCAAGCAGCACAGCCGCGCCAACCCGAAACTTACTGTAAGGCGAATACGATTGCTCGGCCGCTTTGGTGGCAAGCTTGCGTAGCTCGGCGATCTGTTCTTCAGAAAGCCCGCTGGGATGTAGGTCGCTGGACATAATAAAGCGAGGCTATCTGCAAATGCACTCGTTGACAAGGCTCAAGCCAGCACAACATAGGGCCGCATCATGTCGTTGGCCTCGTGCTCCAGAATATGGCAGTGCCACAAGTACTTGCCGGCATAGCCGTTGAAGGGCACGATAATGCGCGTGACCGTGCCGGGCGGGCATTGCACAACATCCTTCCATCCCATCTCGTGGGCGGCCGGAGCAAGCACCGGCCCGGTAGATCGCAGCGTCTCGTCGGAGAGATAGTCGTCGATGGAGAAGCTCTGCCGGTCGAGAATTTGGAAGCGCACCATGTGCAGGTGAATGGGGTGCGTGTCCTCGGTGAGGTTGATGAGGCTCCATATCTCGATGCTGTCGAGCTTGACGAACTCGCTCACCGGCTCGCGCCAGTGCTTGCGGTTGAGCAGCATTACCATCGGCTCGCCATAGTCGCTGTCGAACTCATTGAGAGTCATATCGCGGTGGCGAATCGCCTGGCTCTCCTCGATGCGCGTAACAGGCCGCAGCATCTGCAGCACAGTGCTGTCATCGACCGCGCTCTCTTTGCTTACGCGAAACTGCATCAGGTCCAACGCATCGCTGATCAGCGTCACGTTCTGGCCACGCGCCTGGCTGAAGTCGACAATCAGATCGGCGCGCTCGGCCGGCGCCAACACCAGCCGCTTCATCTCGACAGGCGCAGACAGCAGCCCCTGATCGGACCCAATGACCTGAAAGCTCTGCCCATTCGACAAAGCCAGCGAAAAGAACCGCGAGTTGGCTGTGTTGGCGATACGCAGGCGATACCTTCGCGCCTCGACTTCGTGAAACGGCCGCACCTTGCCGTTCACCACCATCGCGTCGCCAAGATACTCCTGCGCCCACGCGCCTTCGTCCGGCGGATTGGGATAGTAGAGTTGGCCATGAGGATCGAAGCTGCGATCGTAAATCAGCAACGGCAGTTCGTATTTGCCGGAGGGAAGCCCAAGCCCCTTCTCGTTGTCGTCACGCAGCAGATACCAGCCCATGAGACCGGCGAAGATGTTCATGCGGCTCACGCCCATCGCATGATCGTGGACCCAGAGCGCCGTCGCATCCTGGTGGTTCGGGTAGTAACAGAGTTTGCTCTTGCCAGGCGCAAACCAGTCGTCGGGATAGCCGTCACTCACGCTCGGCACACGGCCACCATGCAGGTGCGTTACGGTGCGCGTCGGTGGCGCATGGTCCATGTCGTGCATCGGCGAATCCAGCGGCAGAAAGTGCTTGGGCGGAAGCTCATTGCTCCACTCGACCAGCATCCCCTCATCGCGCGTCGCTTCAAACATCACCGGCGCCGGGCCTTCGCCGTAGCTCCACTGCCGGGCAGGCGGCAGGTCGCGGTGCATCTTATGCCAGACCTCTCGAATGCGTACACGATAGTAAGGTGCATCGACAATAGCATGGATTGCCGACGATTTTTTCCCTTCAGCATGGAGCAACTGCGGCAGCGGCAACGGGTCAACGAACGATGCAAGCTTCATGGCATCAAGAGTCTTTGCCCTGTGCCGCGGCGACGTAGAAGGCATAGGCATCGTCATGCCGGAGTGTTGCTGCATTCCAAGCAGTCGCGCCGCGGGCAAGCCACTTAGCAGACCGCCGCCGAGCAGCAGACCACTCTGTCGCACCACGCGCCTGCGAGTCAGGTTTCTCAATCGTTCCTCACTACATTTGACACGCCATAGGACGGCTACCGTCGCTCTTAGTTACCCGATCTCACCAGCCCGGTTTCTGGATCGAGCACGACCTTGCGCAGATTCTGCGGCTTGGCTGAACTGAAGTCAAACATGCCGTTCAGCGAACCCGACAACGCGTCGAACGATCCAGCCCCCAGTCGCTTGCCTCCTAGAAAGACATCTTCGACCAGGCGAAGAATCGAAGTCTGGTCCGTCGGCGTATGGTCCACATAGTTCGCCTTCGCCCAGGGCGAGATCACTAGCAAAGGCAGCCGCGGACCAGGCCCGCAGCGGCCATAGGCATGGGCCGTCGCCGGATTCACCCCGGGCAATGCAGAAGCTCCGTTGCCGCACTTACCCGGGCCGTTCAGACCATCGGACTTCGACGCCGATCCATTCACCGTCTTCGCCATCGCATGGTCGTACCATCCATCGGAGTCGTCGTATGCAATGATCACGGCTGTGTGCCCCCAATCCGGCTGCTGCTCGAGAAAGTTGATCACTCCGACGACAAACTTCTGCTCATCGAGCGGTGTCGAATAACCGGAGTGTCCATCCTGAACTGCGGGCGCTTTCAGATAACTCACCGAAGGAAAGTTTCCCGCCTTCACCGCATCGAAGAAATCATGAACGTCATATTGGTGGTTCGCCGGGCCATCAGCATTGGTGGCGATCGTCTTCACCGACTTCGGCCGCACATGCTGCGGGTTCGCTGTCGATTTGTAGTACTGGAACGGCTCATGGTGCGGTAGATAGTCGCGCTTCTCGGTCTTGAACGGCGTCTCGGAACTTCTGCGGCAACCTGTCGTTCCATTCGAGTTGGTCACGGTCAGATCGAAGCCCCCTTGAAAAAATCCCCACGACACATTGGCCTTGGTCAGCAGGTCGCCAATGTTAGGCCCCGTCATATGTACCAGCGCGTCGGAGGTGCTCGAACAAATATCGCCCGCGGGCTGAGGATCGGAGATCAACGTGAATCCCCCACTACCATCCGGCACAACACCCCCCTCGGCATTCTGATCGTTCACCGCGCCATTCGTCTGCCCCGATGCAAGATTGATCGCGCCCGGCGTCGACGGCCCAAACACCACATCGAACTGGCGATCGCTCATCGCATAGTGCTGCGCATAGTTCCAATAAGCCGTCACCGTATTGCCGTCGAAGTAGCCCATGGTCAGCCCCGAAGTCGCGGACACGCCGCTGTTCTCGCCGGGGACCTTAGGACCATCCGGCCTGCCAACCGACTTCGGAAACAAGTCCATCTTGCCGTCGTCAAAAGCCAGTTGCTCTGCATGGTAGCCGTGGTCCTGGTCGGCGGTGGCAGCCTGTTTGCGGTCCAACCGGAAGGGGTTGGATCGGCCTGCGCCATTCTCTTTATTGAGAAAGTTCGGGTTCTCGGTAAGCAGCTTGCCGGTTAGTCCATCGACCTCCGGCGTCCCTGGCAACGCAGTAAACGCAGGCTCGCCCGGAGGGTTCAAAGCACGCGGATAGGTCGCGAAATAATGGTCGAACGAGATGTTCTCCTGATAGATCACCACGATGTGGCGGATGGCGTCTTTAGGCTCAATCGACTGGCCCGCAAGAGTGCGCCCGATGAAGGAAAACGCCAGTAAACCCGCCGCAACGCTCGTGCTCCCTGCGTTCCCTAGCGCACACTTCCCAATCCATGATATGCCGCAGTTCCCTCTTACGATAGCGTTCAAATTCACTCCTTAAAGCCCACCCTATATATAGCACCGCTACTGCAGGCGCCTCTGCCATTCTTCCATCACTACCTGCTCGGACGCAGCAACAGTTAGATGACCGACCTTACGTCCCGGCCGCGCCGCTTTGCCATAGTCGTGACGAAATAACATCGGAAACCGCGCCGTCTCCTCGGCCGGCGGCATCGCTCCGATGCAGTTCAGCATCACCGTCGGCACACTCCCTGTGTCGCCCAGTTCCATTCCTGTAATGGCCCGCAGATGATTCTCAAACTGCGAGGTTCGTGCGCCTTCAATCGTCCAGTGGCCGGAGTTGTGCACCCGCGGCGCCATCTCGTTGGCAAGCAGCGTGTCATCGACTACGAAAAATTCAACAGTAAGCACACCGACATAGTTGAGCTTTTCCAGCAACATCGCCATATAGGTCTCTGCCTGTTCCTGTAGGTCGAAATGTGAATCGTCATTCACATAAGGCACGATAGAGGTCCGCAGAATCCCGTCGCGATGAAAATTCTGGACCAAGGGATAGTAGACAATCTTCCCAGCCCGGTCGCACGCCGCAATCAAAGACACCTCCGCATCGAACGGCACCATGCCCTCGAGGATGCACGGGACTGGTCCAACTTCATCCCACGCCGCCTGCACATCTTCAGGCCGGTACAGGCGCGCCTGCCCCTTGCCGTCATAACCCATGCGCCGTGTTTTTAGGATTGCGGACAGGCCGGTCTTCTCGATCGCGCGCTTCAAATCCTCGACAGTATCGACAGCCGCATAAGGCGCAACACCAATGCCGCACTCCTCAAAGAACTGCTTCTCCAGCAACCGGTCCTGCGCGATTCCGACGGCACGCGCATTGGGATACAACTCCAGACCGCGCAGAACGGCTGCATCAATGTTCTCGCTCTCGATCGTGACCAGATCCACCTGGGCAGCAAAGGCTGCAACCGCAGCAGGATCGTTGAGATCGACCCTGACCACGGGTGCGGCCTGCTCCGCGCAGTCTCCTGCCCGGCCTGCACAAAGTACATCCACGCCAAGCTCCCTGCCGGCCTGCGCCAGCATAAGCGCCAACTGTCCTGCACCCAGTATGCCGACGCGTGGATTTGAGGAAGTCTTCATGGGCGCGGGTTCGGGTTCTTCAATACTGCTTTTGTTTGTGCGCTGCGAAATCTCTCCAGCTTGAGCGCAAGGTTTCGATCTTCCAGAGCGAGGATCGAGACTGCAAACAAACCTGCATTCTTAGCTCCAGCCGCACCGATAGCAAATGTCGCAACCGGTATACCCCCCGGCATCTGTGCAATAGAAAGTAACGAATCGAGCCCATCCAACGCCTTCGTCTTCACCGGCACGCCCAGCACGGGAAGGCTCGTCTTGGCCGCGATCATACCGGGCAGATGCGCCGCTCCGCCTGCGCCCGCAATGATAATGCGCAAGCCACGATCTTGGGCGCTTTCGGCGTACTTCATCATCTTGTCCGGCGTACGGTGCGCGGAGACGACCTCAATCTCATAACCGATGCCGAATTCGTCGAGGAGCTTCGCGGCCTCCTCCATGGTCGGCCAATCGGACTTCGATCCCATAATGATTCCAACCTCGACCTTCTTTTTCGCCATCATGCTCTCCAATCCCGCAATACTTCGACGAAGGCTGTCTGCTCCAACTGCTGCACGCGTTGCTTAAGGATATCGGCAGTATCTCCCGGCAGCACGGTGCAGCGCTTCTGCAGCACGATCGGCCCGGCATCAACGTCTTCGGTGACCTGGTGGATCGTACACCCGGTTTCGGGCACACCCGCGGCCAGCACCGCCTCGTGAACGCTCTTGTCCATAAGGCCTCCGAACGCCGGCAACAGCGACGGATGCACATTCAGCAGCCGCCCGCGCCAAGCCTCTACAAACGCAGGCGAGACAATCCGCATATAGCCGATCATGAGCACAAGCTGCGCGCCGGCATTCCGCAGCGCTTGATTCACGCGCTCTTCATAGGCCTCGCGCGATAAGCCGCGGGGGTCGAGGAAGACCGCGTCGATGCCATGGCTCGCAGCGCGTTGCAGAATCGGCGCCCCTTCGCGGTCGGAGAGCACCAGCGCAATGTCAACATTCAACGCGCCCGCCGCAATAGCATCGAGAACGCCTTGCAGCGAGGTGCCACGAGTTGAACCGAGAACGCCGACCTTGAGTTTCATACAGACCTCAATGTTTTCATGTGTTCGACCCGCCGATCGATGAGCGCCGCCGTGCCGATATCGGTGCGGTGGAAGAAGCGTCCGGGGATCTGTGCCGCGACGCTTTCGCACAGCCTCTCCGCCTCGGCGATGGTTGCCGCTGTAGCAACAACCGCAACGGTGCGCGAGCCCGTGGCAACTAACTGCCCATCCTGTACGTCGACCGCGCCAAGATAAAGCGTGACATTCGGAGGCAATTGCGATGGCAGTTCCACCACGTCGCCTTTGCGCGGCGCATCGGGATAACCCTCCGGCACAATGTACTTGCAGACGCTGGCTCGCGGCACAAACACGATGGCAAGATCGGCAAGCGTTCGATCGACAATCGCCCGGCATATCGCAACAAAACCAGTCTCCAGCAGCGTCAACAGATTCAGACATTCAGGATCACCGAAGCGCGCGTTATATTCGATCAGCTTCACACCATTTTTTGTCGCCATGAACCCGCCATACAGAATGCCTTGATAGGGCCGTCCACATTCTTTTTCGACCGCTGCAACAACAAGCTTGTTCATGTTGCGTGACATGCGGAGATCGTCATCCGTAACGAACGGCAGCTTATGATCGGCGTCGGTGTAGCTGCCCATCCCGCCGGTGTTTGGCCCCTCATCGCCGTTGAAGGCTCGTTTGTGGTCCTGCACCAGCGGCATATCAGCCAACGTGTGTCCATCGCAGAAACACAGCAGCGAGAACTCTTCACCCTCCAGCTTCTCTTCGATCACGAACGAATGGCCGTGCTCAACCAGCTCCCGACAGAAGGTGAGCGAGTCTTCCAGTGAGTGCAAGTGGTCTCCGCACACCTTCACCCCCTTACCGCCGGCGAGCCCGTCATCCTTGATCACATGCTGGTTGGGGAAGCGTGCGAGCACTGCTTCGACGCCATCCATCGACATGAAGCGTTGAAAAAATGGATTACCCGGAATCTCGTACTTAGCGAGCAGCTCGCGAGTAAAGCTCTTGCTGGATTCAAGCCGCGCCAGCTCTCTTATTGGACCGACGACGGGAATACCCGCCGCCCAAAGAGCATCGGCAACCCCCACAGCCAGCGGCGCCTCCGGCCCGATCACGGCCATCGTCGGGTTGTGTTCCGCTGCGAACGTCGTGACCGCACTAGCATCCGAAATGTTGCCAATGCCATAGGCATCGCAGAGCTCCGCGATACCCGGATTGCGAGCACCGCTGAAGCATAACAACTCCGGCTCCTGCGGGCTACGCGCCAACGCGGCCGCAATCGCGTGTTCGCGCGCGCCGGAGCCAATGATGAGGATTCGTTCCTTCATGCTTTCAAGCTCGCAATGACGGTCCCTTCAAGCGGCCGCAAGTCCGGCGCGAAGACTGTGCCCGTAATCTTCTCGAAGAGTTGAATGTAGCGGGCCGCCAGCTCCGCGATCAGCTCGTCGGGAGGCACCGGAAGGACCGCGTCGTTATAGGGATCGCAGCGGTCGCGAAACCACAGCCGGAAAAACTCCTTGTCGATCATGTCTGGTTCCTGCGCAGCCGCCAGTCGCGAGGCGTAGCTATCGGCCAACCAGTAGCGGCTGGAGTCGGGCGTATGAATCTCGTCGATAAGAAGTATCTCGCCATCGGCATCGACGCCGAACTCATACTTGGTATCCACCAGGATCAATCCGCGTTCAGTCGCCACCTTCTGCCCAAACGCGAACAACTCCAGCGCCTTGGCTGATGCGAACTCCCATTCGTCCACGGTCAGCCAGCCTTCGGCAACGATCTCCTCTGCGGTGATGGGACGGTCGTGGTCTTTTTCCTTCGTCGTCGGCGTCACAATATTTGCGAGCAGCTTCTCGTTCTTCTTCATGCCGTCAGGCAGCTTGTGCCCGCAATAGGACCGCGAGCCCTTGGCATACTGCGTCCAGATTGACGTGCCGGTCGAGCCGGTAAGATAGCCGCGCACGACGAACTCAATCGGCAGCACGCGGCACTTGCGCGCGATCAGCGCGTTGGCATGGGGGCTCGCGAGCACATGGTTGGCGATGATGTGCTTCGTGCTCTCGAACCACGAAAGAGACGTGCGGTTCAGCACCTGGCCCTTGAACGGGACAGCGCCCAACATGCGGTCGAAGCCGCTCTGGCGATCTGTTGTGATCAGCAACACGCGGCCGTCATTTAGGTCATAGGTGTCACGCACCTTGCCGGGGTACTTCGCGGGCAAAGGCAGGTCGGTGACGGTAAGGCAGTGAGGGATTGCGTCGAGGAGAACTTGCGCGTCGATCATGCGCCACCCTTGTCCAGGAACACACCGTTGATGGCGCCATCGACCCGGCCGAGTTCCCATACGCGAAACGGGGCCAGGGCGGAGGCGAGCTCCGCCTGCTGGCCTGGCGCCGCGACGAGCACCAGCCCAACGCCCATGTTGAAGGTACGGTGCATCTCTACCTCATCGATGTTGCCAAGGCCCTGCATCAGCGCAAACACTGGCTGCGGTGTCCACGTCGTACGATCTATCACTGCGCCGAGACCTTCAGGTAGAATGCGTGGAATATTTTCCACAAGGCCGCCGCCGGTGATGTGCGCCATGCCCTTGATCGGAATGCCGGCATCCAGAGCACGGCGAATGGGCATAACGTAGTTTGCATGGGGCGCAAGCAGCACATCGGCAAGCGTCCTTCCCCCAAGTGCCGGGAGCGCATCCTCAACGGAGTAGCCGCCAATCTCAAACAGCAGCTTGCGCGCCAGCGACCAGCCATTCGTGTGAAGGCCGGAGGAGTTCACGCCATAGAGCACATCGCCTTCAACGATAGTCGCACCGGTAATCAGCTCGTCGCGGTCAACCACTCCGGTAACGAACCCCACGACATCGAGATCGTCCTTCGCATAGACGGCGGGCATCTCGGCGGTCTCACCGCCCACCAGCGCAATGCCGGCCTCAAGGCAGGCTGCGCTCATACCGCGGACAAGTTGCTCCACAATGGCCGGATCGATCTTATGGAAGCCGAGATAGTCGAGAAACGTCAGCGGCCTCGCGCCCATCACAGCGATATCACCTGCAACAGCGGCGACCAGATCGCGGCCAAGGTCTTCGTACCGTCCGGCCATCACGGTCACCTTCGTCTTGGTGCCGACACCATCGGTACTCTGCACCATCACCGGATCTTTCATGCCCTTCAACGCGTCGCCGAGGCTGAAGAGCGTTCCAAACGAGCCAAGACCCGTGAGCACCGCAGCCGAGTGCGTCTTCGCAACATGCGACTTGATGCGCCGCACGGCCTCGTTACCGGCTTCGATATCCACGCCTGCGGACTTGTAATCAATGCTGCTGCTCATCGTTTTCCCATTCACCTTCGGGCTCCCACCCACTTGCGGGCATTGTCAAACATACGCTGCCACGGACTGTGCGCCAATTTGCGCGTCCATGTGTGCTGCACGCCGAGGAACATCCGTTCCGGGTGCGGCATAAGAATCAGGGCGCGGCCATCGGCGCTGCTCAAACCGGCAATGCCTTGCACTGAACCGCTGGGATTGAGCGGATACTGCTCCGTCACGCGGCTATAGGTGTCGATGTAACGCAGCGCCGGCATCGCGCCGGCATCGACTTCGGCCACATGGCCTTCGCCGTGTGCGGTGACGATAGGCATCCGCGCGCCGGCCATCCCCGCAAAGAAGACCGACGGCGTATCCTCTATCGCGACCATGCACAGCCGCGCCTCGAACCGCGCCGAGACGTTACGCTTGAACCGCGGCCACGCCGCAGCACCGGGGACGATCTCACGCAGCTGCGCCATCATCTGGCAGCCGTTACACACGCCCAGCGAGAACGTGTCCTGGCGGGCGAAAAATTCTGCGAACATCTCCTTTAGCCGCGCATTGAACAGGACCGTCTTCGCCCATCCGCTGCCCGCGCCCAGAACGTCTCCGTAGGAGAAGCCTCCACAAGCAGCCAGCCCCGCAAAGTCCGCCAGCGTCGCGCGACCAGCCAGCAGGTCACTCATATGTAGGTCGACGGCGGTGAAGCCCGCACGATCGAACGCCGCCGCCATCTCCACCTGCCCGTTCACGCCCTGCTCGCGCAGGATCGCAACCTTTGGCTTCGCTGTGTTGACGTACGGTGCGCTCACCCGCTCGCTCAGATCGAAAGGCGTATCGACGAACAGTCCCGGCCGCTCGGCATCGTCCAGCAGCGCAATCTCCTGCTCGGCACATGCCGGGTTGTCGCGCAGCGACTGGATGGCATAGCTCGTTTCACTCCACACTCTCTGCAAGGCGCTGCGTGTCGATCGATAGACCAACCGGTCTTCTTGTAGAAGATTGTCCGTCCGATTGATGACGATCTCATCGCCCGGCACAGCATCCGCCACGCGCATCACTCGAAGACCATCTGCACGAAGCTCCTGCATCACTTCAACAAGGTCTTCTTTACGCACTGCGACAACAGCTCCAAGTTCTTCATTGAAGAGCGACCGGACTCCGTTGTCATGAACCACGATGCGTAGTCCGACTTGGCTGGCAAATGCCATTTCAAGCAGCGTTACCAACAACCCTCCGTCGCTCCGGTCGTGATACGCAAGCAACTTCCCTGCCCGATTAAGTCTCTGCACACTAGCAAATAGAGCCCGGAGCATAGAGGGATCATCCAAATCAGGAGAGTCCCCCCCTATCTCACCCCACGGCCAGAACGCCTGTGCCAATGCCGAACCGCCCATACGCCCTTCGATCTTTCCAAGATCGATCAACAACAAGGCGCACTCCATCTGCGGCATCTGCGGCGTCAGGGTATGTCGCACATCATCGACGGTAGCGAACGCGCTGAGTATCAGAGATAGTGGAGAAACAACCTTCTTTGTCTCCCCGTTTTCTGTCCACGATGTGCGCATCGACATGGAGTCCTTGCCCACGGGAATCGTCAACCCGAGGGCCGGGCAAAGCTCCATGCCAACGGCGTACACGGCATCATAAAGTGCTTCGTTCTGCCCAGGCTCGCTTGCAGCGGCCATCCAATTCGCAGAGAGCTTGATGTCAGAGAGGCTTGCGATGCAACTGCCCGCAAGGTTTGTAACCGCCTCACCAACGGCCATGCGTGCAGACGCAACAGCATCGGCAACAGCCAGTGGAGTCCGCTCACCGATAGCCATCGCCTCGCCCGTGAACACGTCGTAAGCAGCAAGCGTCACCGCACAATCGGCCACCGGCACCTGCCACGGACCGACCATCTGGTCCTGCACCGTAAAGCCGCCGACGCTGCGATCTCCAATCGTGATCAGGAAAGACTTCGAGGCGACTGACGGCATCCGCAGCACGCGTTCAATGGCTTCGGCTAACGGTATGTCATTTAACTGCGCCGGCGTCGTAGCGCTAACACTGCGCACAAAACTCCGCTCCATCTTCGGCGGCTTGCCGAAGAGCACTTGCAGCGGAAGATCGATAGGCTTCGCCTCTCCATCGAGCAGCGTCAGATGCGATGCTTCTTCCGCCCAGCCGATGACAGCACAGGGGCAGCGTTCGCGCTCGCAAATACTCTCGAAGGCGGTCAGATCTTCCGGAGCAATCGCCAGTACATAGCGCTCCTGGGCCTCGTTGCACCACGTCTCCAGTGGGCTCAAGCCAGCCTCTCCGCGCGGGATCGCGTTGAGGTCGAACGTCCCGCCGCATCCGCCGTCCTTGATCAACTCCGGGAAGGCATTCGACAAGCCGCCAGCACCAACATCGTGGATGAACGCGATCGGATTCCGCTCGCCTCGCTGCCAGCAGCGGTCGATGACCTCCTGCGCGCGCCGCTCCATCTCGGCGTTATCGCGCTGCACCGAGGCAAAATCCAGATCGCTGTTGCTGCCGCCCGCGCTGCTTGAAGCCGCGCCACCGCCAAGACCGATCAGCATCGCCGGCCCGCCCAGCACCACTAGCGCATAGCCGGGCTTCATCGCGCCCTTCTCAACATGGTCCGCACGGATGTTCCCCAGCCCACCGGCCAGCATGATCGGCTTGTGATACCCAAAGACCTGCCCGCCGCTTTCCTGCTCGAACGTACGGAAGTAGCCGCACAGATTCGGCCGTCCAAACTCGTTGTTATAGGCTGCGGCGCCGAGCGGGCCTTCGATCATAATGTCCAGTGGCGAGGCAATCGCAGCAGGCCTGCCATAAGTCTTTTCCCATGGCTGCAGCGCCTGCGGCAGATGCAGATTCGAGACCGTGAAGCCACACAATCCAGCCTTCGGTTTCGCACCTCGGCCCGTTGCGCCTTCGTCCCGGATCTCACCGCCCGAACCCGTCGCCGCGCCCGGCCAGGGCGAGATCGCCGTCGGATGATTGTGCGTCTCGACCTTCAGCAGGATGTGTATATCTTCCTCGTGATACCGATACGTTGCATCATTCGCATCCGGAAAAAATCTGCCGCCAACGCTGCCTCGAATCACAGCCGCGTTATCGCTATACGCAGAGAGCACGTTGTCACCCGAGACCTCATTCGTGTTGCGGATCATCTGGAAGAGCGAGCGCGGTTGCCTCACGCCGTCGACGGTCCAGCTTGCGTTGAATATCTTGTGACGGCAGTGTTCGCTGTTGGCCTGCGCGAACATATAGAGCTCGACATCCGTAGGGTTGCGCCCCAGCTTCCTGAACTCCGCCACAAGATAGTCGATTTCATCTACAGCCAGCGACAAGCCAAGCTGCCGGTCGGCTTCGACTATCGCAGCCGCGCCACGAGCGAGAACATCGATGTGCGCGAGCGCCTTCTCCTCTCGCGGAGTAAACAATGTCAACAACTCATCGGCACTCTCAAAGAACGCGCTCTCGGTCATGCGGTCGTGCAGCGCGCCGGCCAGCAGCCTCACATCCTTTGCGTCGGCAATCGCAATAACCCGCGCGCGTTCGATCCGCGAGATCCCCTCGAAGCCGGTGTTGTGCAGGATGTCGGTCGCCTTGCTCGACCACGGCGACTGTGTCCCCACCCGCGGTGCAATCCAGACGCGGTCCCCTCGCGAACTATCCAGGCCCGGCCCCAGCTCCAGCAACTCCGCAAGCCGCTCTTCATCGATTGCATCCGCCGCATCCAAACTCAACCGCAACAAATAAAGATACGCAGCGGAGACCTCCGATACGCCCGCGTCCAGCGCCCGCAGGCGGCCGGCAAGGCGTTCGGCCTCGAACGGCGTCAACGCCGGCGGACCCATCAGGATCCGCACCGGCGCACCGGCGCTAGATGTGGGCGGAGAGATTTCTCGTGATATGGCTGGCGACATCTTCGGTATATTTCGCGGCGTCGTTGCGTTGTTTTTCAAGCGTGGCTAGATATTCTTCGCTGACGTCACCGGTAACGTAGTGACCATCGAAGACCGACGTATCGAAGTTCGTGAGCCCGGATGAAGCCTCGGTGATGGAATCTTTCAGGTCTTGCAAATCCTGAAAGATCAGCTCATCCGCGCCGATATTTTTCGCCAGTTGCTCCACGGTCTTTCCGGTGGCGATCAACTCCGAGCGCGCCGGCATATCGATGCCGTACACATTGGGGTACCGCACCGGCGGCGCCGCCGAGCACACATAGACCTTCTTCGCGCCCTGCTCGCGCGTCATCGCGATGATCTCGCGAATGGTCGTCCCGCGCACGATGGAATCGTCCACCAGCAGCACGTTTTTACCTTCAAAGACCTGCGGAATCGGATTCAGTTTGCGGCGGATCGACTGCTTCCGCATCGCCTGTCCCGGCATGATGAAGGTGCGCCCCACATAGCGGTTTCTCACCAGCGCATCGCGATAAGGAATGTTGAGCCGCGTCGCAATCTCCTGCGCGGCGATGCGGCTCGTCGAAGGTATCGGTATCACCACATCGATAGGCACATGCGCCCACTCCCGCTTGATCTTCGCTGCCAGCTTGGTGCCCATGTTGATGCGGCACTGATAGACCGAAGCGCCGTCCAGTACCGAGTCCGGCCGCGCCAGGTAAACATACTCGAACAGGCACGGAGCCTTCTCATGCGCCAGCAGGCTCTGGTGGGTGTGCAGCTCGCCCTGCATGTCGATGAACACCACTTCGCCAGGCGCAAGGTCGTGCTCTATCTTGAACCCGCTCACCTGCAGCGCAACACTCTCCGAAGCGATCATGTAGTCTGTTTTGCCGTCGCTACTCTTACGCGACCCAAAGATCAGCGGTCGAATGCCGTTCAAATCTCGAAACGCCACCATGCCCACGCCGGCGATGGTGGCGATCACACAGTAGCCACCCTTGCAGCGTCGATGCACTTCTTCAACAGCCGCAAAGATGTCGAACTCATTCGGGCTCACCGCACCGCGCCGCGTCAACGCATGGGCAAAGACGTTCAGCATCACCTCGGAATCCGAAGTGGTATTCAGATGCCGCATGTCCGTATGGAACAGGCCCTCGATGATGTCCGGCACGTTGGTCAAATTTCCGTTATGCGCGAACACAATCCCGTATGGCGAGTTCACATAAAACGGTTGCGCCTCCGCCACCGAAGCGCACCCGGCCGTCGGGTACCGCACATGCCCAATGCCCATGTCGCCCAGCAGCCTTGCCATGTTGTTGGCGTTGAAGACCTCGGTAATTAGCCCATTGCCTTTTTCAAGATAGAAGCGGTCTTCAAAACAGGTGGCAATCCCGGCGGCGTCCTGCCCGCGATGCTGCAACATCGACAGCGATTCGTACAGGACCTGGCTGACAGGGTGATGGCCGAAGACGCCGACAATACCGCACATTGTTCCTCGCTGCCTGTTGTCGCCTGGTAGGATCCGGAAAGTTCGTCTATTAGGACGGAGTTGGGTCGTCGAGCAAAGCTCGCCTAGGCCATTATCTCCCATATTCGTGAGGAAAAATGGGCCCCACCCTCTGCCCGATCAGGCTGGATGCGTCTCCAGCATGGCCAGCAGTGCGCCCTCGTCGAGCACCGCAACCCCCAGCTGCTGCGCCTTTTCCAGCTTCGACCCCGCCTCCTCCCCCGCCACAACGTAGCTGGTCTTCTTGCTCACTGACCCCGAAACTTTCCCACCCGCACCTTCAATCCTCTCCTTGGCTTCGTCGCGCGTCAGCGTCGGCAGCGTCCCGGTCAGCACAAACGTCAGCCCTACTAACGCAGTCCCCCGCACGCGCCTCTCGGCGGTGAACGTCAGCCCATACCCGCGCAGGCGTTCCACCAGCGCCAGGTTCCGCTCATTGGAGAAAAACTCCCGCACCGTAGCCGCCACCTTCGGCCCAATATCGTTCACTTTGGTCAAATCCTCTTCGCTCGCCGCGATCAAGGCGTCGATCGACCCAAACTCCTCCGCCAGCGCCTGCGCCGTCCGCTCGCCCACATGCCGAATCCCCAGCCCCAGCAGCACCCGGTTCAGCGGCGCATTCTTCGACCTCTCAATCTCCGCCAAAATCGAATCCGCCGTCTTCTCCCCCACCCGCTCCAGCGAAAGCAACTGCTCCTTCGTGATCCCGTAAATGTCCGCAATCGAATGCACCAGCGCCTTGCGCGTAGGCTCCTCCGCCGCCTCTTCTTCACTCACCCTGGAATTGTCATCTTCACTCACCTCAGAATTGTCATCTCGACCGGAGTCTTCGCGCTCTTGCGAAGACGCAGTGGAGAGACCCGCAGCTTCGCTTTCCCCCACCTCTCCCTCCACCTCCGCCAGCGTATGCCCCAGCAACTGCGCGACCATCACCTCGCCCAGCCCTTCGATATTCATCACCCCCCGCGAGGCAAAGTGCCGCAACTCCTCCTCCAGCCGCGCCGGGCAGCTCACGTTCACGCAGCGCAGGTCCACCTCGCCCGGCTCCCGCACCAGCGCCGCACCGCAGCGCGGACAAACCACAGGAAACACAATCTCCACCTCGCCCCGCGGATGCGCCTGGTCCTCCACCACCTCCGTAATCTTCGGAATCACATCCCCGCCACGCTCCACCGAAACATAGTCCCCAATCCGCACGCCCAGCCGGCCAATCTCATCCGGGTTGTGCAGCGTCGCACGCGTCACCGTCGTTCCACCGATAAAGACCGGAGCCAGCACGGCAACGGGAGTCACCTTGCCGGTGCGTCCCACCTGGAACAGCACGTCTTCGAGCTTCGTAATCCCCGCCCGTGCCGGAAACTTATAGGCAATGGCCCACCGCGGGGCTTTGCCCGTGAAGCCCAAGCGCCGCTGCTGCGCCACCGCATTCACCTTGATCACAACCCCATCGATCTCATACGGCAAACCATCGCGCAGCCCCTCCGCCTCTGCGATGAAGGCCAGCACCGCGTCGATGGAGTCCACGGTCCGCGCCTGCGGATTGACCAGAAATCCAGCGTCGCGCAGGGCCTCTAGAGCCACGCTCTGCTTCTCCAGCAGCGGCTCCCCCTCACCTAGCAGAAAGTAGGCAAAGAACTCCAGCCGCCGCTGCGCCACGATGTTCGGCTCCAGCGTCCGAATCGTTCCAGCAGCGGCATTGCGAGGGTTTACCGCAGGCGCGAGACCGGCTGCTTCGCGCTCGGCGTTCATCTTCTCGAAGGCGGCTTGCGGCAGCACTACCTCGCCGCGGACCTCGAACCGTTGCGGCAGCCCTGCTGCCTTCAACTTCGCTGCCGAGATGGACAAAGGCACGCTACGGATCGTCCGCACATTGCTCGTCACATCCTCGCCCACCGTCCCATCCCCGCGCGTCGCGCCCCTCTCCAACACAGCAGCAGAGCCGTCCTTCTCCTGCCCACCCAGCCCATACTCCAGCGCCAGCGACAGCCCATCCAGCTTCAACTCGCACACATAACGCACGTTCTCGCTAAGGGCCAGGCCTCCAACCACGCGCTCCGCCCACCCCCTCAACTCGGCCTCGTTGTAAGCGTTGTCCAGCGACAGCATGGGCCGCGAGTGCGCCACCTTCACGAAGCCGTCTTTGGGTTTGCCGCCCACCCGCTGCGTCGGCGAATCCGCCGTAACCAGCTCAGGATGCGCAGCTTCCAGCGCGCGCAGCTCATTCACCCGAACGTCGTACTGCGCATCGGTCCACTCCGGCCTATCCAGCACGTAGTACAGGTGCTCGTGGTGGCGCAGCTCTTCGCGCAGGGCTTCGATACGCTGCTCGGGAGTGTAGTCGCCGTCTGGGGTCTGAGAGGCCATCGCAATCATTATAGAAACCCCCTTCCCAGTTCAGTTTAGGAGGAACTCCAAAAGCCCCAAAAGTTGTCAAGCCCCCACAAGCCCTAACTCCATCATTCCAAACGAAATAAACAGTGCGTATGTATTTCTTCCAACCTGCAATAATAGAAGCAGGCTCTGATATCCAAGTTCTAATAAGCTCCAAATTCAATCGGACACGCTCCCTGCACTCCTGCTCAGAAACGGCCAAGGCATAGTCTATCCAGCCTAAGTCCTTTCATTTCTAGACTTTGAGCGAAAAAGTACGGGGGGGGGGAGGGGGGGGGTACCTCTTCAGCGAAAGA
>Ga0302316_10000642_pt1 | contig 29858 bp, 27 predicted proteins | sample III_Palsa_N3_2_FD_200456 | JGI IMG/M metagenome (GOLD analysis project Ga0302316, IMG submission 200456) | Peat permafrost microbial communities from Stordalen Mire near Abisko, Sweden - III_Palsa_N3_2 | ecosystem: Environmental > Terrestrial > Soil > Palsa > Peat permafrost | place: Sweden...
CCTTGGGGGATGGGAAAGGCTATCACAGGGGGCCGGCAGAAAAAAGGCAAGAACGGGAGAAAAGCAGGTTCCTCGTTTCGCTCGGAATGACAATTTCTTTCAGAAATTGTCAAAGGAAGGCAAAGGCAAAGGCACAGGCACAGGCACAGGCACAGGCAAGGGCGAGGGCAAACGCAAAGGCGAAGGCAAGGGCGAGGGTAACGAGTCGGGCGGAGATCGGTTTTATACTCGGGGGCATGGATGTGGAGCGAGCTCGCGGGTTTTTGCTGGGGTTGCCGCATGCGGTGGAGACGATGCAGTGGGGCGATAATCTTGTGTTCTGGGTGGGCGATAAGGCGGTTGGCGGTAAGATGTTTTGTTTGCTGAACCTGGATGCGGGGGCGCATGGGGTGGTGAGTTATTCGGCGGGGCCGGAGAGGTTTGCGGAGTTGGTGGAGTTGGAAGGGATTGTGCCGGCTCCGTACATGGCTCGGATTCACTGGGTGGCGGTGGAACGGTGGGATGTGCTGCGGAATACTGAGTGGGAGAGCGAGCTGCGGGCGGCGTATGCGATTACGCTGGGGAAGTTGCCTAAGGGGGTTCGGGAGGTGCTGGCTTTGCCGGAGCGGGCTCGGGCGAAGGTGATTGCGGAGCGGCGGAAAGTGTTGGCGGAGCGAAAGAACTCTGCGATGGATAAGGGATCGTCGACACAGAAGGCGGGGGCAGGAAAGAAGTCCGCGACGCCAAAAAAATCTAAGGGCGGGGCTGGAACAAAGTCCTCTTGAACGGCGTACTGGTTGGAGAGGTGAGTATGCGAGACGTTGAGGAATTTCCAGAATCGAGGCCAGTGGTTGCCACTGCGATTGGTGTGCCGTTTGTGCTGGTTGCCGGGTATATTGCGTATCTGGTGATCCCGGTGATCGCCCGCGTTGTGATGATAGCGATTGTGCGGACAGTCACCGGGGCGTAGTGGGTACGCAGAGCAACGGGTCAGAGGGTGGGCGTGGCTTTGTAGGTAAAGATGCCGGCGAAGTTGGCGCGGTAGCCGTAGATCAGGATGATTTCGAGCACGGTGGCAAAGAGGCCTGGGCCGATTCCCTGACCTCCCATGATGACGGTGTGGAAGATGAGGATGTTAACGATGATGGGGCCAAGGATGCAGAGGCCCAGAGGAAGGGTGCCTCCGATGAGCACGAGCAGACCGCCAAGGACCTGGAAGAAGCCAATGTGATGCATCCAGCCAGTGGAGAACATGACGCCCATGAACTGGGCGGCGGGCGAGCCGGCGGGGGGTGGCTGCATCGGCATGAAGGGATGGAGGATGTTGGCGCCGAAGACGACGAACATGAGGCCCAGCAGGATGCGGCAGATCAGGTAGAGATATTTCATGGTGGGAGGGACTCCTTGCGTGAGGTGGTGGAGCGCGGAAGTCGAACGCAGTAAGCGTAACGCGTTCCGGGGTGAAGGGCGACAAGAAAAATCAGGGACGTTGACGCGGAGAGGGCGCGAGATTTGCATGAGGGGGCTGCAACCGATAGCTTCTGGATATGGAAAATTTAGGGCAGGGCGTTTTGCTGTCGCTGGACGGCAAGGTGGTGCTGGTCACGGGCGGGTCGCGGGGGATTGGGGCGGCTACGGTGAGGTTGTTTCGGCAGGCGGGGACGCGGGTGGTGTTCAGCTATCGGAGCGCGGAGACGCAGGCTAGGGAGTTGGTGGAGGAGTGTGGGGGCGAATCGTTTTGTCGGGCTGTGAAGCAGGAGTTGGCTTCGGTGGAGGATGGGCAGGCGTTGGTGGCGGCTGCTGTGGAGGTTTGGGGGCGGGTGGATTGCCTGGTGGTGAACCATGGGATTTGGCCGCCGCATGATCAGGCGATTGCGACGATGACCGCGGGGCAGTGGCGAGGGACGCTGGGGGTGAATCTGGATAGCGTGTTTGGGTTGGTGCAGGCGGCGGTGAAGGTGATGCTGGGGGAGCCGCAGACCCACGTCCCAGAAGCGGGACATGGGGCACCCGGCCCTGGGGCAGCCGAAGATGGGGCACCCGGGTTTGTGGGGCGTGAGGTGCGGGGGCATGTGGTGCTGATTGCTTCTACGGCGGCGCAGAGGGGTGAGGCGTTTCATGCGGATTATGCGGCTAGTAAGGGAGCACTGATTTCGCTGACGAAGAGCTTGTCGAGCGAGCTCGCGGGGCAGGGGATTTTGTGTAACTGCGTGGCGCCGGGATGGGTGCGGACGGAGATGTCGGAGGGAACGCTGCGGGATCCGGTCGCGTCGGTGAAGGCGCTGGGATTGATTCCGCTGGGGCGGGCCGCGGAGCCGGAGGAGATTGCGGGGCCGGTGGTGTTTCTGTGTACGAAGTGGGCGGGGTTTGTTTCGGGCGAGGTGTTTAATGTCAACGGCGGGGCGGTGCTGGTGGGGTGAAGTAGTGGGTAGTGAGTAGTGGGTAGTGAGTAGTGGAGTAGGTGGCTGGAATGAGGTTGGCGTTGCGGTTGTGGATGGTCGGGTTGGGGTTGGGGCTCGCGAGTGGGGCGGCGGCGTGGGGGCAGGCTTCGGCGGTGCCTAGTGCGCAGGTGTCGGCTGCGGAGGGGAAGAGTGGGAGAGAGCTGCTGGAGGCGATGGTGGCGGCGCTGGGGGGAGAGGCATGGGTGAATCGGCAGACCTGGATTGTGGAGGGGAGGGTGGCGAAGTTTTACAAGGGCGAGCCGGATGCGGGGGCTCCGCAGTTTGAGGAGTATGGGCGGATGAATCCGTTTGGGCTGCGGGTTGTGATGGTGTCGCACTATGGCGCGGTGATTGCGACGGATCATCGGGATGTTGCGGAGGTTTGGACGAAGGACGGCGCGTGGGAGATTACGTACAAGGGCACGACGCCGCTGCCGGCGAAGGAGGTTGCAGATTTCGAGCGGCAGAGAGAACACTCGCTGGATGTGGTGGTGAAGGAGTGGCTGCGGGAGAAGGACGCGGTCGTGACGTATGCGGGGGCGAAGTTGGTGGAGAGTGAATTGGTGGATGAGGTGAGCGTTATGAGTGAGAGTGGGGACTCTGTTGAGGTGAGGATGGACCAGCGGACACACCTGCCGGTGAGTGTTGGCTATCGGTGGCGGGATCCGGTGTACAAGGATTGGAATACGGAGGTGGTGGAGTTCGCGGATTATCACGCGGTGCAGGGAGTCATGACGCCGTACTCGGTTGTGACGGTGCACAACGGCGATCGGACGGGAGAACGGTTCTTGACCAAGGTGGTTTATAACGTTGCGCTGGGGGCGGAGGTTTTTGATCCGACGCAGCGGTTGGAGAAGAAGGGGAAGTAGGGCAACGACCAATACAGGGGTCTCTCCACTGCGCTGCGCTTCGGTCAAGATGACGGGGTTTGGGAACGCAAACGCAGCAGCAGATTCCCAGAGGGAATGACAGAAAGAAAGGCAAGGGCGGTGGAGAGCGCGCGGTGGTATTCTGGGCCTCGCTATGAGTGATTCCCCTTTGAGCTCCGCAGGTGGGCAGGACGAGACGGCAAGTGTGCCTGAGCAGGCTGCGGTTGCGCCTGAAAAGATGACGATGGATATCGTCGAGATTATGGCGATTTTGCCGCATCGCTACCCGTTTCTGTTGATCGACCGGGTGATCGAGATGGAGCGCAAGACGCGCATTGTGGCGATCAAGAATGTGACGGCGAATGAGCCGCACTTCATCGGGCACTTTCCGGACTTCCCGATTATGCCAGGGGTGCTGATTGTGGAGGCGATCGCGCAGGCCGGTGGGGCGTTGCTGCTGACGGAGATTCCGGATCGCGATGACAAGCTGATGGTGTTTACCGGGATTGAGGGAGCGAAGTTTCGTAAGGCAGTGGTGCCAGGCGATCAGTTGCGCATTGAAGTGACGGTGCTGAACTGGCGAAGGACGGCGGTGAAGCTGATTGGCAAGGCGACGGTGGATGGGGTGCTGGCCTGCGAGGCGACGATTATGTGCATGCTGGTGCCGCGCGGGAATAAGAAGGCCGCGGCTCCGGTGGAGGGGCAGGCGAAGTGAGTATTCATCCCACGGCGATTGTTGCCGAAGGTGCGGTGATTCCGGCGAGCTGCACGGTGGGGCCGTTCTGCACGATTGGACCGAACGTGGTGCTGGGCGAGGGATGCGAGTTGGTGTCGCATGTGGTGCTGGACGGGCATACAACTTTTGGGGCGCGGAACAAGATTTTTTCGTTTGCTTGCCTGGGAATTGCGCCGCAGGATTTGAAGTATGCCGGCGAGCCTACGCGCGCCGTGTTTGGCGATGACAATACGATTCGGGAGTATGTGACGGTTTCGCGGGGTACGGCTGGTGGCGGCGGCGTGACGCGGATTGGGTCGGGGAATTTGATTATGGCGTACGTGCACATCGGGCATGACTCGCAGATAGGGAACGAGTGCATTCTGCCGAATGGCGCGACGCTGGCGGGACATGTGACGGTGGAGGATTATGCGACGCTGAGTGCGAACGCGCCGGTGCACCAGTTCTGCAGGATTGGGCGGTATGCGTATATTGGCGGCGGGACGACGATTACGCAGGATGTGATGCCGTACTCGTTGACGTCGATTGAGAGGAACAATCATGCGTATGGGCTGAACAAGGTGGGGCTGCAACGGCGCGGGTTCACGGCGGAGCAACTGCGGGAGTTGGGGACGGCGATGCGCGTGCTGGTGAGCGGGAAGTACAACACGACGCAGGCGCTGCAGATGATTCACGAGATGATTGCGCAGGGTGCGGCCGATGAGCACGTGAAGTATCTTGCGGAGTTTGTGACCGCGAGCGAACGTGGAGTGATCAAGTAGGATGGCGGGCGATGGTGTGGGGGCGGGTTCGTCAGGTGCTTCGCTGGGGCTGATTGCGGGGAATGGTAGGTTTCCGTTTCTGTTGCTGGATGCGGCGCGGGCGCAGGGATTGCGGGTGGTGGTGGCGGCGATCAAGGAAGAGACAGACGCGGAGATGGACGAGCGGGCTGCGGGCGATCCGGATGGCGTGCGCGTGCACTGGATTTCGCTGGGAGAGTTGTCGCGGTTGATCGAGATGTTCAAACGCGAGGGTGTGACGCGTGCGGTGATGGCGGGGCAGGTAAAGCACAAGCAGATTTTTTCGAGCATCCGGCCGGACTGGCGGCTGGCGAAGCTGCTGCTGAATTTGCGGACTCGCAATACGGATATGTTGCTGGGGGCGGTCGCCAAAGTTCTTGAAGACGAGGGCATCACGCTGATGTCGTCGACTGCGTTTCTGGAGCCGATGCTGGCGCCGGTGGGCGTGCTGACGCGGCGAGTTCCGGATGAGACGGAGCTGGGGGATATTGCTTATGGGGTGGAGGTGGCGCGTGGGATTGCGGGATTTGATTTGGGGCAGACGGTGGTGATTGCGGCGGGGGCGTGCGTTGCGGTGGAGGCGATGGAGGGGACGGACGCTACGATTGCACGGGCGGGGGAGATTTTTCGAGGGATGGATTTGGGTGGGGAAGCGAGCACGTTGATGCGGCGGTTGACGGTGGTGAAGGTGGCTAAACCGAATCAGGATATGCGGTTCGATGTGCCGGTGGTGGGGGTCCCGACGATTGACGCGATGGTTGCGGCGGGTGCGACTTGTTTGTGCGTGGAGGCGGGGCGGACGCTGGTATTTGATCGCGAGCGGATGCTGGCGGCGGCGGATGCGGCGGGAATTGCGGTGGTTGGTGAGGGTCTAGATAACGCGCAACAGTGACAATCCTGTGACAGGTGGTACATCCGGTTGTCGTAAGATGGCAATCGGCGCAGATTTTTGCATCTAGCAACGCGCCCCAGGAGATCTCCCCATGCTTCGGAAACGGTGGATTGCAACAGGATGTGCAGTGGTGTTGGCGGGAAGTTTCGCGCTGACGAAGAGCGCTTCGGCGGCTGGCGATACGGCGCCGGTTGGAAGTGCGGCGCCGAATTTCACATTGCCTTCGCAGGAGAACCTGCCGGTGTCTCTGAACGACTACAAGGGCAAGTGGGTGGTGCTGTATTTCTATCCCAAGGACCAGACGTCGGGATGCACGATTGAGGCACACAACTTCCAGCGCGATCTGAAGAAGTACGAGGCGTTGAATGCGGTGGTGCTGGGCGTGTCGCTGGACACGGTGGACAGCCACAAGGAGTTCTGCACGAAGGATTCGCTGACGTTCAAGCTGCTGGCGGATCCTGATCACAAGGCGGTGGATGCCTACGGCGTGCCGGTGAAGACGTATGGGCCGATGCACTATGCAGAGCGCGATACGTTCCTGATCTCGCCCGAGGGCAAGATTGTGCAGATGTGGCAGGTGAAGGATATCCAGGCGCACAGCGCGGAAGTGCTGGCGGCGATCGAGGCAAAGAAAAAGTAGCGGATTGACGGATTACAGCAGACGCAAAAACGCCCGGACCTCGTGAGAGGAGCCGGGCGCTTTTGCTTGCCTTTTACTGCGGTTGTGGTGCGCCGAAGTTACTTCTTTTTCGGTGCAGCCTTCTTGACAGCCTTCTTGACGGCCTTCTTAACGGCCTTCTTTGCAGGAGCCTTCTTGACGGCCTTCTTTACAGCTTTCTTTGCAGCTTTCTTCGTTGCCAAGGTCTTACCTCTCATAGTGGTTTTTTTGGTGCTTGTGCTCTTGTTGCCGACTGCCTTTTTAGGGGCAGACTTACCGCCGCGCAGAGCACGTACTGACTTCGCGGCAGAACTTGAAATCTTTTTGCCCGCAGCCTTCTTCTTGGCGGGGACTTTCTTCGCAGCCTTCTTAACTGCCTTCCTGGCTGGGGCCTTCACTGCTTTCTTGATAGCCTTCTTGGCGGCTTTCTTTGCCGGGGCTTTTTTCTTTGCGGGAGCTTTCTTCTTTGCCGGGGCTTTCTTGGCAGCAGCCTTCTTCGCAGGAGCCTTCTTTGCGACGGCTTTCTTTGCGACGGCTTTCTTTGCGACGGCTTTCTTGGGCGCTGCGGGTGGAGGGGGAGGAGCGCTAGGGGTGGGCTCAATCGAGAGCCGGGTCGGCGGCTCGTAGGGAGCTACGGGAGAGGGAGGTGCTGCGAAGATCTCTGCTTCCTCGACGTGGGTCACGATAGTGGTGTTGAATTCCTCTTCCTCGTCCTCTTCATCGAGCGAGTCAACATCGATTACTTCGTCGGTATCATCTTCATCGTAGCCTGCTGCGTAGAGCTTGATGATTTCTTCGTCTTGAAACATATGCTCTCCCCAACTCCGTGTTTCTTTTAGTGGCCTTGAATCAATTTTGTTCGCCGCGCAATTTCTTTGAAGCCGTATCTCGCGTCATGCGACACAGATGCGTCACATGATGGTGTCAACAGGATTACGCGTGGAGCTATGAAATAGCAAGCACCTTTTTTAGGGCAGTGCATATTTTTCTACCCGCGGGTTCGGGGCGGCTACCGGGTGTGAGGGCAATCACCTGGAACTCTTCTTGCTTTTCGACTTCTTTTTTTCGCCATTGGCGGTGTGCTCATGGCTGTTCTTAGAGCGCGCGCGGCTGGGTGAGTGTGGCGAAGACCGTTCTGCGGCGCGGCCATGATGCGTTGCAGTCGAGCTGTGTGAGGCGGTGCCGGCGGCGTGATGGCGGTGTTCGCGCGTAGCGGGAGCGAGTCGAATGGGCTCGACGACATAGAGCGAGTGGCCGGGAGCGACGCGGTTGGACGAGAGGTGATTCCATGCACGCAGCTGTTCGACGGTTACACCAAATCGATCGGCGACGGTGACGAGGGTGTCATTGCGGCGCATGGTGTAGCGCTCACCAGGTGTGAGGCGGCTGCTGGCTGCAATGGGGATGACGAGTTCATCGCCGGCCTCGATGGGATCGGTGAGGTCATTGAAGGAAGTGATTTGAGCGGCGTGGGCGTGGAGCGACTCGGCGATCTGGTCAAGGGTCTCGCCGTTCTGCACGACGTGGAAGCGCCAGGAAGTGCGATCTTCTTCGTGAATATTTTTCAGGCGTGCGAGGAACATGTCGCGTGTGCCGGGAGGCAGGTGCAGGCCGTAGGGAATGTCGCTGGGCGTGGAGAGCCGGAGGAGGGCGGGATTGAGCGCGACGATTTCGGGAATGGTGGCGTTGGTGAGATCAGCGACGAGGCGCATGTCGATGGCGTAGTTGGTGGTGACTTCGTCGGAGAGAATGGGCGCGTCGGGTATGACGTCGGTGAGGCCGTACTGTTTGGGGTTCTTGGCCATGATGGCGGCGGCGATGATGCTGGGCACGTAATTTTTTGTTTCGCCAGGAAGGGCGTTGCGGCGGTAGAGCTCCCAGAAGTCGGCATAGCCGGTCTTGGCGACGGCGTGCTGGATGCGGCCCGGACCCCAGTTGTAGGCAGCCATGGCGAGGTACCAGTCGCCGAACTGGTTATAGAGCGACTTCATGTAGCGGGCGTAGGCGAGGGTGGATAGCTCAGGGTCGAAGCGCTCATCAAAGAAGCCGTTGCGCTCGAGGCCATAGGCTCCGCGGAAGGGCATGAACTGCCACATGCCACCGGCGCCTGAGCCTCCATTCATTGCCTGCGGTTGGAAACCCGACTCGGCAACGGCGAGGTAGATCAGATCCTGGGGAACGCCCTGGTCGCTGAGGACCTTGGAGATCATCATCTTATATTTCCCGGCGCGCTCGAGTGAGCGAACGAGGTGGGCGTGACCGTTGGGGTTGTTGGAGAAGTAGCTGATCCAGCCGGCGACGTAGTCGTTGACGACGAGGGGAAGATCGGACTTGGTGGTCTTCAACTCGGCCGCGATTTTACCGACTAACTCGGGGTTGGATGTGAAGGTGACTTCGTTAGCGGCGTCGGCCGGGGCTTCATCGATCTGGCCGGAGAATCCATTGCCTTGCTTGAGAGCGACCATCTCGAGGGAGTTGATGGCGGAGAGGAGGTGGTCGAACTCGTCGGAGAGCTGGGGATCGGCTTTGAGATCCATGCCGCTGGCGAGCATGGTGTCGACGGCGGTGTCGAAGTCGTGGCGCGCCGCATCGAGATGGTTGGCGTGGTAGTTGGCGACGCCGGATTGATAGCTAGCCTGGGTTTTTGCGATGAGCGCCTGCACCTTTTGTGCGTGCTGGGCGGCCATGATGACGGCTGCGGACTGCTGTGCCTGGGCTTGTGCCTGGGTCTGTGCCTGATTGGGGACCTGCCGCTGTTGCAGGCTGGGCGCGGTGGTATTGGCGGACGCGGACCCGGGAGCGGCGGTACGGCTGCGGGTGTCCGGGCAACCGGTGAGCGTCAGCAGCACAAACAGCGAGGAGGTCACAGCGAGGGAGCGCCGGATGAGAGAGGTAGTTTTCAAAGTCGGCATCAACAACCACATTGTAAGGGTTGGACGGTCTGGCTGGTTCTTTGTGGGTCAGAGCGACGGGCTGGTACGGGTGTTAAGATGGAGGTTAAGGCCTTTTGTACTTTCCATGGATCCAAAGCACATTCGTAATTTCGCGATCATCGCGCATATTGACCACGGCAAATCAACTCTTTCGGACCGGCTGCTGGAGCTGACCGGGAGCTTGACTTCGCGCGAGATGCAGGCCCAGGTGCTGGATGCCATGGACCTGGAGCGGGAACGCGGGATCACGATCAAGGCGCACACGGTGCGCATGATGTATACCGCGTCGGACGGCGAGACGTACCAACTGAATTTGATTGATACGCCGGGGCACGTGGACTTTAGCTACGAGGTGTCGCGGTCGCTGGCTTCGTGCGAGGGGGCGCTGCTGGTGGTGGATGCGTCGCAGGGTGTGGAGGCGCAGACGCTGGCGAATGCTTATTTGGCGATCGCTGGCGGGTTGGAGATTATTCCGGTCATCAACAAGATTGATTTGCCGAGCGCAGATATTGAGCGCACGAAGGCGATGATCGAGAAGTCGGTGGGGCTGCCGGCGGACGACGCTGTGTGTGTGAGCGCGAAGACGGGATTGAACGTGGCGGACATTCTGGAGGCGGTGGTGATGCTGCTGCCTCCGCCAAAGGGTGATGCCGAGGCTCCGCTGCAGGCGCTGATTTTTGATTCCTGGTTTGACGCGTATCGCGGCGTGATTGTGCTGGCTCGGATTATTAATGGTCGTCTGAAGAAGGGCGATCGAATCAAGATCATGTCGAATGGGCGGCAGTTCGATGTGGAATCGATGGGCGTGATGACGCCGAAGCCCGTGGTGCTGAATGAGCTGAGCGCGGGGGAGGTTGGGTTCTTTGTTGCGACAATCAAGAATGTTGCCGATACCAAGGTGGGCGACACGATTACGCATGTGGATCGGCCTTGTGCTGAGGCGCTGCCGGGGTTTGAAGATATTAAGAGCATGGTGTTCGCGGGGCTTTATACGGTGGATTCGCATGAGCACGGGATGCTTCGCGATGCGCTGGAGAAATTAAGGCTGAACGACGCGAGCTTTAATTTCGAGCCGGAAAGTTCGGTGGCGCTGGGCTTTGGATTTCGGTGCGGGTTCCTGGGGCTGCTGCACCTCGAGATTATTCAGGAGCGGCTGGAGCGCGAGTACGACCTTGACCTGATCATTACGGCGCCGGGTGTGCAATACAAGATCACGATGACCGATGGGAGTGTGTTGAGCGTGGACAATCCTTCGCGCTGGCCGGATCCGACGGAGATCGAAGAGATTGAAGAGCCGGTGATTACGGCGAAGATTCTGACCAACGAAGAGTATGTCGGCAACATATTGAAGCTGGTGGAAGATAAACGCGGGCGGCAGCAGAATATCGAGTACGTGTCCGAGACGCGCGTGATGCTGACGTATGAACTGCCGCTGAATGAGATTGTGCTGGACTTCTATGACCGTCTGAAGTCGGTGTCACGCGGGTATGCTTCGTTGGACTATCACCTGTCCGGTACGTGGAATTCGCCGATGGTGAAGATGGATATTTTGATTGGCGGCGATCCGGTGGACGCGCTTTCGATCATCGTGCACAAGGATGCTGCGTATGATCGCGGCAAGGTGCTGGTGGAGAAGATGCGCGAGCTGATTCCGCGGCAGATGTTTGAAGTGGCGATCCAGGCGGCGATTGGTTCCAAGATCATTGCGCGGTCGACGGTGACGGCGATTCGGAAGAACGTGATTGCGAAGTGCTATGGCGGGGATATCAGCCGTAAGCGCAAACTGCTGGATAAGCAGAAGGAAGGCAAGAAGCGGATGAAGCGGATTGGGAAAGTTGATATTCCGCAGGAGGCGTTCCTTGCGGTGTTGAAGGTGGGCGAGGAGTAGGGTTCTGGGAGTTTCAAAAAGTGGAGGGGATGCCTAAAGGCTCACCTCAGCGGCTGAAGCCGTGTCCCTTCGACAAGACGAAGCATCTACACGCGAAGGCGGGGGAGTCAGTGGAGTTGTACTCATCGCTTGAGAAGCAAACAGCAGATTCCCAGAGGGAATGACAGAAAGAAAAGCAACGACCTCGGGTGCAGTAGCGATGTGTTTGTTCTAGAGGACTCAGAGAAAAAGAATGGAGGCCCTAGGGCCTCCATTCTTTTTGCAGATTTATTTGCGCTACTGCGAGTTACTGGTGGGGAGCAGCTGCGGGTGCGCGGCGGGGTGCCGTGGGAGCCTGCGGCGGAGGAGCTGCGATGCCGGAGGCTACGTTATAGGCATCGATGGTGGCCTGGGTGATATCGGTTTCGCGCTGCCACCAGAGGACGGTGGGAAGCTGCTGCTGGCCACCGATGTTGAGGAGCAGGGTGAAGCCGTGATCCTGGGCGTATTTGACTGCAGTGCCGCCGAACTTCTGGGCGACCTTGCCGTACGCTTCCTGGACATCGGTGTTGTAGGAATTCTGAGCGTCTTCAACGTCGCGCTGGAGAGCCTTGGTCTTGTCGTCGATGGACTTGAGACGGCTGGCGCGCTCCTCGTCGGAGATGGTGGTGGGGAGAGCCTGGTACTGCTTCTTGAGCGAGTCGAGCTCAGCGGACTGGGCGTCGATGGCGGTCTTTTTGGGCTCGTACTTTTTCTGGATTTCGAGTACGGCGCGCTGGCCTTCGTTGGTGGCGACGACACCCTGCTCAAACGCAATGACGGCAACCTTGGCGGGAATGGCTTCCGGCTTGACCTCAGCCTGAGCGGCAGGAGCTGCAGCGCGGGGGGTGGCAGGTGCTTTGGTGGCTTGTGCGAGGAGGGAGGAGGCTGCGAGGCCGGTTGCCAGCGCAGTAGCAAAGACAAAGGTACGGTTCATGCGGTGTTTGAAACTCCTATAAGGATCCGGATACTGGAGATATCAGCTGGGTGACTCGCTGGGTGATTCCTGGGGCAAAGCGCCGCAGGGAAGGGTTGCCGCACCTTCCTCCGCTCGTTGAACACCCTTGAAGGTGTTGTCCGCTTGCTCTATCTCATCATCTTCATCGCGAAAGATGGAAAAAATGAAGGAGAGGGTCGCGGGCGCGAGAGTACAGTCGGCTGACGGCAATTATAGGAGACCGTATGAGTCGGGTCAATTGATCCGCTTATTTGGATTGGGAGAGGACAGGGCACAACTCTTCCGAAAAACGGAGGTTGGAGGGCGGCATTTCCGGTTTTTGGTGGCTTTTGGAGGGGAGATTTCAGAGTTTCCGGGGGAAAAAGTGATTTCAGGTTTGGTATGAAGATTGCAACAGCTACAGGTGTTCGAGATCAAGCCGCGGAATAAAGAGCTTGACTAATGGATGTTTGGAGCCTGAGCAGTTCACGGGTAAAGGGATGTAGAGGTTCCCATACAGAGGAATCTCCCCCCTACCAAGCAAGGGTCTTCGGGAGCTTCGGCGCCGAGAGGACCATTTGGAGGCCAGTGACTGGCTGTTAGGGGCTAGGGCCATCTTCCGGGGAGGGGAGATGGCCCAACGGCTTTCTGGGAGAATTGGGCGTATTTGTTGGTGGGGAGGGTATTTTGCTGGGGTGGGGGTGCTTTGGGAGTACCAGGCACCTCTTTAATAGTTGCACTTCTCTGTTGTCCAGCGTAAGATCATGATGTTCCGCGGGCTTAGGGGTTGAAATCTCACCGTGAGTATTCCGGTGGGTTGACGTACCCGATGAGCTTTCAGAGTAATAGCGTGGGTTCCCGCAGATGCCTGTATTGCACGATGAGGCATAAGGGTTGCGAGGATCGTAACCGAGCACTCCATGAGCAGTTCCGAGATCAACCGATAGCATGCTACGGAGATCTGGACCAAGATGAGGTTCAATCAAATTTAGCGAACAAGAGAGTCGCTCCGAGAGTGCAGAAGAGAAGCTGAGCCGCAGGAAGAATGAAGGCTGCGCTAATTTTGGGTTGGAAGTGCAAAACCGAGGGTTTGATTCCCCCCATAATGAATTTGGATGAATGAGCACTTCAAGAGCAGCAAGCCGTTTGCCGGGTGTGGCAGGCGGGCCGGGAATGGGTCTGGAACGGACAGAAAACGGTCCGGGGGCGCAGGCGCTCAGACGGGTACCATTCGTCGGCAACGTACGACAGATCAACTTCGAGTCAACGCTTGAGAGAGACTACGATTGACCCGCTTCGGAGACAGTCCCGGTCGAGTTCCTACAGAACCGAAGGACCAAGACAGGAACATGTCCGATGCGCCTCAAGCACCCAATTGCAAGGGGAAACCACAGCACCATGGCAGAGCAGAATGCAGTAGATACTTCGTCGTACAACGCGACGGAGGAGTATAGCGGCGGGGATTACGGCAACTCAGACTTCGAATCGTCGGAGTCTGGAGGTGCTAACGACGACGGCCAGCCCGGGCCGGGGATGGGTCAGAGCAAGAGCAGCCGGCGTCGTCGCCGCAAACGGAAGAACAAGGTTGCGGGAGATGGCCCGACTGTCGCCGGTGGCGATGGCGAGGCCGGACCGCAGATTGTGCCGCTGGTGATGGAGGGCGAGAGCCTGGCACTGGCAGCGTCGGCCGCACCGCAACAGGCGCGCAGGCCGCAGGGTGGTCAGCAAAACAGTGGTCAGCCGCAGGGCCAGGGCGGCAAGCGCTGGAAGAAGAAATTCAGAGACCGGGAACGCCGTCCGGGTAGTGGCGGCGGCGGTGGCCGGAGCGAGAATCCGGGCAACGATTTCCGTGCGGAAGCCAGCTCGTCGAATGGGAGCGGGTACGGCGGTGGCGGAGGCTATCGTCCGGACAACTTTGGCAACCAGGCGGGCGGATTCAAGCGCAAGGGCAAGGGCGGCGGACAGGCGCGGGAACGCGGCTTCGTCGGGCCCATGGATCATAGCTATCGCGCGTCGGGAGAGTTTGGCGATACACCGCCGTCGACGATCCAACTGCCGGGACAGGGACGTAGAAACGGGCATCGGCATACGGGAGACTCGCAGCCGATTGACCGCTCGATGCCACGGCCGATTCCGATTCCCGAGGGCGCACAGACGCACATCTACTTCTTCATCGAAGAACTGTTCTTCCAGGCCAAGATTCAGGAGACGGCCAAGAAGCTGGGCGTGAAGGTGTCGTTCATCAAAAACGATAAGGACGCTGTGGCTGCGCTGACCGATAGTGAAGAGAACAAGCCGGCGCTGATCGTGTTTGACCTTAACAATGCGAATGCGAAGCCGCTGACGCTGATTCCGAAACTCAAGGCAAAGCTGAAGCGTTCGGCTTCGATCGTCGGGTTCCTTTCGCATCTGCAGGGGGATCTTAAGGCGAAGGCGGTGGAGGCGGGTTGCGACGTGGTGATGCCGCGTGCGGCGTTCTCGCAAAATTTGCCGAACCTGTTGCGGCGCTATGGCGTGGAAGAGGAAGAAGAAGTTAACTTCAACTGCTAAGAGTAGTGAATTAGTGAGTAGTGGAAGCGCTTGGTTCTTTGGTGAAAGATTGCCGGGGAGTCAGGCGCTTTTTGTTTTTGCGGTGCGCGAGGCCGGAGCGTGGGCTCGCTTTGCGGCATGCGCGGCTTGCATCCAGGCGGTGAGTGCGAACTTTAGGCTGCTACGCGGCTTTTCTGCGTTGAAGGCATTTACGGATTGCAGAGCAGCCATGCCGTGCAGCATCGCCCAAAGGGCGACGGCGGCTTGCTGCTTCGTGCGATTGCCGGCGACGCGGCTGACCTGCTCCACCACAAAGAGCCAAAGCTGTTGGGGAGCGACGGCTGCGTCGCCAGAGGCGGGGCGTGGGACGAGCAGCGCTTCGTAGAGCAGGTGTTGCTTTTTTGCGAAGAGCAGGTAGGCCGCAGCGAGCGAGCGAATCGATGCTTCCGGCGACCTGGCTCTACAGGCCTTCATCAGGACGATATGGAGACGGGCAGCTACTTCCGCCGCAACGGCGCACTCGAGAGCTTCACGATCCGCGAAGTAACGGTAGAGCGCATTGGGCGCGAGATTGAGAGCGGCGGCGACGGAGCGGATGGAGATACCGTGGAGGCCCTGCTGCGATAAGAGATCCATGGCTGCCTGAAGGACTGAGGCACGGTTTGTCTTAGCAGGGTAGGCCATCGTGTACACTGTACACCATCCGTGTGCCGCTGGATGTGGAGGCGTATGAAGCAAATATTGCTACGTTGTATAGGAAGTTGCGCGCTGGCTGCGGGCATGCTGCTCGCGCAGCCGACTTGGGCGGTCACCATTGTGATCCATGCGGGTCACCTGATTGCGGAGCCGGGGAAGGGCGAGACGTCGAATCAATCGATTGTGATCGTGAATGGGAAGATTATTGCGATCGAGGATGGATTCATTGCGGGCGACACCGTGATCGATCTGTCGAAGGACTGGGTGATGCCCGGGCTGATCGATATGCATACGCATGTGAGCGGGTTGGAGAAGCTTGATCAGCCGGTGGCGGGACAGATTGCGTTGTTCTACATTGGGCGACCTGCGGAGGCGGTGCTGAATACGTTGCCGCGAGCGAAGGCGCTGTTGATGAACGGCTTTACGACGATTCGGAACGTGGGCGATCCATCGTTGACCACGTACGCTTTGCGGGATGCGATCAACCAGGGGATTGTGCCGGGGCCGCGGATGTTCGTTACCGAGGTGCAGATCAGCGTGGCGGGGGGCGACTTCGACGCGTCGAATTGGGATGTACGCAGCGACGTGGAGCCGTTTGTGACCAATCGCGGCAACTGTTCGGGAACGGTGGAGTGCATCAAGGTGGTGCGCGAGGAGGTGCGGAGGGGAGCGGACGTGGTGAAGTTTCGGGAAGCGGGGCTCGGGGCGGAAGATCCGCGGGTAAAGATGGTGGAGTCTCCCGAGGAAATTCGCGCGATCATTGATACCGCGCATCAACTCGACCGGAAGGTGGCGGTCCATGTGAATGGGTCTCCGGAGTTTCTGTATGCGGTGATCGAGGCGGGTGCTGACACGATCGAGCATGGGCCACTGAATGACACGGCGATCGCGCTGATGAAGAAACACGGGACGGCGAACACGCCAACGTTGCTTGCCGCGAAGATGATTGATTATCGGTTCAAGGAAGAGTCGGATGGGGCGGGGAAGGCCTATCGGGCGGGGGTGCCGATCATATTTGGCACGGACCTGGGCATCATGGGGCCGGAGCGCAGCCATGAGGAGTTTGGCCTGCTGGCGGCTGCGGGGATTCCGCCGGCGCAGGTGCTGCGCACGGCAACGGTGAACGCGGCGGCTGCTCTTGGGCCATTGGGCGAGGGATTGGGATCGATCGCACCGGGGAAGATTGCGGACGTGATTGCGATGCCGGTCGACCCTCTGCTGCATATCGACGAAGTGGGAGCCCCGGGCAAAGTTGTCTTCGTGATGAAAGACGGCAAGGTGTTCAAGGACGAGCACTAGGACGGGCTATTGGGGGGATGCGGTTGGATGAGCTTCCCCGGGGGCGGGTGCGGCATCATAAGGAAACAGAGGATCTTGATATGCCCACTACACAACACTCGGCGGCCGCTGAACGTCATTTACAGGCAGCGCATGCGCATGAGGCTGCTGCTGCTTCTCATAATAAGAACGATCATATGGGAGGGCATGAGCAGTCGCTGCTGGCGATGGAGCACGCGCGTGAGGCGCACAGGCTATCGGAGGAAGAGGCAGCGAAGGTATCGAAGGTGTCGAAGGAGCTGGAGAGTCGGTAGGTGGGTGTGGCGGCTGATGGACGCGACTGAGCGCGATCCGAGGGTGGTGTGCTTTGGTCACGTGCGCTGCGGCTTGGCCGCGTGTCTGCGCTCTTGACGGGTGCTACGGGGGAAGTGTGCGAGGGGGTCAGAACTCCCAGAGGCCTTTGGGCTCGGGATGGCCGTCACGGAGGTCGCGCAGCCGGAACCAGGCGAAGTCTGCAACTACGACGAGGAAGCCCAGCATCGCCAGGAGCACGAGGAGCGGGGAGAGAAGCAGACCTGTGAGCATTCGCAGTGGGGCTTTGAGTCGGCTAAGGCCGGCCGGACTCTTGGTACCGACCGCTGGTCGAGGGTCGGAAAAGGGCACAATATCTTCGACGGTTTGGATTGGCTGTGACATGGTACTCATATGTATCGGCCTCGGTCTTCCATACTTTAGTCCCAAATCGGGATGTCATTGGAAACAAATGAGATGGAATGGGGTCAGGGAATACAGGTAGGTACTCCCGGAGGGCGATGTTTAAGTTTGACGATTGGGGAGTGTCACGATATAAAGCGGGCGCGGTTTGGAAGTGTTTGCGCGAGGGATAGGCATGGCAAAACCAGCGAAAGTGCGGTGTGGGTGGGCCGAGAGCGATGAGGGGATGCGTGCGTATCACGATGAGGAATGGGGAGTTCCGGAGCGCGATGGGCGGGCGTTGTGGGAGCTGCTGATGCTGGAGGGATTTCAGGCGGGACTGTCGTGGCAGATTATTTTGCGCAAGCGGGAGGGGTTTCGGAGGGCGTTCAAGGGGTTTGATCCGAAGAAAGTGGCGCGGTTTGGAGAAGCAGACATTGCGCGCTTGATGGCAGACGAGGGGATTGTGCGGGCGCGGGCGAAGATTGAGGCGACGATTGCGGGCGCGCGGATCTACAACGAGATGGAGAAGTCAGGTGAGGGATTTGCGGAGTGGGTGTGGGGGCTGGTGGGCGGGTGGCCGGTGCAGGATTCCTGGGATCAAACGGGCTGGGATCGGAAGGGTGGCGAGGGGCGGGCGCGGATTCCGGCGTCGACGGAGTTGTCGGAGAGGGTGTCGAAGGAGTTGAAGAAGAAGGGGTTCAAGTTTGTGGGGCCGGTGATTGTGTATGCGTGGATGCAGGCCGCGGGGATGGTGAATGACCATGCGATGGAGTGTTTTCGGAGGAAGGCGGTGGAGAGGCTGGGGAAGAGGTAGGGTGAGAATGGGGAGGCGGTGTGCCGGGCGAGCAGCCTTGCAGGCCTCTCCGCTGCGCATCACAGAAACAGGAGCGTGATGCTCCGGTCGAGATGACAGAGTTTGGGTGGGTAGACGAGATTATGTAGATCAACGGCGCTCGGGTGGGGCCGCGGTGTTGTTGGCCGGAGGGCTGGAGGAAGCGCGGTAGACGCTAGAACTCCCAAAGCGCTTTGGGTTGGGGATTGCCACGGAGCATCTCATGGGTGCGAAACCAGGCGAAGTCGAGTAGGACACAGGTGAACGCGGCTAGAACGGCTATCAGGAGGAAGGGCGCGGCGAGCCCGTACACAAAGATTTTGAGAGTGTTGAAAATGACTTGGGGGATGAGGGGTGAGGGGCCGCTGAGGATGTGCATTCGCAGAATCTCCGATAGAGCTGGCAGCGATGTAGGTTCTCTGAGGCTGAGCAGGATATGGCTCTAAAGGTACGCAAAGGAACGCTTGAGAATATGTGATTTTTGTCACAGACATTGTTGCTGCAAATCGATCGATGCTTCGGCGGACCGGAAGAGGGCTAGACGACGTTTTGTTTGACGAAGGCGTAGGTTGCGAGAAGGATGGCGGCGGGGCCCATGAGGGTGAGGATGCGGGATGTGATCGGGGTCGCGCGCCCAGCTCGCAGCAGTCCGGTGTGGAGGGAAGAATCCCAGAGGCTAAAGCCTCCGTTTCGGGGGGAGGATTTGTGTTCGGGGTAAAGCCCGGACCTATCTCAGAGGTAACGGCAACGACAATGCGCGGGGCCTCGGCCTCGCGTTAGGATGACGGCGAAAACGGACAGCGGCAAGGGCCGGATCTGTGGCTGAATGGTGCGGAATGTTGTGCGGGTATGAGCTTGGTGGTGGGTCCTTCGACTGCGCGCGTTGCGCTTCGCTCAGGATGACAGAGTTTGGGTGGGGCAAGGATAGCGGCGAGAGCAAAGGCAACGGTTTGGCGCAGAGGCGCAGGCACTCCGATGAGGCGCGGTGGGGGCTTCGGTTTGTGTTTTTGCAGGTGCGGTTAGCTCTTGAAAAGTTTGGTCAGGGTTGCGCCGGCAGCAGCGTCTTCGATGACCGGGATCGTTTCTACGTCCATGAACTGTGCCCAGAAGGCCGCGATCTCGTACATCGCTTCGGCGGATTCTGATTCGTAGAGGGTGAATCCGCCGGAGCCGTCTGCCTTGTGCCAGCGGCCGAGGGTGGTGACGCCGGCCGGGAGCGTGGCTGCTTTGCCTGCGAGGAAGTTTTCGATGGCTGCTTTACGGGTTTCTGGGCGAGGGGTCCACGTGCTGATGAATTTCATGGCTTCTCCCTTTCGGTGTGGTCTGGTGCTGCTGGGGCTGAATTCTGCTGATTTTTTTGGGGGTTGGTCGGGCCCTTACTGATAGTGATTTTCGGTGCGTACAGAGTTATAGCGCAAAGACAATGCGCCAGCCAACTTTGAGGGAATGTTGGCTGGCGCATTGTGAGCTGGCTTGTTGCGGCGGGTTATATGCCGGTGTAGGGGTTGGGGGTGCCGGGGGTTCCTACGGGTGGGGCGGGTGGGTTGTAGGGGCGCGGGGGTTCTACGGTGCGCGGGGCGTCGGGGCCGGGGGCGTTGGGGATGGCGCCACCGCGGAGGCCCGCGAGGATCTGGGTTTGGAAGTCGTTGGAGGCGCCGGGATTGTTGGGGAGGAAGAGGGTGTTGGTGCCGCCGCGGGTGCCGATATCTCGCAGCGTGTCGAAGTATTGGGTGAGCAGGACGAGGGCCATGACTTCGCCGGCGGAGGAGCCAGGGACGCCTTGCTGGAAGTGTTCTATAGACGCCGACAAGCCATCGATGATGGCTTGTCGTTCGCGGGCGATGCCGTTGCCTTGAAGGGCTTTGGATTCGGCTTCGGCCTCGGCTTGCTTGACCTTGAGGATCTTCTCGGCTTCGCCGCGGGCCTGCGCCGCTACTTGTGCGCGCTGGGCGGCGTTGATGTCGTTCATCGCGGCTTTGACTTTGTCGTCGGGGATGATGTCGGTGACGAGGGCGTTGAGGATGTTGAAGCCGAAGCCGGACATGGTGGCGTCGAGCTCGGTTTTGACTGCGATGGAGATGCCGGATTGTTGCTCAAAGGTTTCGTCGAGAGTGAGCTTGGGGACGTGGCCGAGGATGCTGTTGAAGACGAAGGACTCGATCTGCTTTTGCGGGGCAGAGAGACGGTAGAAAGCGTCGTAGATCTTGTCGTCGAGGACCTGGTATTGGACGCTAACCGGGATCTGGACGAAGACGTTGTCGTGGGTCTTGGTCTCGACCTGGAACTGCGCTTGTTTCACCTGGAGGTCGACGAAGTAGACGCGCTCGGCGAAGGGGAGCAAGAGGTGGGGGCCGGGACGGGTGATGCGGTCGAATTTTCCGAAGCGCTCGACGACGCCGGCGGTGAAGGTGCGGACCTGGTAGTAGGTTTTGGCAATGAGGACGAGGATGAAGATGCCAATGACGAAGGTGAGGATGAGGACAACCGGCATGCGTGCGCCCTTTCGCGGTACAGAGGGAGGATATACCCGGCGGCGTTAAGGACTTGTATGGATTGGGCCGGCGCTGCTACCCCCTCCCCCCCTCTAAGTATGACCGTGTTTGTAAGTGGCTCAAAGCAGGGTGGTTATGGCTCGAAGTATCCACGGGGGGTGCCTGCAAAGTCTTCATTCGAGGCGGGTTAGAGGTGAGGTATGACTTTCTAAAGGAGTTAGCTCGGCGCAAGCTGCCGGGTGGGAAGCGTTGGATTAGTCTCTATGAACTTATGAAAGGTGGAGCCGATCCTAGAAGCGTACCTCAGCGGCTGAAGCCGCAACGCAAAGGGGGCACTTATGGCACGGCTAAAGCCGTGCCCCTTCGAGAAAGCGCAGTCTTTCAGTAAGCCCTATATCTATTGTAGTTAGTGGGTGGGGGTAACTATGCCAGGTTTTGGAAATATAAATCGGCAGTGTTGACAGGGGTTTTGGAGAGTTTCTATGGGATTGGGGGGTTGACAGGGTTCGGGAGCCCGCCCGACGTATGCGTTGGTGATCCTCATGCCGAGCCGGGACGGGCCTGGCGATGATCGGTTTTGCGGAATTGCCGACAACGCCGGGTTTCCCGAACGATTCAACGCCTTGCTTTCCTGAAAGACTGCCGATGGGGTCGATGTGAAGGCGCTCAGATGGAATTTTTTTTGCTTTATCGCGATATATGTTTTATCGCGATCTGTATCTCGGCTATCAGAGATCTAACCAGCTCTAGCTCGCTTGAATCCATGCCACGAAACGCAAAAGCCGCCTGACGGCCATTGACACGAGCGACGCGGGCGCTGATCTGGAGTTGCCACTCGTCGCCCTCAAGCGACAGGTCACCGGTTGTCCAAAGGTCCATAATTTCATCGAACTCGACGAGTATTCCCGACTCGCTGATATCGACGGTTTTTCCGGCCGCTGTGCCGCCGGCGTGTTCGAAGACTACAGGAATATTCAGGTGAACCCTGCGAGCGCGGCCTATAAAACCACCCGATACGGATAGGTGACCAATACACCCCTTCATGATCACCGTCATATTCGCCGCCTGCACTTCGTTCGGTGCCATCATACTCGCCGGCGCAGCAGTTTCTCTGTGACGTCAATCACCCTATATATCCAGCATTAGCCGCCATAGCGTCCTGGCTTCCGGATGTGTTGATAACAGGGAGGTACTGTTCGGCAAGTCCGGCGAGCCAGATCCGGTCAGGGGCTGTGCGCTTATGGCGTGACGAAGGCCCCACTGTACTGCAAAATTTTTACCGACATTGGTGAAGTGAGCGTTTGAACTCCCGACTGCTGTTGTGGATTGCTTTGCAATTGGAGAGGCTCACCGGCGGTTGAGTAGACGGTCCAAAATTCTTCTCCACCGCTGGGCGGAGCGGGTGCGAAGACGGGCAACGTGGAGAGATCCGGGATGGTGAGCGTGGTGTTGGCGCCCAGCCATGACTGCGTGACGTACACATAGAGTTTATAGAAGGTGGAGGCGGGGGATGGCGTCGTCTGATATTGGATCCAGGCTGAATCGACGACGGTTCCGGGGACCGTAAAGCCGCTCGTATTGGCTTGGAATGTGGGGAAAGCAGCTGGTGTTGGAGTTGGTACGGAACCTAAGGGCGAAGGCAATGCGACCGTCAAGGCAGTGGTGGTCGTGTTGGTTGATTGTTCAGCGGTGATGTATTGCGTGGGCAGGTCTGCACCTGCCTGAATCAGGTAGAAGTCCCCGGATTGACTTTGACTGGCAGGAACGGTGGGGTAGGTAGTTTGCGGAATGCCATTGAGCGCGTTGGGCAGGACGAGCGACAAGCCGTTCGCGGTGTTGTACGTGGCGGCGAAACCGCTAAAAAATGCACTGGTAGGCACGCCTGTGAGGGTGACCGGCGCGGAGGTTCCAAGATCGTCTGCCGGCGTCAAGGGCGGAAATGCGATGACGGTGGTGGGAGTCACCGATAGGTTGACCCCGCGCTGGATCTGGAGCGCAAGGACGCCGTTTGCACCCAACGCCTCCAGCGCCACGTCAGCCGTTCCGCCCGGAATGCCGGCAAGACCTGCTGCACCGGATGCCTGGTAGGCCTGAGTTGAGTACTCGCCTGCGGTCAGGATGACGGAGGTGGTTCCGGGAATTGCAGAAGCGTCAAACGTCGCGTTCACGAATCCGGACTGCGAGGGACAGGCGACGGAAAGAGAGGTTGTGTCCGCCGTGGTGGCTTGAATGATTGACGTGTTGGAGTAGTAATATCCGTCGAGAAACGTAGGACAGATGTAAGCGAAACCATAGGCGTCTGTTTCCGGGGGCAGGGTAAACGAGACGGTCGGCCCGGTGAGTGGGAGGGTTTGAAACGTTCCGGTCGTGCCGACCTGGTAGGCGACGGCGGAGGGCAGCGTCGCGCCGGATGGGTCGGCGGTTGAACCGGAAAACGAAGCGGTGATGGTAGTACCCGTCGGACCGCCCCCGATGCTGCTGTTGCCGCCGCAGGACATGAGCGATAGGAGCGCCATTGCCGCCGTGACGCCAAGAGAGATCCTGGTTGCTGCAACTACAGATGCTTTGTGGGCATGATCATTTCCTCCGGCTGATGAACGGCTCGCGTGATGCGGGATACGAACGTATGAGGATAAGATCCACCAGGCATGGGGCGACCCATCGTAGCAGCGAATGATGCTATTACGCAGGGCCCAGCAAAGGAGACGCATTTTTGATGCGTTTATTCGCACATTGTCGGGTTTAGAGGGGTTTGATGTGCTGGGGCTGGAGGCCGAGGCCTACGAAGCGGGCGGGGAGTTGCTGGAAGCCGGGGATGCTGGTGAGGATCTTCAATAGTAGCGGCGGTTTTACTGGGCCGGGGTTGTTGAGGACTTTGTTGAGAACGCGGTGGGCGAAGACTTGTACGCGCTGGGTGTTGTGGACGGCGCGCTGGCGATAGTGTTGGACGCGGGCGAGGTCGTGGGGTGTGGCGGCGCCGGCGAGTAGGGATTCGGTGAGGATGTTGGCGGTGGCGACGGCGTCCTGTAGGGCGATGTTGATGCCGATGCCGCCGACGGGGGACATGGCGTGGGCGGCGTCTCCGATGCAGAGCAGGCCGGGGGAGGACCATTGCGTGAGGCGGTTGACTTCGACGGTGAGGAGCTTGATTTTGTCCCAGGAATCGAGTTCGGTGGTGCGGCCGGCGAGGAAGGGGACGACGCGTTCGATGCTTTGCTGGAAGGCGGCCAGGCCCTGTTGTTGGATTTGGGGGAAGGTGCCTTTGGCTACGATGTAGCCGACCTGGTAGTAGTCGTTGCGATTGATGAGGACGATGAGGCGGCCGTAGTTGATGTAGCCGAGGCCGTATTCGGGGTCGCCGGGGTGGCGGGGGAGGCGGAGCCAGAGGACGTCGATGGGGACGCCGTAGTCGATGAGCGGGAGGTGGGCGGCGACGCGCGAGATGGCGTGGCGGCCGTCGCAGCCGACGGTGAGGTGCGCGGGGATTTTTACGGGGCCGTTGGGGGTGTTGGCTTCGACGCCGGTGGTGATGCCGTCTTGCTGGAGGAGGCCAGTGGCTTCCCAACCCATGCGCAGGGTGAAGGTGGGATAGTGGGCGGCTTCGGCGGCCAGGAAGTTAAGGAAGTCCCACTGGGGCATGAGGGCGATGAATTTTGCGTGGACGGGGAGGTGGGTGAAGTCGGCGATGTGGAATTGCTCGCCGCCTACGAAGGCGGAGAGCTCGTTGATTTGGGAGTGGGGGAGGGCGAGGAATTTTTCGAGGAGGCCTAGCTCGTAGAGGAGCTCGAGCGTGGAGGGGTGGATGGTGTCGCCGCGGAAGTCGCGGAAGAAGTCGGTGTGTTTTTCGAGGACAGTGACGCGGATGCCGGCGCGCGCGAGGAGGAAGCCGAGCATGATGCCGGCAGGGCCTCCGCCGATGATGCAGGTGGTGGTGGCGAGGGATTGCTCTTGCGGGGAGGTCGCGGAGCTGCTCATGGGATGAGGGTAGCAGAGCGGTTGGGTGGAGGGCAGCTTGCAGTGTGGGGACATTGAACGTGGTGAGAGGTGGGTGTGCGGGACTTGATTACGTTGGCTGAGACCTCGGGTGTTTGGGCGACGTCGTAAAGTTCGGTGATCTACCAGAGGCCGTTTTCCTCGACGCGACGAGGCAGTGGTTGTTGCGCAAGATTGAAGGCTTTTGAACGGCGTATTCGGCGATGGGATTCGGCCGTACGGCTGTGTAGTTTCCGATAACGCCGTTTTTCATGAGTGTCCGTCTATTCTGCTATCGTTTCGCCATGCTCATAACTATTCTTGCGCTGGCACTGAAGGAACAGCTCCTCGTTTGGCAGGACGCAAATTGATCCTCGTTCGCGGGATGGAGAAGGCAATGTCCCTGAGGAAGTTCGCTTCGAGTGCCGCAGGGTTGGTCTTGTTTCTAACCCTGTTCAGCGCTGTGATTTCAGTAGCACAAAAGCCCAGTGATCTACCTGCAGGCTGGTGGCCCGATCCATCCACCGGACTGATGTGGGCCGCAGCGGCCGGCAACGGCCATGCAAACACCATGACGTGGGATGAATCGGTCAGCTACTGTTCAGCGCTGCAACTGGACGGGTACTCTGGCTGGCGACTACCCAAAGTCGCGGATATTGCCACTGCCACCTATCTTTACCCTGTCCCGATCTATGACAAGGCAGGCAATGTCGAGAAGACCTACGATTATCTGGCCTTCAAAGGGCAATTGACGGCAACGGCGGACATGCGCATCTGGACTGCGAATGCGGCTGAGAATGGCGAGTATACGACGATCTTTGTCGGCCGGCCCGATGTTTTTGGCATGATGGCACATCCCAAAGAGTGGGGCTCACTCTTTCAAATGAACGCCTTGAAGTGGCATCTTCGTTCTGCCAAACCATCGGACCGAAACGGTGCAGTGTGCGTGCGCCCTATCGAGCCAGACCTTCTTGCAATTGCCAAAGCCGCTCAGGTGCCGCATCCTGTCGCGGACCAGCAGGCACTTAGGAACTACATTCCGCTGAACAAGGCTCGTCTTGCCTATCAGGCTGGCAACTATCAGGAGTGCCTGACCCAGGCGCAACTCGCGCGTGCGCAGCATGTGGACCCGGCCACCGTGGATTGGGCCATCGGAATCGCCTATGGACAGCTGGGAGATTGGGATCAGGCCATATCAAATCTTGAAGCCGCTCTCAAAATCAACAAACAATACCAGGATGCGGGGGACGCGCTTGGCTGGGCCAAGGCAAGCCAGAAGGCGGCACCAAAAGGAAAGCCCGTGAAGCAACAGCCGCCGGAATGGAAATGACTGAGGCTTCTCCGCTCTTGAGCGAAGCAAGCTCCCGTGAAGTCGCATTATCGGCAACTTCGCCGACGTTCAACAAGACCTTGGAGCTATGGCTTGCGGGATGGGCATGGCTTCCGCAAAGCAATATGTTCGGGAGAACCTCGCGGGGATCAGCGTTGTCTGTCGAACCCGGGGCAGCTTCTATTCGGGCGCTTGTTATTTCCCGAAAGAGCTCGGCTAGTGGCCGTGGTGGGACAGGATCGCGATGACCGCGATGATCAAGATCACGGCAGCATCCAGCCATAGGACTTGATAGGTGTCGGATTTTTGTTCTTTGTTCATCCGGGTACTGTACTGAGATTGACGCTCTTTGGCTCGAACAAATTACGAAGAGGCATCTTGTTACGCACCCTCATGGGGAACTCGAGAACATCGAGGGGGTGGTCTCCCACGTCCGAGAATCCGGACATGGGGCACCCGGAGTTGTAGGTGGGATTTCAGACGAAGTTGATGCGGAGGGAGATGCCTAGATCGGAGGCGGGGGTTGGGGCGGAGGGTAGGGTTATGCGGAGGCCGGTGGTGTCTTGCGTGAAACGGAGGGGTTCGTCGCGGCCTAAGAGGCGGATGTCGACGGGCTTGCCGGGTTGTTGCGGACTGTTGCTGGCCAGGGACTGGATGACGAGTTCGGAGGGGGGCCAGCCCGGGACCAGGGCGTAGAGGGTTTTGCCTTTGGTGGTGAAGCGGATGTCCTGATAGGTGAGGTCGGGCTGCTTGCCTTCGTTGGGGTCGAACTCTTTGCCGTTGGGCTTGATGACTACCTTGGTGGAAGGGCCTTCGCCGTGGATCTTCCAGGGGCGGGTGTTGTAGATGGCTTCGCCGTTGATCCCGGTCCACTGGGTGATGGCTTCGAGGATGCGGAGCTCTTCGGGGTCGGGGAGGCCGGAGGCGGGGAGAGGAATGTTGAGGAGGAGGTTGCCGTTTTTGCTGACGATGTCGACTAGCAGGTCGATGACTTTTTTGGGGGACTTGTATTTCTCGCCGACGCGGTAGTGCCAGTTGCCGATGCAGGTGTCGGTCTGCCAGGGGCGGGGGTCGATCTGGTTGAGGACGCTGCGCTCGTGGTCGATGACGCAGGAGGTCGCGTCGGGGCAGTCGGTAGGGGTTTTGCTGAAGTAGATGGCTTGGGATTTGTTTTGGTAGGAGTACGGGCCTACGTTGTAGAGCTCGGCTACGGTGGCTAGACCGTACTGCTCGAAGTTGATGCCGCCGTCGGTGTAGAGGAGGTCGGGCTGGTGCTGGTCGAGGAGGTCTTTGACGCGGTTGAAGTAGTGGAGCTTCCAGGCGTCGGGGGCGGTGCGGCCCATGGGGTCGGAGAGGATGGTCTTGGCGAAGTTAGCGGGCATGGTGGTGTAGTCGTGGTAGAGGTCGGCGAAGGCGGGGTTCTGGCCGTCGTAGGGGATGTTGGCGTAGGGGCCCTTCGTGTCGGCGAGGTGGGAGGGGGCGAACCAGTCGAAGGCGTTGGAGAGGTGCTCGGATACACCGAAGCGGAGGCCACGCTTGCGGGCGGCAGCGGCCCAGAGGCCGACTACATCTTTGCGCGGGCCGCTGGCGACCGAGTTCCAGCGGGGTTGGTATTTGGAGTTCCAGAGGTCGTAGCCGTCGTGATGGACACCCATGGAGAAGAAGTATTTTGCGCCAGCGCGCTGGTAGAGATCCATGAGGTGATTGGGATCCCATTGGTCGGCGGTGTAGAGATGGATGAGGTCCTTGTAGCCGATTTTGGATTGGGGGCCGAAGCGCTTGCGGTGGTAGTCGTACTGGGCGGTGCCTTCCATGTACATGTTGCGGGCGTACCAGTCGCCGTCGCCGATGGCGGATTGCGGACCCCAGTGGGACCAGATGCCGAATTTTGCGTCGGCGAACCAGTCGGGCGTGGTGTAGGCGCGGAGGGAGGCGCGGGTGTTGTTGAACGGGCCGGGCGTGATGGCTAGGGGCGGGGTGGCGGGAGATTGGCCGGTGGTTTGGGCGAAGGCACGGCGGAGGGCGAAGGCTGGGGCGGCTGCAGCGAGTAGATGGAGGGTCTGGCGTCTTGAGAGCTGCATGGGGTCTCCGAGGTCGCGGGTTGAGGCGCGAGTAGAACTATATCGTCTTGGGCGTGGGAGTTGAAATGCGGGACATGCTACAAGTGGTGCTACCGGAAGCGAGCAGCAGATTCCCAGAGGGGATGACAGAAAGAAAAGCAAGAGTAACGACCAAAGCGAGAGAGCGATTTCGAGAGGTGGATGGATGCGGCGAGAGTTTGTCGGATTGCTGATTGCGGTATTGATGGGTGCGGGCTGCTTGAGGGCGCAGTTGGTGGTGCCGAATCAGAGTGAACCGCCGGTGGCGCTGCCGGTGGGTCTGCCGGTATTGCCGGACGCAGTGCAGGCGCGGATGGATCGTGACTTGATGGAGATTGATATTCCGCGGCTGCAGGCTTTGTATGCTCGACATGTTTATACGGTGGAGCAGGTGACGCGGTGGTACCTGGGAAGGATTGCGAAGTACAACGGGATCTATCGCGATGTGCAGACGGTGGATGTGAAGGGTGCGTTGGAGACAGCGCGGCTGGAGGATGCGGGTGGTGGTGAGCAGCATGGTGCTATGTGGGGCGTGCCGATTGTGATCAAGGCGAATACCGCGGTGAAGGGGTTGATCGATACGGATGGGTGGGCGGGGTTTGCGATTCGTGGGCACGAATTTATTGCGGAGCGGGATGCGACGGTGGTGGCGAAGCTACGTGCGGCGGGCGCGGTGATTTTGGGGATTACGAATATGCCGGATTTCGCGATTGCGGATACTACGCGGTCGACGGCGTTTGGGCGGACAGGGAATGCGTATGACGTGAGGTTTTCGCCGGGTGGGAGTTCGGGCGGGACGGTGACGGCGGTGACGTCGAACGAAGCGATGGTGGGGACGGGGAGCGATACGGCTTGCAGCATTACGATGCCGGCGGGGACTAGCTCGGTTGTGGGCGTGTTGCCGACGCGCGGGCTGACGAGTATTGCGGGGATTGTGCCGCTGGATTGGCTGCGCGATAACACGGGGCCGATTGCTCGCAATGTTACCGATGCTGCGATTGCGCTGGGCGTGATGGCTGGGGAAGATCCTTTGGATTTTCGGACGAAAGGATCTGAGGGGAAAGAGGTGGGGCCGTACACGCCGTATCTGAAGAAGGATGCTTTGAAGGGGAAGCGGTTTGGTGTGCCGGCGTTCATGCTGGAGACCGAGGAGGACAAGCTGCAGCCGGAGACGCGGGCGATGTTGATGAAGGCCGTCGCGCAGATGAGGGCGGCGGGGGCGGTGGTGGTGATCGACGAGAAACTGCTGCCTTTAAGTTTTTATGACGCGATTCGGAATATTGTTTCGCGGCTGTATTTGAAGGATGGTGCGGATCAATGGATTTCGGAGTTTGGGCCGGCGGAGTATCGCAGCGGTGAGGCGTATACGCGGGTGACGGGTGTGGCGTGGCCGACAGTGTTTACGGGGGAGAGGCGGCCGGGTGGGGTCGCGGAGGATGCTCCGCAGAGGCAAGCGGTGTTGGCGAGCGATCCGGATGCGGAGAAGAATTTCTTTGGTCCGCAGAGAGAGGCGCTGGCAGAGTATGAGGCTGCGCTGGATGCGTTTCATCTGGATGGGTTAATTTATCCGAGCGCGCAGATGCCGTCACCGGATGAGACGATGCCGCAGAATGGTGGGTTGAGTACGGGGCCGGAAAGTCATACAGGATGGGTGAATCGGATTGGCGTGCCGGCGGTGGTGGTGCCGGGTGGGTTCTATCCGGATGGGCTGCCGTTTGGGTTGGAGATTAGCGCGCGGCCTTGGAAGGATGGGGAGTTGTTGGGGTGGGCTTATGCGTATGAACAGGCTACGAAGAATCGTCGG
>Ga0302316_10000648_pt1 | contig 29711 bp, 26 predicted proteins | sample III_Palsa_N3_2_FD_200456 | JGI IMG/M metagenome (GOLD analysis project Ga0302316, IMG submission 200456) | Peat permafrost microbial communities from Stordalen Mire near Abisko, Sweden - III_Palsa_N3_2 | ecosystem: Environmental > Terrestrial > Soil > Palsa > Peat permafrost | place: Sweden...
GCAGGACTGCCCGAAGCTTCTATCACCAAGTCGAAACGGCCACGCTGTTCTGCCCACTTGTTGATCGTGGCGCCATCGGCCGCATTGACCGTTTCGTCCGCGCCAAGCGAGGCGGCGATCTGCAACGCCTTATCCGAGAGATCCACGGCCGCGACGCGATGCGCACCGGCGCGCCGCGCCACCGTAAGCAGGATACAACCGATCGGTCCACAGCCGATCAGCAGCACCTGCGCGCCGACCAGCGAGCCCGCTTGCCGGACCGCGTGCAAAGCGACCGCAAGCGGTTCGGCCATCGAGGCCTGCGCGAAATCGACGCCATCCGGCACGGGCACGCATTGGCGCTCGGCGACGACGATGTATTGGCGGAACATGCCTTGCGTGTGCGGAAACGTCGAGGCGCTGCCCATGAAGCGCATATTAAGGCAGTGGTTCGCCATGCCCTTCGCGCAGAATCGACAGGTGCCACACGCCAGGCCCGGATTCACGGCGACGCGCTGACCGGCAGCGAGGCCCGTCACGCCTTCGCCCAGCGCGTCCACTTCGCCGGCAACTTCGTGACCCAGCACGAACGGCTCGCGAACGGCGAAATCACCGCTCTTGCCCTTGAAGTAATACGACAGGTCCGAACCGCAGATGCCGCCCGCGCGCACCCGCACGCGGACCTGTCCGGCGACGGGCTCGGGCGCATCGACCTTGTCGATGCGAATCAGTTTGGGTTCGTGGAGGACGGCTGCCAGCATGGGAGACTCCGATCGGTAAAGCCGCGCGCTCAGTGCTGCGCAGCGGGAAAAACTTGATACTCAGGTGCAGCAAGTCTGTGGACAAACTCAGCTCACCAGTTCCACAACGTCCCATCTTCGAGACGCGCAACCGGCAGATAGGCAGGGTCGTAGGGATAGCGCGCGGCCAGTGCCTCGTCGATATCGACGCCGTGCCCCGACGCCTCTCCCGGATGCATCATGCCGCGATCGAAACTCCATGCATGCGGGAATACTTCGAGCGCCTGCTCGGGAAAGCCCATGTATTCCTGCACGCCGAAATTCGGCACCCAAAGGTCGAAATGCAGCGCAGCACCCATGCAGACCGGCGACAAGTCAGACGGACCGTGACACCCGGTGCGTACCTGATACAAGGACGCGAAGTCCGCAATGCGCCGCAGGTGCGTGATACCGCCCGCATGCGTGAGGGTGGCGCGGATGTAGTCGATCAGTTGCTCTTCGATCAGTTGCTTGCAGTCCCAGATGCTATTGAATATTTCGCCAACGGCAATGGGCGTCACCGTATGCTCGCGGATCACCCGGAAGCCGGCCTGGTTCTCCGCTGGCGTCGGATCTTCCATCCAGAACAGGCGGTACGGTTCAACGGATTTGCCCAGACGCGCTGCTTCGATCGGCGTGAGACGGTGGTGCACGTCATGCAGCAGATGCGTATCGAAACCGAATTTCTCGCGCACCGCTTCGAACAGTTTTGGCACGAAGTCGAGATACTTCTCGGACGACCAGCTCTGCTCTTCTACCGCGCCTTTGGTGGCCGGCTCATACATGCCCTCGCCTTTGGCTACACCGTATACCGAGCGCATATTCGGCACGCCGCACTGAATCCGGATTGCCTGGTAGCCGGCTTCGATATGCTCCGCGTAGCGATCGAGCGCTTCAGGAATATCGCGGCCCGTTGCATGTCCGTAGACCATCACGCCCTCGCGTGACGCGCCACCCAGCAACCGGTATAGCGGCATGCCGGTCACCTTGCCGAGGATGTCCCACAGGGCCACGTCGACGGCGGCAATGGCGGTCATCGTCACAGGACCGCGACGCCAGTACGCGCCTTTGTAAAGGTACTGCCAGATGTCTTCGATACGGCCCGGGTCGCGTCCAATCAGCATTGGGCACACGTGGTCTTTCAGATACGACGCGACCGCGAGTTCGCGTCCATTGAGCGTCGCATCTCCGATGCCGTGGACGCCCTCATCCGTGACGATCTTCAGGGTGACGAAATTACGCCCCGGACAGGTGACGATGACGTCGGCACGAACGATCTTCATGAAGGCATCCTTGCGAACGAAGAACAGGTTGAAAACGATGCTACCATACAAGTATATCAATGCGTCAAACTGCGGGTTTTCCCTGTATTCCTGCATAGCAAGCCCGCGGTACCGTCGCTTTTGCTCCTCGCGTTTGTTCGTCGCTTAGCATCCGGATTTCACCCTTATGACATCGTCCGCCTTGCCCAACTCCGCTCGCCTCGGTCATCTCACTCGAGCAGCGCTGCCTGCGCTCGGCGCGCACGTGCTATCCACGACATGGTGCGAGCCGCGAGTGGGTATCGTGCATCTCGGGATCGGCAACTTTCATCGCGCGCATCAGGCGCTATACACAGAAGAAGCGATGCTCGCCGTCGGCGGCGACTGGGGGATTTGCGGCGTTACGTTGCAGGGGGACGTGAGCAAACGCGATGCCTTGATGGCTCAGCAAGGTCTCTATGGCGTCGTCGAACGCGGACCGGATGGCGAAAAAGTGACCGTAGCGCGTGCCCTGCTCGAAGTGTTGGCAATGCCGCACGACCATGCGGCGCTGTTCGCCCGGCTGGCCGATCCGCTGGTCCGCATCGTCTCACTGACTGTGACTGAAAAGGGCTATTGCCGTGATCCGAAGAGCGGCGATGTGGACCTCGACGATGCGCTCATCACGCACGATCTGGCGAATCCGTCCGCACCGCGCAGCGTGCCCGGCATTCTCACCGCCGCATTGAGCATGCGGCGCGACAACCCGTTCACCGTGCTGTCGTGCGACAACCTGGCTCACAACGGCGCGGCATTGCGACAGGTCGTGTGTTCGTTCGCGCGGCAGCTCGATCCATCACTGGCCGACTGGATCGAAAGCGCGGTAGCGTTTCCGTCGACGATGGTCGACCGCATCGTCCCCGCCACGACCGAAAGCGAGCGCGAATCCGTGGCACGCATACTTGGTTATCACGACGCCGTGCCGGTGCCCTGCGAGCCGTTCCGGCAATGGGTGATCGAAGATCGTTTTCCCGCCGGACGTCCCGCATGGGACGCCGTGGGCGCGCAACTGGTGGACGATGTCACGCCGTTCGAACTCGCGAAACTGCGCATGCTGAACGGCACCCATTCGACGCTTGCATACCTCTCGATGCTGGCCGGCTTCGACACCATCGATGCCGCCGTCGGCCAACCGGAGTTGCGTCATCTGATCCACGCGATGATGACCGATGAAATCGCGCCCACGTTAAGCGTGCCCGCGTCGTTCGATCTGCGGGCCTATCGCGACGCGCTGCTCGCACGGTATGCAAACCCCGCGCTCAAACACCGCTGCGCGCAGATCGCGATGGACGGCAGCCAGAAAATTCCGCCACGCCTGCTCGACACGATCGCGGCGCGCATCGACGCCGGAAAACCGTTCGCCCGGCTCGCACTGGCCATTGCCGCATGGATGACATTCCTACGCGGCCACGCTGACAACGGCATGCACTTTGAAATCAAGGACCCGCTCGCAGCAAGGCTGCAGGAGTTGGCGGCATCCGCGCGTGGCAAGCCCGAGGCCCTGCTCGATGCGCTGCTGCCGGTACGGGAAATATTTCCAGCTAGCCTTGCCGACGAGCCACTATTTCGAAGCGCGCTGCGCGAGGCGTTGCAGGCGCTGAGCCACGGCACGCGCAGCGCGATCGTCGCGTACGCGGCTTGCTGAGTGCGCACATGCAAACTTGCTCATTTGCGTCATGTATTTGCGTCTTTCAGCTGCACAGGTCGTACGTGCAGACCCGGCCCACTCGTAGTGTTGCTGCCAGGCAAGCGGTGGCGAGAAAGCTTGCATGAGCGATATCAGCGCATACCAGACACCCGCTTAACCAATCTGTTCACAGCCCGAATGTCCTTGATTTAATTACAAAATCGTTGGAATTCGGCATCTGCAATTCGCCCGCCTCATGCACCACGCATGAGACACGCTTCATTCAGGTATGCCTGGCGGCCAGTTGAAGGCGCCGCGGTTAGACCGCTTGATTTAGCCGCATACCACACGCAAACTCTTCTCGCCCTGTCAAGACGCCATCCGGTGTTTTACTGAGTACGTAAACTTTTTGACCTGATAAGCTTTGCCCGCGCTGCTGGCCGCATGGGCCCGCAGCCGTTCAACCTGCCCGGTCGTGAGTCGCGCCGGGCACTATCTCGCGGCGGCACAACCGTCCGCGGGAGTAACACGAACTACCACCGAGGAGTAAAACAGTGAAAAAACTGCTAGCGGCTTTGACGGTTGCTTTGCTTGCCACCGTCTCGATTGGCGCACATGCGAAAGACTGGACCACCATCCGTTTCGGTGTTGACGCCAGCTATCCCCCGTTCGAATCGAAGGGTTCGGACGGCAAGCTCGTCGGTTTCGACATCGACCTCGGCAATGAAATCTGCAAGCGTCTGAATGCAAAGTGCGTGTGGGTTGAAAACGACTTCGACGGTATGATCCCGGCGCTGAAGGCGAAGAAGTTCGACGGCGTACTGTCGTCCATGTCGATGACGCCGCAACGGGCTGAACAAGTCGCCTTCTCGTCGAAACTGTTCAACACGCCGACGCGCCTCGTCACCAAGAAGGGCACGGGTCTGCAGCCGACGCCGGCATCGCTGGCGGGCAAGTCGGTCGGCGTCGAGCAGGGCACGATCCAGGAAACGTACGCGAAGACCTACTGGGAGCCGAAGGGCGCCAAGGTGATCTCGTACCAGAACCAGGATCAGGTCTACACCGACCTGTTGTCGGGCCGTCTGGACGCATCGCTGCAAGACGCGGTTGAAGCGGACATCGGCTTCCTGAAGACCCCGCGCGGCGCAGGTTATGAGTTTGCCGGCAAAGACATCATCGACGAGAAGGTCCTCGGTAATGGCGCGGGCATCGGCATGCGCAAGGAAGACACCGACCTGAAGGCCAAGGTCGACAAGGCGATTGCCGACATCATCAAGGACGGCACGTACAAGAAGCTCGAGAACAAGTACTTCACGTTCGACGTGTACGGCAGCTGATCGCAACTGGCGCGGCTTGCCGCGCCACGGCGAAGTGGCTCAACGGGCTCCGCTCCAGGCGGGGCCCGTTTCGTTTGGAGCAGCGTGCGATCACCGCTCGCGCTTATGGGCACTCAACATTGCGCCCGTATATCGGCTAAGATCGAGCGATCCCGCTTCGCGGCACGGGCCCTGCCCGGTGCGCTGCAAGCCGCTACAAAATTCGATTTTCCAAACTGAAATCAACGACATAGCGCGACTCCCCGCGAGGCCGCCGCGCTTCAGAGACCATGCAAACGCTAACCCATCCGCTGATTTCCCCGACACTCGGCACCGCACGCAACCTGACGAGTTTTCACTACGGTCCCGGCGGCGGGCAAAAAATCTATATCCAGTCTTCGCTGCACGCCGACGAACTGCCCGGCATGCTGGTGTCCTGGGCCCTGCGCCGCAAGCTCGAAGCGCTCGAGGCCGCCGACAAGATCAAAGGCGAGGTCGTGATCGTGCCGGTGGCCAATCCGATCGGTCTGAATCAGCACTTTCTCGGCCATCACGTGGGCCGCTTCGAAGGCAGCACCGCTCAGAACTTCAACCGCAATTTCCATGATCTGGCGGCCCTCGTCCTGCCGGTGATCGAAGCGCGCCTGACCGACGACGTCGAGCACAACCGCCAGGCGATCCGCACCGCGACGGGCGAGGCGCTCGACGCAATCAAGCCGGACACGGAACTGCAATCGCATCGCCTCGCGCTGCAGAAACTGTCGTACGACGCCGACGTCGTGCTCGACCTGCACTGCGATTGGGAAGCGGCGATGCACATCTACACCAATCCAGACCTGTGGACGGAAGTCGAGCCGCTTGCGCGCTACCTGGAAGCCAAGGCGTCGCTGCTGGCGCTGAATTCGGTCGGCAATCCGTTCGACGAAATCCACAGCTTCTGCTGGTCAGATCTTCGCGGCCGCTACGGCGACCGTTTCCCGATCCCGAACGGCTCGGTGTCGGTGACGATCGAACTGCGCGGCCAGCGCAACGTTTCGTATGAGTTCGCTGAGCACGACGCGCAGGCGATCATCGAATATCTGACGCATCGCGGCGTGATTGACGGCACAGCAGCGCCGATGCCTGCGCTCGAGTTCGCCGCTACGCCGCTCGCCGGCGCTGAACCGATCGTCGCGCCGATCAGCGGCGTGCTGGTGTACCGCACCGAAGTCGGCACCTGGGTCGACGCCGGCCATGAGATCGCCGATATTGTCGACCCGCTGACCGATCGCATCGTGACGCTCAAGAGCAGCGTGTCCGGTGTTCTGTACGCGCGGCATCTGTCGCGCTTTGCGACCGCCGGCCTGGAATTCGCCCGCATCGCAGGGGCCAAGGCGTTTCGCTCGGGATCGTTGTTGTCGAACTGACCGTGTCAAACTGACCGTGTCGAACTGAGCGGTGAGAGCGGTGGCGTTAGCGATGCCACCGCCGCCTCATTGCTTACCTACGTCGCCTTGCATAATTTAGTTTCCCTAACCATTACCAATCGCGCAGACAGGTAATAGAAGAGTCACAGCGGGTCACCAGCCCTCGCCACCGCCCTGTGCGGAGGTACTCCGGGTATACGCACAAACGACGCGCAAGCGCCCGACTATTTCAAGTTCTGAAATTCGATTGTTGCATTTGTACGACGATTTCAAATATTACATGGCTGTCACAGTCCTTTCACCCCCCTCCCTTACATTTCACGCCATCGCGTGACCGGCCAAAAGAGTGAGGCACGCGTTCGCTTCTCGCGTGATTGCACCATTTAAACCGGAGAATCTCTTGAACAAGAAAGTTTTAGCCACCGCGATCCTCGCAGCGTTCGCTGGCGCCGCTCACGCACAAAGCAGCGTGACCCTGTACGGCTTGATCGACGCAGGTGTCACCTACGTGAACCATGCAGGCACTGGCGGCAAAAGTCTGTATCAATATGGTGACGGCGTCTCTCAAGGCAGCCGTTGGGGCCTGCGCGGCTCCGAAGATCTGGGCGGTGGTCTGAAGGCCATCTTCCTGTTGGAAAACGGCTTTAACTCGGGCACGGGCGCGCTGGGTCAAGGCGGCGCGCTGTTCGGCCGCCAGGCTTACGTCGGCTTGACGCAGGACAATGTCGGCTCGCTCACGTTCGGCCGTCAGTACTCGTTCTCCACCGACTATCTGGGCGGCGCGTATGCCAACGGCGGCGAAACCGTCGCAGGCAACTACGGCTACCACATCAACGATATCGACCAGCTCACGTCGAGCCGTATCAACAACTCGGTCAAGTTCACCAGCGCGAACTTCTACGGTCTGACGTTCGGTGCGATGTACGGCTTCTCGAACCAGGCTGGCGCGTTTGAAGGTTCACCGGGCTCGAGCGGTTCGTCGTCGGCATACAGCTTCGGCCTGAACTACAACAACGGCCCGTTCGGTATCGGCGCAGCGTACACCGACATCCGCTTCCCGGGCTCGGCAGCACCGTCGTTCTCGACGACGCTCGCCAATGCATCGTCGGTTACGGGTGCGACAGGTGTGGCGAAGGACCTGGCTACGGCTGGCGTCGGCGCCAAGTACTCGATCGGACCGGCCACGCTGTGGGCATTGTGGACGCACACGAACATCGAGCAGATCGTCGGCCACATGACGACGTTCAATGCGTATGAAGCGGGCGCCAAGTACGCGATCACGCCGGCATTGACGGGCTCGTTGGGCTACACGTACATGCAGGCGAAAGATCTGACCAATGGTCACTGGAACCAGATCGACGCCAGCGTCGACTACGCACTGAGCAAGCGCACCGACGTGTACCTGCTCGGCGTATATCAGGACGCCAAGGGCAAGGCCGCAAACGGCGCCGCCCTGCAATCGCAGATCGGCGTGAGCACGAGCAGCTACCTGCCGGTTTCCGGCACGGACTCGCAACTGGCAGTTCGCGCGGGCATCCGCGTCAAGTTCTAAGCGGAATCTGCGTCCCAGGCGGCAGCACGCTGCCGGGACGTGCCGTGTGAACAGCAAACGCCTGAGCGAAAGCGCCTGTCATGGGCACTTCGTTCGGGCGTTTGTACGTTTAAGAAACCCTCTGCGTCACGCCGCCCCTTCCTGCTCGCGCCCCGCTTCTGGTACCCTGCGCCCTTTGCTACCGCTTGCATTCAACCTGATGGAAATCCCCTTCAACGACCGTGGCGTCTCGGTCACGCGCAATGCACTCTCCTCCGCCGGGCAGGTTTTCCCGCTGCGCGAGATTCAGAGCGTGCGCGTCGTTACCGTACAAAAGAACAAGATCCTGCCCGTTGCGATCTCGGTGATCGGCCTGATCGGCGCGATTGCCGGCGGCGTGTTCCGCTCGTCTGTCGGCATCGTCTGCGGGATCATGCTGGTCGTGGTGGGCTGGCTCACGTGGATCACCCAGGACGTCACGCATCGCCTGATGGTCCAGACCAGCAGCGGTGAGCGCGAGGCGCTCTCGAGCGTCGATCTCGAGTTTGTCGAACGGGTCGCGCAGACCGTTCGCGAGACGATGGCCGCAGCGCCGGCGCCGGCCCAGGCGCCGAAAGATTGACCCGGCGGACTCAGGTGGCAATAGCGATGGTAGAAGCGGCAGAAGAAGCATTGGCAAAAGCGCCGACGCTCGCCGTTTGCACCGGCGCTTCCCCGTTAACACAAAATTAACCTGAACACGGCGAGCTTTTGCACTCGCTTGAGACTCGCGCGGCTAAAGTGGACTCGTCTCCACAACACGCCGCCGACCTCCGTGGCGGCGCCCCACGATGTTACAGTCCACTGCCACGCCTGCTACGGTCGTCCCGCGAGGTTTGCGCTCACCTGCTTCTTCTGTACCCTCCGCACCTGTCCGTGTACCGCTCGTCACCCTCGATGTGACGGTACCCGGCACCTCTTCGACAACCGGCAGGCGGGCGTTGCAAGCCGCGCTCGGCAAGAATCTACGGCTCTATGTCGTGACCATCGACAAACGCAACGAGCGCATCACATTTCGCGTCGAAGTCATCTCACGCACCCTTGATGAAGTGATCGGCGCACTAGCCGGCGCGCTGGACCGGGCCATCCTCGGTCGCGCGGCGGAAAGCGTGATCCGCCAACCACGTGATTTTTCGCTGGGTCGTTGATCCGGATCAAGCTGTTACATTTTTCTTCATTTCGGTATAGGGAGGCGGGTAGAGTCTGCGGTTCTGTTGATCCCGCGTTCCCTCCCGCAGGCTCCGCAAGCGCCCGATTCCACCGCCCGTAAGGCGGCGGGCCCTCGCGACCGTTCGTCACTGCGGCTCGCCTCACCGTTTACGATGCACCGCCTCCGTCTGGGACACGCTCTTTTGCAAAGTGTGCTCCATGTCCCTGCTGTCCCGAAATTCCCTGAGCTTCATTCGCGGCCCTCTCCTGACTGCGTTCGCAGCCGCGGCGCTTGCCGGCGCCGTCGTTTCGCTGAGTGGCTGCGGCGTCACCTTTCCGGTTCCTACGCCTCCCGCCCCCGCAGCCACGCTAATCAACGGTGGAAACGACGGCGTGCTGATTCCATTGCATGTCGAACGTGCCGATGAAGGTCATGCGCGGCTCGGCATGCCGGTCCAGCTCGACGGCAAAGCCGTCTATATGGCCTTCGACAGCGGCACCGAAGGTGTGCGCGTGCTCTCGAAGGTGTTGCCGGGGACGAACTATCCGGTCACGGGCGCGACAACGTCCATGACGTTTGCAAATGGCGCCCAGGTTTCCGGACCGTCGGTCAAGCTGCCTGTTAGCGTGATTGGCACCACACCAGTGGAAGTGAGCGCGCAAACCGTCAATGATGTGCGCTGTCAGCGCAACAACAAGCACTGCCTTGCGATGGATGGCTACACTGGCGAGTTCGGCTTTGCGTTCTCCGGCATCTTTGGCGCCGGCGCCGCACAACCGTTCGACGACTGCTGCACGAGTCCGCTACGCGCATTGCCGGGCAATCTAGGTCAGCGCTATCTCGTGCATGCGAATTTCGATAAACCTTTTGTGATCCTGAGCCCGTCGACGGGCCTCACGCAGAAATTCACGATGGTGCCGATGACGGCGTCGCAAGCCGGCGCGCTTCAGTGGCCGTTGGGTTGTGTGCAGATTGCCGACAAGATGCGCTTCTGCGCGCCAGTGGTGTTCTCGACCGGCAGCACCGAGATGATTCGCGTAGAGACCGACAAGGCGCCTAACTGGACTGGGGACGGCGATGAGTATGACGTGCTCGCGCAAGGCAACTACGACGTAGGGCTTGGCGTCGGTTCGTGGGGACATCGCTATGAAAGCGCGCAGGTCACGGTCGCCAAAACGAAGCCGGGGGCGAACCGGATCGTGGTGGGTTTGACGGCGATGCAGAACGTCGACGTGCTGCTTGATTTCCAGCACGGGCAGTTGGGGCTGCACGCGGCGAAGACTTCGGAGACGTTCGCGCCGTAAAAACGCGCACAAAGCGCAAACGTCTCATTCGCCACCTAGGTGCATGCTCTTCCGTGCACCCAAGTGGCTAGCGCGCTACTCAAGACATATCCAGCGGCTTCACATGCCAGATCTCTCGTGCATACTCGCCAATCGTGCGATCGGACGAGAACTGCCCCATGCCGGCCACGTTCTCGATCGCGCTTTCGGTCCATGCGCGCGGATTGCGGAAGCGTTCATCCACCTCCTTCTGGGCCTCGGCAAACGCCGCAAAGTCCGCCAGCACCATGTAGTGATCGCCCCAATCCACCAGCGTATGGAAGATGTCCGAGAAGCGCAGCGGATCGTCGGGCGAGAAAAAGCCCGTGCGAATCTGGTCGAGCGCCATGCGCAGTTCGGGGTTTTCTTCGTATAGCTGACGCGGTCTATAACCCGCTGCGCGCAGGCTGTCCACCTCATCGGCCGTATTGCCGAAGATGAAGATATTCTCCCGCCCAACCGCATCGCAGATCTCGATGTTCGCGCCATCCATCGTGCCTATCGTCAGCGCACCATTGAGCGCCAGCTTCATGTTGCCGGTACCCGAAGCCTCAGTACCTGCCATCGAAATCTGCTCCGACAGATCCGCAGCCGGAATGATCAGTTCCGCGACGCTCACGCCATAGTTCGGCACGAACACCACCTTCAGGCGATCGCCGATCAAAGGATCGTGATTGACCTTCTCGCTCACATCGCCGATCAGCTTGATGATGGTCTTCGCCATCCGGTAGGCGGAAGCCGCCTTGCCCGCAAACATCACGACGCGTGGCACCCAGTCAAGCTCAGGATTCGCGCGAATCTGGTTATACCGCACGATCACATGCAGCACGTTCAGCAGCTGCCGCTTGTATTCGTGGATGCGCTTCACCTGCAGATCGAACAATGCGTTCGGATCGAACGAAATTTTCGTATGGTGGGCCAGGTGATGCGCGAGGCGCAGCTTGTTCTGCCGCTTTGCTTCGCGAAATGCCTCGACAAACGCGCTGTCGTTGCGCAGGTCGCGCAGCCTCTCGAGTTCGAACAGATCGCGGCGCCAATGGGTACCGATCTGCTCGTCGATCAGCGCCGACAACGACGGGCTCGCCTGCGCCAACCAGCGCCGCGGCGTGATGCCGTTGGTCACGTTGGTGAAGCGTTCCGGGAAGATGCGTGCGAAGTCGGCGAAGATATCGCGCGTCATCAGTTGCGAGTGCAGCTTGGAAACACCATTGACCTTCTGGCTTGCCACAATTGCGAGATAAGCCATCCGCACGCGCCGCTGGCCATATTCGTCCACCAGCGAAATGCGCCGGATCATTTCGGCATCGTGTCCTGACTGTTCGCTCACATGCTTGAGGAACTGCGCGTTGATTTCGAAGATGATTTCGAGATGGCGCGGCAACAGACGCGCCAGCGTCTCGACATCCCACGTCTCCAGCGCTTCGGGCATCAGCGTGTGATTGGTGTACGAGAACATCTGCTGGATCTGCCCCCACGCCTTATCCCATGGCACGTGGTGCACGTCGATCAGCAGGCGCATCAACTCGGGAATCGCCAGCACCGGATGGGTGTCGTTCAGATGCACCGCCACCTTTTCGGCGAAGCGGCCGAAGGTGCTGTGCGTGCGCTGATAGCGTCGAATCAGATCCTGCATCGTCGCCGACACGAAGAAATACTCTTGCCGCAACCGCAGTTCACGGCCCGCCGGTGTGGAGTCGTCCGGGTACAGCAGGCGCGAGACGTTCTCCGACATCGTTTTCGCGTCGACGGCGCTGCGGTAATCGCCACGGTTGAACGCGGACAGATCGAGCTCTTCCGACGCCCGCGCGGACCACAGGCGCAGCGTGTTGGTCGCACTCGTTGCGTAGCCAGGGATGACCGTGTCATACGCCATCGCGTTGACGTGCTGGGTATCGATCCACTCGACGTAGTCGCCGCGCTGCACCGTGCGGCCGCCGAAGTGAACCAGATACTGGATCTCGGAACGCGGAAACTCCCACGGGTTGCCGGCGCGTAGCCAATAGTCCGGCGCTTCCACCTGCTCGCCGTTGACGATCTGCTGGCGGAACATGCCGTATTCGTAGCGGATGCCGTAGCCGAAGCCGGGGATGCCGAGCGTCGCCATCGAATCGAGGAAGCAGGCCGCCAGACGGCCAAGACCGCCGTTGCCGAGCGCGGCGTCCGGCTCCATCTCGATCAACGCTTCCATGTCGACGCCAAGGCCCGCGAGTGCCTCGCGCATCGGCTCATAGATGCCGAGTGCCAGCAGCGCATTGGTGAACGTGCGGCCGATCAGGAATTCCATCGACAGGTAATACACGCGCTTCACATCCTGCTCGTACTGCAGGCGCGTGGTCTTCATCCAGCGGGCGACCAGCCGGTCACGCACCGCCAGCGCGGCAGCGTGCAGCCAGTCATGAGGACGCGCGGTGACGGCATCCTTCCCGACGCCGTACATCATGCGGTTTGAAATTGAGCGCCGTAGCGCATCGACAGTACTGTTGAGCTGGTCGAACTCCAGATCCACGGCTGTCATTGAGGCCTCCGGTAAGTGCTGCGACACAGCACACGCAAACCGCACAGATGACGGACGGGAGGCGCGTGCCGGTCAGGCGGGTAAATATGCAGAGTAGGACATTTCCGTCATCCCGTCACCGGGACACCGGGCCACCGGTGCTGCACGCAACATGCCTGCTGCGACTGCTGAAGCCGCGCAAGAGCAAGTTAAGCACACATCCGGTGCAAACGCGCCTCAATCGACAGGCCCGCCTGCACTAGTATGGAGGAAGAAGAAGGCAGGTCCACGACGACATGGCCAGCGCAGGCATACGGTGCGCCCGCTCTCTTCATCCTGCTACAACGGAGGTCGAGATGAACGCACAATCCATGCTCGGAATGTTCCACGCCCAGGAACTGCTGTTGGTCTCGCTGATTCGTGCGCTTCCTCCGGAGATGCGGCGCAAGATCGTCGACGAATTCCAGCAGCAGGTTGAGCTGGCCGAAGCGCCGCATTTGAGCTCGGGACATGAGCGAGACACGACCGAGGCATTCAAGACGCATATTCGTAAGCTGTCGATTCTGCTTGCGTCCTTCGCTTGAGAAACAGAGCGGCCGGCCGCTGGACAAGTCACGGCGCCATATCGTTTTCCACCACGCGCCGTCCGCCTCCCATCCCAGCCGCCGGGGTTTCCCCCCGCCTGCCGGCAGCCGGGCTCCGCCTGTGGAATAACGGCCTTATCTCAGACGTTACCTTCCCAACAACATTGCATCGACGTATCTCTGGGAGGTTAATTGTGATGACAGAAGCCAGTTCAGCGAAAAAACAACCTTACGAAGCAAGGCACGCGCCATTGGTCCCATGTTTTGAGTTTGAAGAAAGCGGCAACGGAGTTCGGTATTACCAATATCCAACAGAAGGGCCTGACAAAAATCGTGAGATCTTCGACACCAACATGCGGGAACAGAAATATTTCTATAGAGCCATGCTGGAAAGTGAGGCAGAAGGATGGAAGGCAATTTCCGACCTACCTGTCGAACTACGTCTTAAAAAATACCTTACCGATACGCGCTTAAAAATAGACGGGCATCAGGGATGGGCAAGCTATCGAGGCTATTCAGAAAAATATTTAAAAAATAGGGCAAATGATTATACTTTTATTTTGGAAGTTTTTGCTCCAGAGTTCGTCAATCAGCTAATGGAAATTGGCGTTAAATCCGGAAAGGCAGAGGATGGCGACATTTCATGGGGAATGGGTAAAAAAAATTCCAATTCGTTCGGTGGAGATAAAAAGATGAATGATGTTTTGAAGACAAGATTTGAAGAATTCTCTCGACTTGTTTCAGCCGCGGAACAGGGCAGTATTGGTAAATTTGAATCTAATAATATGAGACAAATGAGCGTCATCATTACCCCTTTTATTTTTTTGCAAACAATACGCTGGGTAAAAAAGATAGACTTAAGATCGGTCCCGACCGATAAAAAGAAGTGACATTGAGCGATCCCCGCGTTATCAGCGTCGGCCACGGCGCGATCAAAGAGTACCGTCTAGCGCTCATTTGTTGTGTCGACCTTCTCTGCCATCGGGACCCGTGCCTGTGAAAGTCACAGGCACCCGTGTTTGTGGGCGGCTACCGGGTCTGACCGTTAGTTGCGTTTTTCTGCCCGGTTCACGTTCAGTAAAAAGCGCCGCCCTGCATAGCCGCCAGCAGGATTTTGCCGGCTCTGTAACAATCTGTTCATCCGCAGCGTGTCGGCGCATCGTCAAGCGCCCGCGCGCCCCCTTTGATCTGCGCGGTTGCATCGGTCCCGCAAGGCGAGCGTTTCCTCGCCTCGCGCCGGAACGCTCGCCACCCGAACAGCTTGTCCCTCGTCCGTGAACAGACCGCTTCCCCCCGACTACGCGCCGCCTGGCGACGCGCCGATGTCCGCCAGCAACCGCCGTGCGATGGCGGCGCTCATGCTGGCCGTCGCGCTCGCCACGCTCGATACGGCGATCGCCAATACTGCGCTGCCGGCCATCGCCGCCGACCTGCACGCGGCGCCCGCGGCGTCGGTCTGGATCATCAATGCCTACCAGCTCGCGGTAGTCGCGACCCTGCTGCCGCTCGCGGCGCTCGGCGATATCGTCGGACATCGGCGGATCTATCTCAGCGGGATCGCCGTGTTCACCCTCGCGTCGCTGGCCTGCTCGCTGTCGGGCACGCTGCCGCTGCTCGCTGCGGCGCGGGTGCTGCAGGGGCTGGGCGCCAGCGCCATCATGAGCGTCAACGCCGCGCTGATTCGCGATCTCTACCCGCCCCATCGGCTCGGGCGTGGGCTCGGATTAAACGCGCTGGTGGTCGGCGTATCGTTCGCGGTGGGGCCGACGGTGGCCTCGCTGATCCTCTCGTTCGGCACGTGGCCGTGGCTGTTCGCCGTCAACATTCCGCTTGGCGTCGGCGCGCTAGTGTTCGCGATGCCCGCCCTACCCCAAACCACGCGCGGCACCCACAATTTCGACCGGGTCGCCGCCGTCCTGAACGTCATTACGTTCGCCGCGCTGATCTTCGCGCTCGGTGAGGCCGCGCAGCGTGAGCCGGCACTATACGTGCTGAGTGCCGCGGCGGTTGCCGTCGTGTTTGGTTTGCTGTTGATGAAGCGTGAAGCCGGCCACCCGGCGCCGATGCTGCCCGTCGATCTGTTCAAGCTGCCGGTGTTCGCGCTATCGGCGGTGACCGCGATCTGTTCGTTCGCCGCTCAGGGGCTGGCATTCGTCTCGCTACCGTTCTACTTCGAAGACGTGCTGCATCGCACTCAGGTCGAGACCGGCTTCCTGATGACGCCGTGGCCGGTGGTCGTTGCGCTGGCTGCGCCGTTCGCCGGACGCCTGTCGGATCGTTATCCCCCCGGTCTGCTGGGCGCAATCGGGCTGGCGGTGCTGTCTGCGGGCATGGCCTCGCTTGCGCTTTTGCCGGCGCATCCGCAAGTGCTCGATATCGGCATCCGGATGGCGGTGTGTGGAGCGGGGTTCGGCTTTTTCCAGTCACCGAACCTGAAGGCGTTGATGGCGAGCGCCCCGCCCGAACGCAGCGGCGGCGCGAGCGGCATCATCGCTACCGCGCGGCTGCTGGGTCAGACGACAGGGGCCGCGCTGGTGGCGCTGAGCTTTGGGATTGCCGGGCGCCATGGGCCGACGCTGGCATTGTCCGCGGGTGCGGTGTTTGCCGGCGCGGCGAGTATCGCAAGTGGTTTGCGGTTGTTCGCACCGTCGCATCGTGCGGCGGGCGGTGCGCAGACGTCAGCAAAGTGACGCTGTGGTGGCCGCGTAAGGGCACAGCGTTGCGGAGCGTTGGATAGCCTGCCACGCACCGCAGCAGCCCAGCCCCGGTTGACCGCGCAGGTCTTCAGCATAGGCGGTCGCTGTCGAACGAGCGGCCGCCGTTCTGCCTTTCAATGCGCCGCGAAATACCCCTTCACCGCTGCCACGAAGGTATCGATATCGGCACGCGACACGTCCATATGCGTGACGAAACGCGACGCATACAGCATCTGGGTCAGGATGCCGCGCTCCTTCAGCCACGCTTCGAGCGGCGCGCAATGTTGCTTTGGAAACTGCACGAACACCATATTGGTTGCCTGCGACTGCACCTTGACCTGATCGATCTGCGCGAGACCCGCGGCAAGATGCGCGGCGTTCGCGTGGTCTTCGGCGAGACGCTCGACGTTGTGATCGAGCGCATACAGACAGGCCGCCGCCAGAATGCCCGCCTGGCGCATGCCGCCGCCGAGCACCTTGCGCCAGCGGTGAGCGCTCTCCAGCAGCGCCTTGCTGCCGACCAGCACCGACCCCACCGGCGTGCCCAGCCCTTTCGAGAAGCAGATCGAAACCGAATCGAACGGCGCACACAGCGCCGTCAGCGGCTTGCCCGACGCAACCGCCGCATTGAAGACGCGCGCGCCGTCGAGATGGGTCGCCAGCTTGTGCTCACGCGCGAGTTGCACCGCTTCGGCCACGTAACCCGCCAGCAGCACCTTGCCGCCGATCGTGTTCTCCAGCGCCAACAGCCGCGTCCGGGCGAAGTGATCGTCGATGGGTTTGATGGCGGCAACGATCTTGTCGAGCGGCAGCGAGCCGTCTGCGGCATTCTCGATCGGCTGCGGCTGGATGCTGCCGAGCACGGCTGCACCGCCGCCTTCGTATTTATAGGTGTGGGCCGCCTGACCGACGATGTATTCATCCCCACGTGCACAATGCGCCATCAGTGCAGCCAGGTTGCTCTGCGTGCCGCTCGGAAAGAACAGGCCCGCTTCCTTGCCGGCGCGCTCGGCCACAGTGGCCTGCAGACGCAACACAGTCGGGTCGTCGCCCCAAACGTCATCTCCTGTTTCGGCGGACATCATGGCCGCCAGCATGGCCTGACTCGGACGGGTGACGGTATCGCTGCGCAAATCGATCATCTGGGATTCCTGTGTGAGAGCGCCACGGCCTGGGCTAGTTCGGCTCGTGCCCGGCCAAGGTGACGGCATGATAATCGACCAGTGTATTCAATTATGAAAGCGCTGAAAACCGGTCGAAAACCAGCGCATGGCTAACAGAAGCGTTGCAAGCAGCGCTTAAGGCGGGATTGCAGCGGGATTGCAAGCGGACGAACCACGACATGGTTGACGTTCCGCTCGCCGTGCCCCTGGCGACCACCTGCTAACCGCCCGTCTTCGGCAACCAGTTCAACGGATCGACAGGGTGTCCGTCCTGACGCACCTCGAACTGGATCGAGCCGACGCCCCGGCTATCCGCGCCCACCTCGCCGATGGTCTGCCCTTGCGTGACCGCATCGCCTTCCTTGACCAGCAATGTACTGTTCTGGCCGTAAGCCGTAATCAGCGAGTCGCTGTGCTTGATGATGATCAACGGCCCATACGCCTCGATACCGGTACCCGCATACACGACCCGCCCCGCGGCGGCCGCCTTGACAGGATCGCCGACCTTGCCGCCAATCACGATGCCCTTGGTGCTACCGGGCATAAACGGTCTGAGTACCGGTCCACGCAGCGGCCACACCAGTTGCCCCTGCTGCGCCACTGCACCGGCACCCGGCGCAGGGTTGCCCGGCGCCGCCGGCGGCGGCGACACGCGCAGCACCTGGCCCACCGTCACGCTGGCGTTGGGCTGAAGGCCATTCCAGCGCGCCAGATCCTGCGGACGTTGTCCATAAGCGGCAGCGATCGCCGGCAGCGTGTCGCCAGGATTGACGCGATAGTAGCCGGCGGCCACCGCCCCGGTTGGTGCACCGTTGGTCTGGTACCCCCCCGAAGTATTGTCGTAGGATGTTCCGCCCCATGGCACCGTCGTGCAACCGCTGAGCGCGGCCGCGATGGAAACAGCAATCAAAACCTGCGTAGCTGCACGTTGCGACTTTTCTGTCATCTGATAATCCTCGGCACGTGAGTCAATCAATCTTCAAGCGTCGGCATGACAACCGTGAGGCCCGCCAACGTCAAACGCTACCCTCGGACTCGACCACGAGAATGCGCGCCTCGCCCACCGGATGCGCAACGTGTTCGGTCCCGACCGATGCATAGAAGACATCGCCTGTCTCCAGCATCGCCGAGCGCTCCTCGCCCGCTTCGCGGTAACGCATTTCAACCCGGCCGTCGAGAACGGCGAACACTTCCTCGCCGTCGTTGACGTGCCATTTGTAGGGCTGATCCGTCCAGTGCAACCGCGTAGTGATGCCACGCATGTTGGCGATATCGAGTGCGCCCCATGGACGCTCAGCCGTAAATGCCCTGCTGCGGATAATCTTCATGATGAATATGCCAACCGGATAGCCCACGCAGACCGTGTGCCACACGGCATGCTGCAATGCACATAAAACGGTCCTCAGGTGAGAATCCGCTCGCACCATTATAGGGTGCGCAGCCTGCCGGCCACGCTGCAGAACGTTGTGCAGAAAGGGCCACAATTCGTGTGAGCATTGAATCCCTCCCCGCCTCGCCTATACTGGGTCTTGCTGACGCAACGCACAGCAGGCGAACCGCTCGCCACCAAGCAATGTCCGTGAGGAGTTCGGGGATGAACAAAGCCACGTTTCTGGCCGTGCAGTTAAACGTCGAAGATGTTGCGACATCCTCAGGTTTGGTTGAGCTGCTCAATACTCACCTTGTGTTCGCGGCGGACGTCGCCGAAGCGGCGGACGCCCTGGTTCAGCTGGCCAGCATTGCGCGTCTGTCGAGCGGCGTCGAGGCCAGCGTCGAGCTTCCTGCCGTCGCGCTGGAGCGGCTGCGCGAAGCGCTCGACAACCTGAGCGGCTACGACGAGTCGTGGCTTCTCGCACTCGAACCCAGCAGTGAGCTGTTCGGCGATATCGCGCGCCGGCAGCGCACGCTGCACTGATTCGCACTGCTGCGGGTTGGCGGCTTCTGGCCGCTGCGCCCCTCCGCTTTCGTTCACCGCACGCACCGCCTGGTAGCCCGGCATGCTGCACCGTCGGCGCCGCCTCGCGGTTTCGGGCGAGTCATTTTGAGGACCTGCCGTGAAAAGTCTCCTGAACCGACGCAGTGCATTGCTCGCCACTGGCCCATCCCACCTTGTCCAGGTGGCCCACGACAACACCGCCTCGTCAGACGACGAACCAGCGGCGGACGTCAGCAGTTCGTCCAGCCCGGCCGCTTCGACATCCGCCGAGCCGCCACGGCCTGTCACGACCTTAAGGCCAGTTCCGGTCGTACCTTCTCAGACAAGCGGCCGGCCGGTACAAATGGCCGACAGCGCGGAAATCGAATGGCTGGCCGAGGAAGAAGCCTTGACGCCTTTCAGGGTGTTCCGGAGTTTCGACTACTCGGTGAGCCTGTTGTTCCATGCGCGAGAGCTGGCCTATTACGTGGCGCTATATCAGAACGGCACCCTTTGGCGCGCGCTGAAAGCCGCGGACCTGGATGCCGCCGAGGCCGCCTTCCATCATTTCGAAGAGCAGGCTACGCGTCTGTCCGAGGGTGAGACCCGTCGCGCGCAATTGGCCGCGCAGAATGAACAGCTCGCACGGATGATCGCGGAATCGGAAGCGCAGGCGGAACGCCTGCGTTGCGATTTGCAGCGCAATACCGTGCAGGAGCAGGCGGTGTCAGGGCGGATGCATCAGGTGCGCAAGGAGGTCGCGCAACTGGAGGCGCAGCGCGTCGCGGCACAGGCGCAATTGAACAAGGCACACCGGCAGATTCATCAACTCAATCTGACCAGCAACGAAGGCGTGCCGCATCTGCCGGGTCGTTGATTGGCAAACAGCCCGGGCCGCCCCTTAACGGGACGCCCAGGCTGTGGGCGCAGCAGAGATGTCTAAATCCGGCGACGCCGGAGTCCTACATCGTAGTAACGATCAGGACCAGTTGGCGTGGAAGCTGCCCGGCTTGTCGACGCGCTCAAAAGTATGCGCGCCGAAGAAGTCGCGTTGCGCCTGCACGAGGTTGGCCGGCAGACGCTCGGAACGGTAAGCATCGAAGTACGCCACCGCCGAGGCAAACGTCGGCACCGGCACGCCCGCCTTCACCGCAGCGATCACCACGTCACGCAACGCTCCCTGATAGTTCGAAGCGATGTCGTTGAAGTACGGGTCGAGCAGCAGGTTGGCGATCGCCTTGTCCTTCGAATACGCGTCCGTAATCTTCTGCAGGAAGCGGGCGCGGATGATACAGCCCGCGCGGAAGATCTTCGCGATCGTGCCGAAGTCCAGATCCCATTTGTACTCTTCCGAGGCCGCCCGCAATTGCGCGAAACCCTGCGCGTACGAGATCACCTTGCTGAAGTAGAGCGCGCGGCGCACCGACTCGATGAAAGCAGCACGATCGCCGTCGAACGCCTTGGCGTCCGGTCCCTTGATGACCTTGCTCGCGGCGACACGCTCGGTTTTCAGCGACGACAGCACGCGCGCAAACACCGATTCGGTAATCAGCGGCAGCGGCACGCCGAGATCGAGCGCGTTCTGGCTCGTCCACTTGCCGGTGCCCTTTTGCGCGGCACGGTCCAGAATCACGTCCACCAGATCCTTACCCGTCTCGTCGTCCTTCTTGTTGAAGATCTTCGAGGTGATTTCCATCAGGTAGCTGTCGAGCTCGCCCTTGTTCCACTCGGTATAGACATCGCCCAGTTCCTTGTTGGAAAGGCCCACCACCTGCTTCAACACCGCATAGCTTTCGGCGATCAGTTGCATGTCGCCGTATTCGATGCCGTTGTGCACCATTTTCACGAAGTGACCCGCGCCGTCCGGACCCATGTACGCCACGCACGGCTCACCGTCCGGCGCCTTGGCGGCGATTTCCGTGAGAATCGGTGCAACCAGGTTGTACGCGTCACGCTGGCCGCCCGGCATGATCGACGGGCCTTTCAGCGCGCCTTCTTCGCCGCCCGAGACACCCGTGCCGATGAAATGCAGGCCGGCCTTGGCCAGTTCCTGATTGCGGCGGATCGTGTCGGTGAAATGCGTGTTGCCGCCGTCGATCAGGATGTCGCCCTTGTCCAGCAGCGGTTTGAGCGAGGCGATCGTCTCGTCGGTGCCGGCGCCGGCCTTGACCATCATCAGAATGCGGCGCGGCTTTTCCAGCGACTCGACGAACTCTTCGAGCGTGTAAGTCGGCACCAGCTTGCGATCGGGATATTCTGCGATCAGTTCATCGGTTTTCTCACGGCTGCGGTTAAAGACAGACACCGCATGACCGCGGCTTTCGATGTTGAGTGCCAGATTGCGGCCCATGACCGCTAGCCCCACTACGCCGATTGCCTGTTTGCCCATTTGAATTCTCCAGATTCCGAATTGTCGAGACGCCGCGCCCAAATTGCCGCCGACGGGGCGTCGAGGATGAAAGCATAAAAGAAATGGCCGATTGCCGCTCGTTAGCGAGCTTCCCGGTTCAGACCCGCGTTGCGCACTAGCGTTTCGTGAACACCAGACTGAAATTGTTGGCGGGCATCGCGATCGGCTCGCCGCAGACAAACCCCTGCGCCTCGCCGAGCGCCACCACCGCTTCCATGTTGCGTACGCCGAACGCGGGATTGCGATCGCGCAACTGCTGATCGAAAGCTTCGTTGCTGGGCGCGGTGTGCGCCCCGTGACGCCGGTACGGCCCGTATAGATACATTACACCGCCGCTGCCCAGCAAGCGGGCTGCTCCGTCGAATAACCCCTGAGTGGCAGTCCATGGCGAAATATGGATCATGTTGATGCAGATCAACGCCTGTGCCGAATCGATGCCCCACGGGCCATGCTCGACGTCCAGTGCGAGCGGCGCCCGGATATTCGTCAGACCGCTGTCAGCGGTCCACGCCGCGATCGACGCGCGTGAGCCCGCATCGGGATCGCTCGGTTGCCAGACGAGGTCCGGCAGCGCTGCCGCGAAATGCGTCACGTGCTGGCCGCTGCCGCTGGCAATCTCAAGCGCGAGGCCGCTCGTCGGCAACACCTGCCGCAGGACGGCAAGGATCGGATTGCGATTGCGTTCGGCGGCTGGGGCATGCTGACGTGAGTCGGAAGTAGATGAATTGCTCATTGGAGGCAGGATCTTAGTACAGGGTGGTGCGCACTCTTTCGGCTAACTCGAGGTCGTAGGCGAGTGCGTCGAAAGTTTGGCCGTTAATACGCCGGTGGATTGCGCCAGCACTCGGCAGACGCGAGCGCTCCACATGGCACTCCGGTTCCCACAGTCTGGAGCGAACGAGCGCCTTCGAGCAATGGAAATACACAGCGTCGACGTCGACCAGCAGCACGGTACGCGGAAGCTTGCCTTCGACGGCGAAGCTTTCAAGCAGCGCCGCATCATTGGAAATCCGCCCGCGGCCGTTGACCCGCAAGGTCTCGCCGACGCCCGGCACGACGAACAGCAACGCGAGACGCGGCTCGACGATGATGTTACGCAGGCTGTCGATGCGGTTGTTGCCGGGACGATCGGGAATCGCCAGCGTCCGTTCGTCGATGATGCGCACGAAACCGGCCGCGTCGCCGCGCGGCGAGCAGTCGAGCCCCTCCGGCCCAGCTGTGGCCAGCACGACAAACGGCGCGAATTCGATAAACGCGCGGTAGTCCTCGTTGACGTAAGGAATCTCTTTGCGCACCGCGCGCTCGTGCGGCTGGCCGTAAATCGTCTCGAGTTGTTCGATGGTCGTCAGCATGGGCGTTCCTGTGTCGACCCGAGTTAGTGCGAAGCTCTTACTCGGGTCTCATGCAAAGCTGGTTCGTCGCGGACGTTCGCGTAGCGAGGACAGTTGCGGCGCGGCAAACGGCTTTCCATTATCGACGATCCGGAGGCGGTTCGGGCGTGCTTCGGGCCCGATTGAGGCGAAATCGAAGCGCAATCCGGGCTTGACCGGGGCTCAATCCAGGCGCAAAACAGGCGGCAAGCGCCTCAATCGAGCGCAAGACGCGCAGCCAGCGCGGTCAGCGTCTCCGCGCACGGCGCCGCGACTTTCAACGTCAACAAGGGATCCGCGCGCGTGCGTCCCAGGTTGATCGCGGCAATCGGCTTGCCCATCTTTTGCGCCCAGACACAGAAGCGGTAACCCGAGTAGACCATCAGCGAAGACCCCACCACCAGCATCGCGTCCGCCGCCTCGAGCGCGCGCGTGGCGTCGTCGACGGTCGCGCGCGGCACGTTCTCTCCGAAGAACACCACCGAAGGCTTCAGCAGGCCGCCGCAGTTCGGACACGGCGGAATGCGGAAGCCGCCGAGATCGTGCCATTCGAGGTGAGCGTCGCCGTCGGCGGCCGGTTCGGCGACCACGTCGAGCAGCGCCGGGTTGTCGGCTTCGAGCGTCTGCTGGATCGCCGCGCGCGCATGCCGTGTCCCGCAATCGAGACATGTCACCGCGCCGATGCTGCCGTGCAGTTCGATCACTTCGCTGCTGCCCGCACGCTGATGCAGCCCGTCGACGTTCTGCGTCACAAGCGTCGGCACATGCCCCGCGGCTTCGAGCCTTGCAAGCGCGCGATGCGCGTCATTCGGCTGAGCCTGCGCCACCACCGGCCAGCCGATCATGCTGCGGGCCCAGTAACGCTGCCGCGACGCCAGCGAGCCGAGGAACTCCTGCAAGGTGATCGGCGGCGAGCGTTTCCATTCGCCGTTCTCGTCGCGGTAGCCGGGAATCCCGGAATCGGTGCTGATGCCCGCGCCCGACAGCACGAACAGACGCGGATGACGCTGCACGAAGTCATGCAGATCGTCGAGCGCGGACGTTTCGATGAGGGCGGGCTGGAGGTCGGTCATGAGCGGTTTTTCGGCTGACGGCGCTGGCGAGGCTCGCGGCGCTGCCGTGCCTGCCACTCCGCAAGCGCTGCCTGATAGCGTTCAAGGGCGTCGTCGTACAGATCGAAGACACAGGGGTTGCAGCCGCTATGACAGCAATCGTCGAGGCCGGGACGCACAGGCGCAACCGGGGGTGGATCGTCGAGCGGGTGGTTCTGCGGCCTGTCGCGCAGTTTGTCCTTCGGCGAAGCTTGAGGCACGTCTGCATCCGGGTGACATGGGATCAGCCAGTATAAGTTGATCCGGCGCGCGGCGTGCAGGCCGAGCGCCGCGCCATACCGCCTGCGTCATCCGCGTCCGACGAACGGCATCTTGCTCGCCATGATCGTCATGAACTGCACGTTCGCCGACAATGGCAGGTTCGCCATATGCAATACGGCGTCGGCCACCAGTTCGACATCCATCAGCGGCTCGATCACGATCTCGCCGTTGGCCTGCGGCACGCCGGTCGCCATCCGCGCGGCCATCTCCGTGGCCGCATTGCCGATATCGATCTGACCGCAGCAGATGTCGTACTTGCGGCCATCGAGCGAGACGGATTTCGTCAGACCGGTGATGGCGTGCTTGGTCGACGTATACGCAATGCTGTTCGGACGCGGTGCGTGCGCCGAGATCGAACCATTGTTGATAATGCGTCCGCCGCGCGGGCTCTGCGCTTTCATCATGCCGAAAGCCGCGCGCGTGCAAAAAAAGACGCCGTTCAGATTGATGTCGACCACCGCGCGCCAGTCTTCAACGCTGAGCTCGTCGATCTCGACCGGTGGCCCACCGCGTCCCGCGTTGTTGAACAGCACATCGAGGCGTCCATAGCGCTCACGGATCGTGTCGAACAGCGCAGCGACACTCGCGGCGTCGCTCACGTCGCACGGAACAGCGAGCGCGTCCTCGCCGCGTTGCCGCGCCTCGTCGGAAAGCGCATCGAGCGGCGCCTGCCGGCGTCCTGCCAGCACCACGCTGTAACCGTTCTGAAGAAGCCTGCGTGCCGTCGCAAGGCCAATGCCGCTGCCCGCGCCCGTGACCAGCGCGATCTTGTTTGTAGCCGTCACCGCCCGTCTCCCTGGAAATAAGCTGTTCGCCAACGTACCACGTCTGCGCTTTCGCGGCAGCCAGGTGCGCCTGTCCGCTCGGCTCCCCCAGCCACAGATTCGAATCCTCGATTGCATAAACAATTTGTTATGTTATAACATATCGTAATTCGCAGACCGGACCCACGCCTGAAACACGGCGCATACCGCTAAGTACGGCCAGTCCGGCGCGACAAGAGGATCATCCACTCGCACAACAAGAACATGAAACATCACATACTCATCTCGCGTGCCGCCTTGCTGCTGTTTGCGCAGACGGTTTCGCTCCACGTGCTCGCCGCCCCCGCAGGCACCCCGCTGACCGGCACCGTCACCGACACCCAGGGGCATGCGGTCGACAACGCCGCGGTGTCGATTCAGGACGCCGATGGCCACACCCTCGCGCAAACGCACACCGGCGACGACGGCCGTTTCGCGCTGCCCGACGTCCAGCCTGGCACCTACGCAGTCACCGTCAATGCGAAGGGCTTCGGGGCGAATACCAGCATCGCCACCGTTGACGGCAGCACGCCCCCCGCGCTGAAGGTCGCGCTCGAAAAAGGCAGTGCAATCGATGTCAACGTTCAGGCACAGCGCCTGAACGAGGCCCGCAATGGCCTGCAGCCGGACGTCGGCGCGAGCGTCTACCGCTTCACGCAGGCGGACATCCAGGCGCTGCCGGAAGGGGACAACACGCCGATCAACCAGGTATTGCTGCAGGCGCCGGGCGTCGCCAACGATTCGTATGGCCAGCTCCACGTGCGCGGCGACCACGCGGACCTGCAATACCGGATCAACGGCATCATCATCCCGGAACCGATCAGCGGCTTTGGACAGTCGCTCGATACGCACATCGTCGACCAGGTCAACCTCATCACCGGTGCGCTTCCGGCGCAGTATGGCTACAAGACGGCGGGCATTGTCGACATCACGACCAAGTCGGGCGATCTCGGCAACGGCGGCTCGGTCGATGTCTATGGCGGCAGCCATCAGACGCTGCAGAGCAGCGCCGACGTCTACGGATCGGAAGGCGCGCTCAGCTATTTCTTCACCGGTACGCTTGGCGTGAACAACCTCGGCATCGAGGCGCCGACTGCAGACGGCAGTCCGATACACGACCACACGCGCCAGGGTAATGGCTTCGGCTACCTGTCGTACATCATCAACCCGCTCACACGGGTGACGTTGATGGTGGGCACGGCCGCCAATCAGTTCCAGTTGCCAAACACGCCGAACCTGCCGACCAATTTCGCACTTGCCGGTCACACGACCTTCAACTCCGCCGATCTGAACGAAACGCAATCGGAGCTGAACAACTTCGGAGTGCTAGCGTTGCAGGGCACCAATGGCGGCGCGCTCGACTATCAGGTGTCGCTGTTCACGCGCTATACGCGGACCCAGTTCAATCCGGACCCCATCGGCGATCTGATGTTCAACGGGGTGGCCTCGACCGACTTCCGCAGCAACCAGGCCGAGGGCGTGCAGGCCGATACGACGTTCCGGCTCAACGACGCACACACGCTACGGGGCGGCGTGTGGGTCGAACAGGAGCACGCCGTCTTCAGCGACAATGTTTCCGTTTTCCCTACCGACGCCAACGGCAATCAGAGCTCGGATGTCCCATTCAACATCAGCGACGCGGGTGCCAACACTGGCTATCTGTATAGCGCGTACCTGCAGGACGAATGGAAGCTCAATAGCAAGCTGACGTTGAACTACGGTCTGCGTTACGACGGCATGGACGAGTTCGTGCACGCCAGCCAGTTGAGCCCGCGTATCGGCCTCGTATTCGAGCCGACCAACGCCACCACGCTGCACGCCGGTTACTCGCGCTACTTCACGCCACCCGATTTCGAACTGGTCTCTGGTACTACGGTCTCCCGTTTCATCGGCACAACCAATCAGAGCCAGGTGTCCGCGGACAGCCCGGTGCAGCCCGAGCGCAGCGACTATTTCGACATCGGCGTGACGCAGCGCATCACGCCCGCGTTGACCATCGGCCTCGATGCTTACTACAAGATCGCGAAAAACCTGCTCGACGAAGGACAGTTCGGCACCGCGCTGATCAATACGCCCTTCAACTACCAGTACGGCCGCGTCTACGGACTCGAATTCACCACCAACTACAAGCAGGGCGACGTCTCCGCGTACCTGAACCTGGCGTATAGCAAGGCCCAGGGCAAGGACGTCGATTCGGCGCAGTTCAACTTCACCGCGGCCGAACTCGCGTATATCGCCAATAACTGGGTGTTCCTCGACCACGATCAGCGCGTGACGGTGTCGCTCGGCGGTGCCTATGAGTTGGGGAGGACCACCTTCACCGCCGACGCGATCGTGGGCAGCGGCTTGCGTAGCGGCTTTGCGAACACCGACAAGCTGCCGTGGTACGGGCAGCTCAATCTGGCCGTGATCCAGCATTTCAACGAACCGGTCGTCGGCAAGTTCGACGTCCGCCTCGTGGTGATCAATGCGATCAACAGCGTGTATGAACTGCGCGACGGCTCGGGCATCGGTGTCGAGGCTCCGCAATTCGGTCCGCAACGCGCGATTTACGCCGGCATCACCAAGCTGTTCTGAGAGCGGTGCTGATAGCGCTGACGCCAGCAAAGAAACAGGAAGGAGTCTGACCATGAACGACTGGACCAATCTCGCCGAGGCCGCACGCCTCGGCGGCTGGGTAATCTATCCGCTGACGGTGATGGCGATCGTCGCGCTCGCCATCACGCTCGACCGGGCGTATGCATTCTGGCGGTTTGCACGCATGCCGGAGATGGCGAACCTCACGCAGCTTCCCAGCGGCCTGCCACAACAGCACGCATTTAGCCGGATTGGCCAGTTGCTCCGCGACCCGCGGACGCCGTTGTGGCGCATCGAAACGCGGGTCGAGGCCGCCGCCGCGCAGATCGAGCGCGACATGAGCCGCGGCCTATGGCTGCTCGAAACCATCGTGACGGCGGCGCCGCTGCTGGGTCTGCTCGGCACGATCGTCGGCATGATGCATTCGTTCAAGCTGATCGGCGGCGATGGTCTGGTGAATCCGTCGGGCGTGACCGGCGGCGTCGCGCAGGCGCTGATCGCCACCGCGATTGGCCTCGTTATCGCGCTTGTCGCGCTGTTTGTGTTCAACTTCTTTTCGCGCCGCATTGATCGTCTGATGGACGAACTCGAATCCTTCGCCAACGAGTCGCTCAGCGACCTGCGCCTTGCCAGCGAAAGCGCCGGACTGCCGTCATGAAACTGCGGCGCTCACGCCGCTCGAAGCGCGGCCGCATCGAGATCATTCCGATGATCGACGTGATGTTCTTTCTGCTGGCGACCTTCATGCTGACCTCGCTGGCCATGCAACGTCTCGACGCGGTGCGGATCAACCTGCCGCAAGGACGCGCGCAACAGATGACCCAGGACAAGCCGCTGACGCTGTCGGTAAACGAGGCCAATCAGGTATTTATCAATCAGCAGGCGGTGCGGCTCGATCAGGTCACACCGACGATCGCGCGCCTGCTGCGTCCCGATGCCAACGTGGTGGTCGCCGCCGATGATCATGCGTCGCATGGCGTCGTCGTGCAGGCCATGCTGGCCGCACGCCAGGCTGGCGCCGAGCACTTTCTGGTCGCCGTGCATCGTGAGTAGCGGTTTGCAACGGCTGTTGGCATTCGCCGATCGGGAGGGCGCGCGCTTTGCGGTGACGCTGGTGCTGGCTGGGTTGCTGTGTCTGGCGTTATTGGCGCGTTCCGTGGGCTGGCTGACCACCCGTGAACCCCTACCGCACGCGCATGCGCCCACCACGATCGACATGCGTCTTGTCGAACTTGCGCCGCCTACGGTGCCTGCGCCGCACGTGCCGCTCGCGTCTGTGCAGCGAGCCATGCCTGCACCGGCGGCACCGTCTCCGCCAGTCGCAAAGCGCACCTCGACCAACCCGGCACCGATAACGCACGCGGTCCAGCCGCCGCGTAGTCCGACCCAACCAAGGCAACCGCCGCAGCCGCACGAAGAGGCGCACTCCCCGATTGAGCCAGCAACGCCCGAGCAACCCGTAACGTCAACGAGATCCGCGCCGGCAGCAACCGCGTCAGCCGCGGCGAGCAGTGCTGCAGCGCCGTCGAGCAATATAGCGGCTGCCGCGTCCGCGGCACCCTCGGGCAGCACCGAGGCACGTCTACTATCCCAACCGATGCCAGTGTTGCCGGACGACCTGCGCGAGCAGGGCTATCAGGTCACAGCGCTTGCGCACTTCAAGGTGCACGCCGATGGCACATTCGAGGTCGAACTGGTGAAGCCCACGCAAAACCCGCGGCTCAATCAGATCCTGCTGGAAACCCTGCACCGCTGGCGCTTCTTCCCGGCAATGGAAAACGGTCACCCCGTCGAAAGCGATCAGGACGTGCGGGTGCACTTCTCGGTCAGTTGAGCGGCAGCCCCCCCGCTCAACCGGACTGGCAAGGACTACATA
>Ga0302316_10000652_pt1 | contig 29625 bp, 26 predicted proteins | sample III_Palsa_N3_2_FD_200456 | JGI IMG/M metagenome (GOLD analysis project Ga0302316, IMG submission 200456) | Peat permafrost microbial communities from Stordalen Mire near Abisko, Sweden - III_Palsa_N3_2 | ecosystem: Environmental > Terrestrial > Soil > Palsa > Peat permafrost | place: Sweden...
CCGCCGCGGGCCTGGCCCGCGATAATCCCGTCCGCATCCCCAACGAGAACGCCGCCTACCGCGCCGCCCGAACTGCCTTGCTGGTCGAGGAGATCGAACTGCGCCGTCATGCCGAACGGGTCGCCGCCTTGCGCCGGAACCTGCCGCCGGGGGCGGTGGTGGAGGGCGATTACCGTTTCGAAGGCGAGGAGGGGCCTGTCGATTTCGCCGGACTGTTCAGAGATAAGCCGACCCTGGTCGCCTACAGTTACATGTTCGGGCCGGAACGGGAGCGGCCCTGTCCCATGTCACCAACCTGCTCGGCGGTTGGGAGGGCAACGCCGCCGACGTCGACCAGCGCGCTTCCCTGGTGGTGATCGCCCGCTCACCGATCGCCAAGCTGATCGCCTGGAAGCGGGAGCGTGGTTGGCGCAACCTGCGCCTCTATTCCGACCTGACCGGCGCCTATAGCCGCGACTATTTCGGCATCCTGCCGGACGGATCGGAAATCCCGGCGATGAACGTCTTCTCTCGGGCGGATGGGACCATCCGCCACTTCTGGTCCGGTGAGATGACCGGCCAGACGGCCGATCCCGGCCAGGATCCCCGTGGCGTCCCGGCCTCGAGCGCACCTTTGTGGGACGTCCTGGACCTGACGCCCGAGGGCCGCGACCCGCACTGGTATCCCAAGTTGAACTACGACTAAGGCGGCGCTTCCAACCCGTTTGACGGACTCACTCGCCGGCTGCAACCTGGGCGGGGGAGCGGTCATGAACCAGACGGGCAAAGTCATCCGAATTGTCGCGGCCGTCGTGTCGAACGAGCTCGGCCAGACCCTGTTGGTCCGCAAGCGCGGGACCCGGGCCTTCATGCAGCCCGGCGGCAAGCGCGATCCGGGCGAGAGCGATCTGGCCGCCCTCGCCAGGGAGATCGGCGAGGAACTGGGATGCGACATGGACCCGTCCGAGGCTCGCCATCTCGGCGACTGCAGCGCCCCGGCCGCGAACGAGCCCGGGGCCGTCGTCGAGGCCAGCCTTTACGCCGTGCGCCTTCATGGCGAGCCCGCGGCGCAGGCCGAGATCGCCGAATTGAGGTGGTTGAGCCTCAACGACCCAAACCCGCCAATTCTGGCGCCGCTGACGGAGTTTCACGTCCTGCCGCGCCTGCGCAGCCGGCCCCCAGCTTAGGCGCCTATAATGGGCTCGCCGAACCATCGCGACGCGGCTTGAGAAGCCTCCTCAAGGTCCGCGGTCGCGCCAGCGACCCAAGCGATGAAGCCGTCGGGACGTACGAGCAGGGCGCTCAGGCCCAGCCTGTCCTTGGCGTCACCGGAGACATAGGCGATCCGGTCGCCCCAGCGGCTTGCGAGTGTTTTGAGGGGGGCGCGGGTGTCGAAGTCCAGCAACAGGCCTCGTCCGTTCGCAAGGAGACTGCCGACTTTCGCCCCACTGGCCAGCTCAAAGTCAGGAACGCTGTGGCCCACCAGCGGATGGTCGCCGCCAAGGTCGTAGCGAAGGGACACGCCCCACACGCGCTCGGCGAAGTAGGTCGCGCCGTCGCGGGTGTCGATGAGATCGCGGAGGATGGCCTCGAGCGCGCGCGAACTGGGGCTCGGCCGCATGATCGCGACCTGGGCCCGCGACCAGTCGAGCACCTGCGCGCCCACTGGGCGCCGCTCGCTCCCATAGCTGTCGAGCAGGCCGGCCGGCCCGTCGCCACGGATCGTCGCGGCCAGCTTCCAGCCCAGGTTCATCGCGTCGCCCAGCCCGAGGTTGAGGCCCTGGCCGCCCAAGGGGGAGTGGATGTGGGCGGCGTCGCCCGCGAGCAGCACCCGACCCTTTCGATAGGCCGTGGCCTGATAGGCGCGATCCGTCCAGGTGGCGGCGAGCTTAACGGCCGTCAGGGTGATGTCGGCGCCGGAGACGCGGCGCAACACCGCCTGCACATGCTCAAGCGTGATCGGCTCGGCCCGATGGACGGCGCCCCCATCGAACTCGACCATCGCGATCGTGCCGGGCCGTGAATAGGTGAACATGCCCGTCGGCGTGTAGTGCCGTCCGAGGGCCAGCTGATCCGGATCGGCCATCTCGACCTCGACGGAATAGCCGGTGAACTCGGGATCAGTCCCGGCGAACTCAAAGCCGGCAGCCTTGCGCACCGTACTGCGGCCGCCGTCGCAGCCGACCAGCCAGCGGCCTCGGAGAGTCTCGTCACCCGCGTGAATGGTCACGTGGTCGTCCGACTGAGCGATGTCGTTGACGCCGAGGCCGCGCCTGATTTCGACACCCATTGCAGTTGCGCGCGCGGCCAGGGCGGATTCGATCTGCTCCATATCGACCGCCATATTGGTCCCGGCCGGACTTGGCAGGCGGTACGGCCATTTCGACGCGTCGACGTTGTCGAGAAAGAACTGGATGCCGGCGAAATGGCCGCCGGGTCGGCGCTGCTGTTGCATCCAGTGTGCGGACGCCAGGGCGCTGGCTCTGGCCGGATTGTCCTGCGCGGGTGGCGTCGCGATGTCCTCCAGCCACCCGCGGCGATAGAAGGCTTCAATGGTCGGGGCCGAGAGGCCGCGCATGCCGAACGGCAGCCGCTTGAGCGGAGAGCGCGGGTCCACGGCCTGCTCCAGCACCAAGACCGACAGGCCGGCGAGGCGCAGCTCACAGGCCAGAAACAGGCCGACGGGGCCGGCGCCGGCAATCACGACATCATGGATCAAGGCAGGATTCCTTTGGCGCCCGAGCGGCGACATGAGCGCCCACCGTGAAACACGTGTCGGCGTCTCAATAATTACACTCAGTATAAAAATATCTATGGTATAAATATCAACATGCCAAACCCACCCGGACTCCGAGACCGCAAGAAGGAGGCGACGCGTCAGGCGATCTCCAACGTCGCGACACAGCTGTTCGTCGAGCGCGGCTTCGACCAGGTTTCAGTCGCCGACATCGCCCACGAAGCGGATGTCGCCCGAAAAACGGTGTTCAACTACTTCCCTCGCAAGGAGGATCTGGTCTTCGACCGCGAGGACGAGGTGAGGGCCCTGGTGCGTGATGCGCTTGCCGATCGCGGTGGGCGCCCGCCGGTCGCGGTGTTTCAGACGTTGATGCGGATGCTGTCGGAGGAGCGGCATCCTCTGTTCCTGATCTCCGAACGGGCCGCCGGCTTCTGGCGCATGGTCGCGGACAGCCCGGCGCTGACGGGGCGGGCGCGCGAGCTTCAGGTGACGTTCGCAGACGATCTCGCGGCGCTGCTTTCCGACGCAGCGGGCCGCTCGCACGCCGACCCCGAGGCGCGTCTGGCGGCGTCGATGCTGATGGCGACGCTGGTGGTCGCCTATGGCGGAGCGCTTGCCGCCTTTCGCCAGGGCCGACAGCCCGAAACCGCTTTTGTGAGCGTGATGGATCGTGGCTTCGCTGGCGTCGACGCCGCGTTGATCGGCGCGCCCTACGTCTGACCTACTGGCCGATGATCGTCGCCAGGATGTTGATCCCCAGCGCCAGGACCATGGTGTTGAAGAAGAAGGCCAGGGTGGCGTGGACGGTGACCAGCTGGCGAAAGGGCGTGTTGGTGATGTTGAAGTCCGACACCTGGGCCGTCGCGCCGATGCAGACGGCCATATAGATGAAGTCGCGATAGTTGGCGGCGTCCTCGCCCGGAAATTTCACACCGCCGTCCATGGCGCCGTCCTTATCGCCGTCGCCAAAGTAGCGGTGGGCGTAGTGCAGGGTGAAGACGGTCTGCACCAGCACCCAGCCCAGCAGCAGGGTCGAGATGGAGAAGACCCAGGCCCAGGATTGCGCGCCTGATTGGCTGTGTCCGCCCTTGGACTCATGCAGGGCCAGCACCGCCCCCGCCAGGCTGGCGACCACGGCGGACAGGACGATGGCCAGGGTCACGCTCTGGCTCTCGTCCTCGGCCGCCGCCCGCCGGCGCAGACTGGCCTCGTCGTCCCGTAGAATGATCCAGATGGTCGGGACCAGGAAGACGACGCTGGCGATGTTCCAGGCGATCAGGCCGGTCAGTCCAGGCGGCAGATGGGCGAGGCCTATCGGCACGAGGCTGGCCAGGCCGGCGGCTCCGGCGAGCAACACCCGCCAGCGCCCTACCAGAAAGTTGGACTTAGGTCGCGGCGGCGTCGTCGCGGGGGCGGCCATGGCGGGCTCCTGAAAATGGCTCCAGCCGGAGTCAGCCACCGCAACGCTGGAGCGGTTGCATCGATCCCCACGCGCCATCCCTTTGTTTCGGCGCTTGCCGGAATAAGCGGAATTGCCAGGACGGCCGGTTTGCATCGCACCCCAGGTTATGCTTGTTCACCCAAGACCAAGGGGCGCCCGCGCATGACGCCCCAAGTAGGGAGTTTCGCCTCGTGACCGACACCACCACAGCCGCCTCAGCGTCCACCATCGCGCCCACCTGGCCCGCCATGTCCATCGCCCAGGCGCATGGCATGCTGACCGCGCCGGGCATGCCCTTTGAGATGGAGGAGCTGAATATCCGGGGTGTGCAGACGCGGGTGTGGAAGAACGCCCCGCCGTCCCTGCGCGATGTCCTGCTGCTCGGCCGCACCCATGGCGAGAAGGTCTTTCTGGTCTATGAGGACGAACGGGTCACCTACGACGCCTTCTTCCGCGCCGCTTCCGCCTTCGCCCACGAGCTGCAGGCGCAAGGGATCAAGAAGGGCGACCGGGTCGCCATCATCATGCGCAACCTGCCGGAATGGCCGGTGGTGTTCCACGCCATCGAGGCCCTGGGCGGTATCGCCACCCCGCTGAACGCCTGGTGGACCGGACCCGAGCTGGAATACGGCCTGATCGATTCCGGCTCCAAGATCGCCATCATGGACGCCGGCAGCTTCAAGCGGATCACCGAGCACCTGCCCAACTGCCCCGAGTTGAAGCGGGTCTATGTGAGCCGCGAGCCTGACGAGGTCAGCCACCCGAACGTGATCAAGCTGGAGAGCGTGCTGGGCGCCCCGCCGGCCTATGCCGACCTGCCTGACCGCGAACTGCCCGATGTCGAGGTGACGCCGGAAGACGACGCCACCATCTTCTATACCTCCGGCACCACGGGAAAGCCCAAAGGCGCCCTGGGCACCAACCGCAACATCGTCTCCAACATCATGGCTGCCGCCTGCGTCGGCGCCCGGGCCTTCCTGCGTCGCGGCGAAATGCCCCCGGCGCCCGACCCGACGGCGGCCCAGCGGGCGACCCTGCTGTCGGTGCCCTTCTTCCACGCCACGGGCTGTTTCGCGATCCTCAATCCTACCATCTACGGTGGGGCCAAGATCGTGATGATGTACAAGTGGGATCCCGTCCGCGCCTTCGAGCTGATCGAGCGCGAGCGGGTGACCATGGCCGGCGGCGTGCCGACCATCGCCTGGCAGCTGATCGAACATCCCCTGCGCCAGAACTACGACCTGTCGTCGCTGGAGAGCGTCTCCTATGGCGGCGCCCCGTCGGCGCCGGAGCTGGTGCGCAAGATCGTCGAGACCTTCCCCAAGTCGGCGCCCGGCAACGGCTGGGGCATGACCGAGACCTCGGCCACGGCGACGACCCACGGGGCGGAGGACTATCAGAACCGCCCCGACTCTTGCGGCCCCGCCGTACCGGTGACGGACCTGAAGGTCATGACGGTCGAGGGCGACCGCGAACTGCCCATCGGCGATGTGGGCGAGCTGTGGTGCAAGGGTCCGCAGGTCGTCAAAGAATACTGGAACAAGCCCGAGGCCACGGCCCAGACCTTCGTCGACGGCTGGGTCAAGACCGGCGATCTGGCTCGGCTCGACGCCGAGGGCTTCTGCTACATGATCGACCGGGCCAAGGACATGCTGATCCGCGGCGGGGAGAACATCTACTGCATCGAAGTGGAGAACGTCCTCTACGACCATCCGGCGGTGATGGATGCGGCCCTGGTGGGCATTCCGCACAAGACCCTGGGCGAGGAGCCTGGCGCGGTGGTGACCTTGAAGCCCGGCGCCGAGGCCACCGAGGCCGAATTGCGCGCCTTCGTCGCCGAGCGTCTGGCGGCCTTCAAGGTTCCGGTGAAGGTGGTGTTCTGGCACGAGACCCTGCCGCGCAACGCCAACGGCAAGATCATGAAGAACGAGCTGAAGAAGGTGTTCGTCGAGGGGTGATTGCCCACCGACCACAGCTATAATTACCCCGTCATCACCGGGCTTGTCCCGGTGACCCATTCCTCCGCTCCTCGCGCGGTGGAGGTTCGCGCGGGAACGGGCCATGGGTGGCCGACACAAGAGCCTGCCCTCGGGCGGGCCGCGCAGCGGCGCGACCCGGGGGGCGGCCATGACGGGATTTATTTGAGAAGCATGCCCAAACGCGCCGACCTGCTGCTTGTCGAACGCGGCCTGTTCGAAAGCCGCGCCAAGGCCAGGGCCGCGATCGAGGCAGGCGGCGTGACGGCGGACGGTTCGCCGGTGACGCGGGCCTCGCAGATGCTCGCGGCTGACACCGTCATCGAGGCTGAGCCCGCCCACCGCTTTGTCGGTCGTGGCGCTCTGAAGCTGGATCATGCCTTGGACCTCTGGCCGGTTCCGGTCGAAGGCCGCGTGGTGCTGGATGTGGGCGCCTCCACCGGCGGCTTCACCCAGGTCTGTCTGGAGCGGGGCGCGGCCAAGGTGTTCGCGGTGGACGTGGGCCGCGACCAGCTGCACGCCAGCCTCGCCGCCGATCCGCGCGTGGTCGACCTGTCCGGCGTGGACGCCCGCACCCTGACCGCCGAACAGATCGATCCGCCGCCGTCGCTGATCGTCTGCGACGCCAGCTTCATCGGCCTGATCAAGGTGCTGGAGCCGCCCCTGAGCCTGGCCGCGCCAGGCGCCGACCTTGTCGCGCTTGTGAAACCTCAGTTCGAAGTCGGTCCGGGCCGCGTCGGCAAGGGCGGCCAGGTGCGCGACGAGGCGGTGCGGCTGGACGCGCTGGACTCTGTAGTGGCGGCGTTGGAGGTCTTGGGCTGGTCAGTCCAGGCCACAAACGAAAGCCCCGTGCGCGGCGGCGACGGGGCTGTCGAATATCTGCTCTGGGCGAGACGCTAGAGGTGTTGAAGTCGAGCTAAATCGTGCCGCCAGCGCTTGCCCCCACCGTCGCTCCGCTGCGCTTCGCGCCACCTCCCCCTCTCGCAGCGAGAGGGGGAGGAGGAGGAATACCGTGTTCAACCTCCTCCTCCCCCGCGAGCGAAGCGAAGACAGGGGGAGGTGGCTCGCGTAGCGAGACGGTGGGGGCCGGCGCCAGCGGTCGGTCACACTCGCCTTCAGCCCGCTCTAGGAACCGGCAAGACCTAGCTCGCCGGTTCCCTCGCGTCTCAAATCCTACTGAACGATGTGCCAGACGCCGTTGTAGGGGTCGCGGCAGGCGCGCGATCGGAAGGATTGCACGCTGCCGTCCGGATAGTGGATCCGGGTCTCGGCCGGACCGCACTGGGGCGGCGGCGGAGGCGGGGGAGGCGGCGGGGGCGCGTCGTAATAGGCCGGACCCGGCCCCGGGCCGTTCTGAGCGGCGCAGTTGTTCGCCGCCGTCGAACCGCCGATGCTGGAGCCAACCGCCGCGCCCGCCACGCCGCCGATGATGGCGCCGCCAGTGCGACCGCCGCCACGGGCGACATTGCTGCCCAGCACCGCGCCGGCCAAGCCGCCCAGCAGGGCGCCGCCGACTTGGCCATTGGTCGTGCTCTGCTGGCACTGGTAGCCCGGCGGCGGATAGTCCTGGGCGGACGCAGCCGTCGGCGCGGCCATGAAGCCGGTCAGCGCGGTGGCCGAGGCGGCCACGGCCATCAGGCCCTTGGCGAAGGTGGAACGTGAACTCATGGATTGGCTCCCTTGGGCTTTGACGAAAACGAACCGCGCCGCCCAAGCGGACGGTATTGCGGTTCGCGCATGACTTTGGCGCTGGACTGGATGATCAATGCGGCGCTCGTGATAGAATGAACGCACAAGTCTGAACGTAGGCCATCCGCGTCGTTCATCTTTCTTAGCATTGTCAGGTATCAGACGCGCTGAGCCTAGAATTACAAGGACAAACTGTGACGCTTACCGCACTGGAAACCTCGCGGACCCTGAAGATCGAAAAGATGGGCGCGCAAGGCGACGGCGTTGCCGAAAGCCTGTTCGCGCCCCTGACCTTGCCGGGCGAGGTGGTGCGTGGACGCGCCGAACAGGGGCGGTTTGAGCTTGAGGAGATTATCGAGGCCAGCGCCGACCGGGTTGCGCCGCCTTGTCCTCACTTCGGCGACTGCGGCGGCTGCGCCGTGCAGCACTGGGCGCAAACCCCTTACCTGGCTTGGAAACGCGACCAGATCGCCGAGGCGCTCAGCCGCGAAAACATCATCACCGACATTCTCGAACCCTTCGCCAGCGCGCCCCACACCCGCCGCCGTCTGGCCCTGCATGCCCGCCGGGAAGGGACCAAGATCCGGCTGGGGTTCAAGGCCCGGCGGACCTGGCGGCTGGTGGATATCGACGTCTGCGTCATCGCAGACCCGGCCCTGGTTCGCGCCCTGCCGGCTCTGCGACGTCTGGCCGCGCCCTTCCTGGAGCACCCCAAGTCCGCACCGACCCTGCACGTGACCCGCACCCTCAGCGGCCTCGACATCGACGTCACCGGGGTGGAGCGCAAGAGTGGCGGCCTGTCCGCCAACGCCCAATCCAGAGCCGCCGAGGCCGCCGCCGCTGGCGACTTCGCCCGCGTCACCCTGGCTGGCGAGGTGGTCTACCAGGCCCGCCAGCCGGTGGTGCGGTTGGGTCCCGCCACCGTCGCCCTGCCGCCTGGCGCCTTCCTGCAGGCGACGCCGGAGTCCGAAGCTGAGATGGCCTCGGTGGTCGCCGAGGCGGTCAAGGGCGCCGCCAAGGTCGCCGACCTGTTCTGTGGCGTCGGCACCTTCAGCTTCCGCCTGGCCGAAACCGCCTCGGTCTATGCGGCGGATGCGTCCGCGCCGGCCATCCGCGCCCTGTCGTCGGCCATGGGGACGGCCCCGGGCCTGAAAGGCATCAAGGCCGAGGCGCGCGACCTCAGCCGCCGCCCGATGCTGGCCATGGAGATGAAGGCCCTGGACGCGGTGGTGTTCGACCCGCCCCGGGCGGGCGCCCTCGAACAGTCGCGCGAGATCGCCTCGTCCAAGGTCTCCCGCGTGGTCGCCGTCTCCTGCAACCCCACCACCTTCGCCCGCGACGCCCGCATCCTCACCGACGCCGGCTTCAAGCTCGAGACCGTCAAACCCATCGACCAGTTCCTCTGGTCGCCGCATATCGAGTTGGTGGGGGTCTTCAGCCGGTAGGGGAAAGAAAAGAATTCACCACGGAGCACAAGAAGAGCACGGAGAAGAGGTTTCGACGCTAAGGCGCGAAGGACGCGGAGGAAAAGCGCGAAGCGCAAACATCGGGGCAACCGGCCCTTATGATTATCGCGCGGGCTACGCCCGCCTTGGCGTCCCGCGCGCCTTTGCGTTTAATCTCACGAAGACACTGACCCCTCTGTGCCCTCCGTGTGCTCCGTGGTGAAATCTGGTTTCCCCTAACCGGCCTCAGATCGGCGCGACCCTCACGCCCAAGGCTCCGGCGGCGTCGGCCAACCTGACGTCCAGGGTCGCGAGCCTGGCGTCGAGCCGGCGACAGACCGCGATATGCAGGGCGTCCGGCGCGCGCAGCATCAGCTCGAACCGCCGGACGATCGCGCCCGCAGCTCTAAAATCCGCCGCCTCTACATCGACCGGCCGCCCCTCGTCGGCCCGCCAAGCATCGAAAATCGAGAGCCGCCTTACCGCGACATCGCTCGCGATAAGCCGCGTTCGCACCAGCCGCGACATGCCCGAAGCCACTTCCGCCGCCGCGAACTCGCTGATGACGAGCCCATCATCGAGGCCAGCCAGGAAGCGTTCGACCGCCTCCGACCCCGGCTCGTCGATAAGGGTGGGCAGGAGCACGCTGGCGTCGAGGTAGACGCTCAATAGCCGCGCTCATCGTAGAGTTCGTTCAGCAGTTCGACGGACGTGATGCCGATCGAGGGGCCCTCTTTCCGGGCGGCGACCAGGCGCGCATAGCTTTCGCCCCTTGGCCGAACGGGTTGCGCGGGCATGGGTTTGATTTCGGCGATCGGCTTGCCATGGCGTGTGATGATCACCTCTTCGCCCGCCATCGCCTTGTCGAGCAGGCTGGGCAGGGTGTTCTTCGCTTCGGCGACGCTATAGCGGCTCATCACTGACCTCGCGGGGTTATGGCTATAATTATAGCTATAATTTGGTTTGACGCCACCCTCACCCAAACAACTCCATCTGATCCCCCGCTCGCGGCGGCGGACGAAACAGCTCGGTCGTGAGCGGGACCCGATCCCCATTCAGCCCATACTGCGCCGCCGCCCGCTTGAACCGGGCGCGGATCAGGTCGGCGATCGGGCCTTCGCCGCGCATGCGTTTGCTCCATTCGGCGTCATAGTCCTTGCCGCCCCGGGTCTGGCGCACCAGCGACATCACTCGTCGCGCGCGGTCGGGCCGCTCCGCCTCCAGCCATTCGCGGAACAGATCCTTGATCTCCAGCGGCAGCCGCAACAGCACATAGCCCGCCCCGCAAGCGCCCGCGGCGGCGGCCTGTTCCAGCAGCGCCTCCAACTCGTGGTCATTCAGGCCGGGGATCATCGGGGCGGTGTTCACCGACACCCTGATCCCCGCCTTGGCCAGCACCTCCACCGCCGCCAACCGCCGCGCGGGCGTCGCTGCGCGCGGCTCCATCGCCCGCGCCAGCTGCCGGTCCAGGGTGGTGATGGAGACGATCACCCGCACCAGATTCCGCTCCGCCAACGAGGCCAGAATATCGACGTCCCGGGTGATCAGGTTGGACTTGGTGATGATGGAGCAGGGGTGATTGAACCGGTCCATCACCTGCAGCACCGAACGGGTGATCCGCAGGCGCCGCTCCGCCGGCTGGTAGGGGTCGGTATTGCCGCCGATATGGATCGGCTTGCACACGTATCCCTTCTTCGACAGCTCCCGCTCCAGCAACCGCTCGGCTTCGGGCTTGAAGAACAGCTTGCTCTCGAAATCGATGCCCGGCGACAGCCCCATATAGGCGTGGCTCGGCCGCGCGTAGCAGTAGATGCAGCCGTGGCTGCAGCCGACATAGGGGTTGATCGACTGGTCGAAGCCGACGTCCGGACTGTCGTTATGACTGATGATCGTCTTGGATTTCAGCGCGGTCAGGGTGTCATCCAGCCGGGGCGGCTCCGCGTCCCGCTCGGTCCAGCCGTCATCGAAATCCTCCTTGCGCGCCCACTCGAACCGGCTCGCATGATTGGACTTGGCGCCACGCCCACGAACGGCGCCGACGATGGGGACTGAAGGGGGCATGGCGCGAACATGGCGCCAGTTATCGAACAAAACAAGAACAAATAGCTTGTTGAGAACAATCTGTCGGGCTAAGGTCGGCCGGTGGGAACGGGCGAGGCTCGATGAATATGGGCCGATCATGAGGAACCGCAGGTAGAGCCTCCCGCCTGCCTATTTTGCGAGGTCACAAGCAGGGACGCGGATTACTTCATTGCTGGCCCCTACACCTCTGGCATTTGCGGTGAGTGCGTTGGCTATCTGATGAGCACCACGGCCATCGATGATCGGTCACTGTTTGAAAATCACGTCGAGCGGGCGCGCAGGTTTGGCGACGACGCCGCGCGCGCTGTCCGGAACGAAAAACACTAGGAACCGCATCGTCGCGAAGGTGCGATCGGAGGGGTTGGAACCGCATGCGCGCGATTGACGCCCAGCACTATTGGATCGCCGCCCGGTTCGAGCGACGCGAGGGGTGGGACGAGGACGCCTATCCCTTCAACCTGCCGGTGGTCCGTAACCTGGACGAGCTGGAACTCCACCCCAAGGTCACCTTCTTGGTTGGCGAGAATGGTTCGGGCAAATCCACCCTGATCGAGGCCTTGGCCGTCGCCTGGGGCTTTAACCCCGAAGGCGGCAGCGCCAACTTCGGCTTCGGCACCCGCGCGTCGCATTCACAGCTGCACAACTTCGTCCGGCCGATCCGGTCGGCCAAACGCGCCAAGGACGGCTTCTTCCTGCGCGCCGAGAGCCATTTCAATGTCGCCACCTACGTCGAAGATACCGGCGTTGGCGGCTACGGCGACGTCTCCCTGCACGAGCAGTCGCACGGCGAATCCTTCTTTGCCCTGCTGGACAACCGGTTTCGCGGCGAGGGCCTCTACATCCTCGACGAACCCGAGGCGGCCCTGTCGCCCAACCGCCAGCTCAGCTTCCTGGCGCGGCTGCACGAGCTGGTGGGCCGGAAGTCGCAATTCATCATCGCCACCCACTCGCCCATCATCCTCGGCTACCCCGACGCCTGGATCTACCAGACCACCTCGTCAGGCCTCGAACGGGTCGAATACGAAGACACCGACCACTTCCAGGTGACCCGCAATTTCCTGAACCGAAGGCAAACGTTCCTGGATGTGCTGCTGGAGGAGGATCGGGGCGATTGAGGCCGAGACAATTTCAGACTGCGCCGGCCGCCGCCCATGTCCGGTTCAATGGCCCTGTCCAATTACGATCCACAGTCCCACAAGCGCCGCCACCACACCGACGCACAGGGCGATCAGAGTCCAGTAGGCGCGGGGGTGGGTCGCTTTGGCGATCACCCAGCCGTTCGGCAGCCAGACGCCGCCGAGCTGAATCATGACGTAAATATAGATGGCGCCGAGGACCGGGAGCACGAGCAGGGGATTGGCGATACCGCGCATGGCGTTTGCTCCGGACGCTCCGGCATTCGACTGTCAGCCTACTACCCAAGCGGCGGCCCTTGGAAGACGACGATTTTCGCTGACGCGTGGCGCGCTTCGCTCTACCGTTCGCCCAAATAAGACGGGGAGGGGACGATGAACCACTGGATGGCCAGATTGGCCGGCGGTTTGGCCGCCATTCTGTTGTCGGCGGGCGCCGCGAGCGCCGCGCCCGATCAGGCGACCATCGAAACCGGCCAGATCGCGGGCGTGATCGACCACGACGTGGTCTCCTTCAAGGGCATTCCCTTCGCCAAGCCGCCGGTGGGCGATCTGCGCTGGCGCGCGCCGCAACCGGCCGAGCCCTGGACCGGCGTCCGCGCGGCCGACAAATATGGCGCGCTTTGCATGCAGAAGATCAACACCAAGGACAACGGCGTCGGCCCGGCGCCGGCGTCGGAGGACTGCCTGACGCTGAATGTCTGGAAGCCGCTGCATCCGTCCAAACGCGCCCTGCCGGTCATGGTCTGGATCCACGGCGGCGGCCTGGTGAACGGCTCGGGCACCGCGGCCCTCTATGACGGCTCCGCCTTCGCCCGCAGGGACGTGGTGCTGGTGACGATCAACTACCGCCTCGGCCGGTTCGGCTTCTTCGCCCACCCGGCGCTCACCGCCGAAACCCCGAACGGGCCCCTGGGCAACTACGGCCTGATGGACCAGATCGCCGCCCTGCGCTGGGTTCAGCGCAACATCGCCGCCTTCAATGGCGACCCGCGCGACGTGACTTTGTTCGGCGAATCCGCCGGCGGTGTGTCGGTCAACCACCTGATGCTGGCGCCCGCCGCCCGCGGCCTCTTCATCCGCGCCATCGTCGAGTCCGGCGTGGGCCGCGAAACCTCCGCGCCCCTCCATACCAAAGGTCCCACCGGCGTCCCCTCGGCCGAAGACCAGGGCAAGGCCTTCGTGGCCAAACTGGGCGTCACCGGCGACAGCGTCGCCGCCCTGCGCGCCATCCCCGCCGACGCCATCGTCGCGGCCGGCGATCCCGACATGACCAAGAGCGAACTGATCGTGATCGACGGGGTCACCCAGACCATGGAAGTCGCCGACGGCTTTCGCCAAGGCCTGGAGATGAAAATCCCCTACATCGTCGGCTCCAACAGTCTGGAGCTGCCGGTCCCGCCCTCGATGATCGACACCTTCTTCGGCGGCGCCGGCCATATGACGCCTGAGGAAAAGGCCAAGATGGCGCAGGCCTATGGCGGCATGGACGCTTTCAACGCCAATGTGCTCAGCGACATCGTCTTCACCGAGCCGGCCCATTACCTGGCCCAGCTGCACGCCGCGAACGGCAATCCCACCTGGCTCTACCGGTTCTCGGTGCTGTCGCCGACCGCGCCCAAGATGCTGAAGGGCGCCCCGCACGCGTCTGAGCGGGAATATGTGTTCGACACCCTGGACGCCTCGCCCTGGCCGACGGTGGACGCCGACAAGCCGCTCGCCGCCGAAATGAACGCCTATTGGGCCGACTTCGCCAAGCACAGCGACCCGAACGGTGATCACCGCCCGCACTGGCCGCGCTATACGGCGGCCGGCGATGAGCTGCTCGACTTCACCAACACCGGCCCGGTGGCGGAAAAGACCCCGCGCGCCAATGTGCTCAAGGCCTTGGCGGCGCGTTATCCCCAGTAGGTCCCAGTAGCTCATGAGTAGCATGCGATGATTTCCGCCGTCCTGGCGACCCGCGACGACGCCCGCCGCCTGGGCGAGACCCTGGCCGCCCTGGTGCCGGCGGCGGTGGACGGCTTGGTGCGCCAGGTGATAATCGCCGATGCCGGCTCGACCGATCGGACGCTGGAAGTCGCCGACGACGCTGGCGCGACCCTTGTCAGCGGCGACCTGCGGGCGGGGATTGCCGCCGCGCGGGAGCGTTGGCTGCTGATCCTCGATCCCGGCGCGCGCCTTCCATCCGGTTGGGATGACCTCGTCCGAGCCCACATATCTGGCGGCGATCGAGCGGGTGTGATTCGCATCGGCCCTCGCCGCGGGTTGCTGTCGCTGATGGCGCCCGCGCCGGCGGTGGGTCTGCTGACCCCGCGCGGCGAGATCGGCGACGGCGCGACCCTGGGGGAGCTGGCGCGCAGCGCGCGGTCGCCGGCGACGCTGAAGATCGTGGCGCGGTTGGCGGTTTAGCTAAAATAGGTCCTCATCCTGAGGCGCCCGCCTTTGGCGGGCCTCGAAGGACGCACACGGCCGCCAGTGCGTCCTTCGAGGCTCGCTTTGCTCGCACCTCAGGATGAGGAGGTTTGAGGCGCCCGCGCAATTCAGCGCTCCGTCAGGTTCACCCCGGCCGCTCCGGCCGATCCACCCGCTCTTCCAGCATCAGCAGATCCGTCCAGGCCCGCTTCTTCGCCCCCGGCTGCCGCAGCAAAAACGCAGGATGCAGGGTCGGCATGGCCGGCAGGGTCATCGCCCCATCGCTCGACGTCCAGTCGAACCAGCGCCCGCGCAGGCTCAAAATCCCTTCGGACTTCTGTAGCACCGACTTGGCCGAAGCCCCGCCGGCCAGCAGCAGCACCTTTGGCTTCACCAGGGCGATCGACCGCTCCAGGAAGGGCTGACACACCATCTGCTCCTGAGGCGTGGGCGTGCGGTTGCCGGGCGGGCGCCAATAGACGGTGTTGGTGATGAAGACCCGCCCCGTCAGCCCCGCCGCCCCGATCATCTTGTCGAGCAGCTTGCCGGCGCGTCCCACGAACGGCAGGCCCTGCACATCTTCTTCCGCGCCGGGCCCTTCGCCGATCACCATCAGCGGCGCATTGGGCTCGCCCCGCGCGAACACCGCCTGGCGCGCGCCCTCGAACTTCAGCCCACAGCCGTCGAAGGCGGCGATGGCGGCGGCCAGCGCTTCCAGCGTCTCGCACTCGGCCGCCAGTCGCCGCGCCTCGGCGATGGCGGCGGAAATATCCGGCCCCTGGGCCGACGCCTGCGGTATCGCCTGCGCCTGCTCGGTTCGCGCAGTCCCCTGCGGCGCGGCGGCCCTGGGTGTGGGTTGGGGCGGGCGCACCCGCGCCGCCAGCCGGTCCACCGGCGCATCCTCGTAAGTCGTGTCCACGCCGGCGTCGGCCCAGAAAGCCAGCAGGCTTTCCAACGCCCGCGGATCGATGCCCGCGGCGTCGATCGGGGATTGTCCTTGACCGCGCATACGTCACCTTCCGATAAGTCGGTATGGGATGCAACGCGGCGCAGCCTCTGCGCCTGGGGACGAAATGACGATGAGTGACGAAGCCGAACGCGAGTCGATGGAATATGACGTCGTGATCGTGGGCGCCGGGCCGTCCGGCCTGGCCGCGGCGATCCGACTGAAACAGCTCGCCGCCGACGCGGGGACCGAGCTCTCCGTCGCCGTACTGGAAAAAGGCTCCGAAGTCGGGGCCCACATCCTGTCCGGCGCGGTCATCGATCCCAAGGCCATCACCGAACTCTGGCCGACCTGGAAGGAAGACGGGGCCCCGCTGGAGACCCCGGTCTCCAAGGACAAGTTCCTCATCCTCGGCCCGGCCGGCGAGTTCGACTTCAGCTTCGCCGTGCCCTTCATGCCGCCGTTCATGAACAATCACGGCAACTACATCGCCTCCCTGGCCAACGTCTGCCGCTGGATGGCGGAAAAGGCCGAGGGCCTGGGCGTCGAAGTCTACCCCGGCATGGCGGTCTCGGACCTGGTTTGGAACGACGACGGCTCGGTCAAGGGCGTGGTCGCCGGGGTGTTCGGCATCGGCAAGGACGGTGAGAAGAAGCCCGACTACCAGCCGGGCCTGGAGCTGCATGCCAAATACACCTTCATCGGCGAGGGCGTGCGCGGCTCGCTGGCCAAGGTGCTGCAGGCCAAGTTCGGCCTGAACGAGGGCAGCGACCCGCAAAAGTTCGGCATTGGCGTCAAGGAGCTGTGGCAGATCGATCCGGCCAAGTTCCAGCCGGGTCTGGTCCAGCACACCTTCGGCTGGCCGCTGAAGAACGACACCGGCGGCGGCACCTTCCTGTACCATTTCGGGGACAACTACGTGACCCTGGGGCTGGTGCTGCACCTGAACTACAAGAACCCCTTCCTGTCGCCCTTCGACGAATTCCAGCGCTTCAAACAGCATCCGTCGATCCGGCCGATGCTCGAAGGCGGCAAGCGGGTGGCCTACGGCGCCCGCGCCATCACCGAAGGCGGCTATCAATCGGTGCCCAAGCTCAGCTTCCCGGGCGGCGTCCTGATTGGTTGTTCCGCGGGCTTTGTGAACGTGCCGCGCATCAAGGGCAGCCATAACGCCATGAAGACCGGCATGCTGGCCGCCGAACAGGCCTTCGCCGCCATCCAGGCCGGCCGCACCAGCGACGAGCTGACCGAATACCAGACCGCCTACGAAAGCTCCTGGGTCGCCAAGGAGCTGAAGCTGGTCCGCAACGTCAAGCCGCTATGGTCAAAGTTCGGCACCCTGCTGGGCGTGGCGCTGGGCGGCTTCGACATGTGGGTCAACCAACTCACCGGCGGCTTCTCCTTTTTCGGCACCCTGCACCACACCAAGACCGATGCGGCCTCCACCGGCCTGGCCAAGGACTACAAGCCCATCGTCTATCCCAAGCCCGACGGGGTGATCTCCTTCGACAAGCTGTCGTCGGTCTTCATGTCCAACACCAACCACGCCGAGGATCAGCCGGCCCACCTGAAGCTGAAGGACCCGTCGATCCCGATCTCGGTGAACCTGCCGCAGTATGGCGAGCCGGCGCGGCTCTACTGCCCGGCTGGGGTCTATGAGGTGCTGTATGACGATGCGGGCGCCAACCCCCGCTTCCAGATCAACGCCCAGAACTGCGTCCACTGCAAAACCTGCGATATCAAGGACCCGTCGCAGAACATCGTCTGGACCACGCCCGAGGGGGGCGGCGGACCCAACTATCCGAACATGTAAGGCGCGCCTCGAACTTGTAGGACCTGCCTTGCGACGGCTGCATTTTGCGATCAGAACTTTGCGTATGAAATTGCTCAAAAGCCTTCTGGTCGTCCTTCCGCTCGCCGGGCTAGCCGCCTGCGCCGATGTGCCGGTGCAGACCGCCCAGGGGCCTGGGGCGGCCAGCGTCGCCTCCATCCCGGACGCCAACGACACCGGCTCGCTCTACGGCCTGTTTCTGGCCGGCCGCAAAGCGCTGAACGATGGTCATGGCCAGGTCGCCGCGGACTATTTCGCCAAGGCCTCGGAATCCGATCCGTCAGCGGCCTTCCTGCGGGAGCGGGCCTTCACCGCCGCCCTGATCGCCGGCGATGTTCACCGCGCCGCGGAGCTGGCGCCAGCGGAGGGCCAGGCCTCGCTGTCCGTGCAGCGGCTGGGTCAGTTGACCCGCGCCGTCGACGCCCTGGCGGATGGGGACGGACATAAGGCCCAGGCCGCGCTCGGCCCCGAGCCGCTGGGACCGCCGCATCGTGAGGCCAGCCTGCTCTTGGCGCCCTGGGCGGCCGCCTCGGCCGGCGACGTCAAGGCGGCGCTGACCTTGCCGGATTCACGCGGCGATCTGCTGATCACCGAAGTCTCGACCCTAGACCTGGCGCTGCTGTCCGAGCGATTCCATCATTATGACGAGGCCGAGGCCGCCTTTCATAAGCTCACGTCCGGCGGCGGAACCTCCGAAGCCAGCATCGTGGGCTATGGCGGCTTTCTCGAACGGCGCGGCCGCCGGGCCGACGCCCGGGCTCTCTACGACGCCGCGCTGAAGGTCGACGCGACCAATGCGCCGATCCGCGCGGCGCGCGACCGTGTGATCGCGGCCGGCGCGGCGCCGCCCCAGCCGACGCTCACACAGGGCGCCGCCCAGGCTTTGCTGGCCCCGGCCGCGGCCTATTTCGCCGAGCGCCAGCCGGAGCTTGGTCTGACCTATCTGCGTCTGGTGCTGCGACTCGACCCGGCGCGGGACGACGCCTGGCTGTTGTTGGGCGACACCCTGGTCGCCGCTGGCGATATGGATTCGGCCCGTCGCGCCTATGATCATATCCAGGCCGGTTCGCCGCAATATGTGGGCGCGCGCGGCCGGCTGATCCTGACCTATCAGGGCCCCGACGACGCGCCCAAGGCGCTGGCGATCGCCGAGGCCACGGTCAAGCAGGAGCCCAACGACGACGACGCCCTGGCCTTGCTGGCCGACAGCCTGCGCACCAGCGAAAAATACGATGAGTCCGCCAAGGTGCTGGACACCCTGATCGCCCACCAGGGCGACCACGCCGGCTGGCAGCTCTATTACATGCGCGGTGTGGCCCTGGCCCAGGCCGACCATTGGCCCCAGGCCGAGCCGGACCTGAAGAAGGCCCTGGCGCTGAAGCCGGACGATCCTGAAGTGCTGAACTATCTGGGCTTCTCCTGGGTCGACCGCGGAGAACACCTGGTCGAGGCCAAGGAGATGATCGAGAAGGCCGCCACCGCCCGACCGGACAGCGGCGCCATCATCGATTCCCTCGGCTGGGCCTATTTCAAACTCGGCGACTACAAGAACGCCGTCGCCCAGCTCGAACGCGCCGCTGGCCTCGAAGCCGCCGATCCCGACATCAACGACCACCTGGGGGACGCCTACTATCGGGTCGGCCGGGTGGTTGAAGCCCGCTACCAATGGCAGCGCGTGCTGACCCTGGATCCCAGCGTCACCCTGCGTCAGCAGGTCGAGATGAAGCTGAAGAGCGGCCCTGGCGCGCCCCTGACCGACAGGCCCGCCAATGTCGCCGCCACGGCGAACCATTCCGGATGAACCAAGGCGCTAGCGCCTTCGCGCCCGCGAAGGTGAACCTGTTCTTGCATGTGGCGCCCCCGGACGCGGCCCGCATGCATCCCTTGTGCAGCCTGATGGTGTTCGCCGATGTGGGCGACACGCTGACGCTGGAGCCGGCGCCATCGCTCACCTTGGCGGTCACGGGACCCTTCGCCGGGCAGGCGGGGGCGGGGGCCGACAATCTGGTGCTGCGCGCCGCCCAGGCGCTGCAGGAACAGCTTGGCCGACCGGCCGCCTTCCACCTGACCCTGGACAAGCAGCTGCCCGTCGCCGCGGGCCTCGGCGGCGGCTCCAGCGACGCCGGCGCCGCGCTGCGCCTGCTCGGCCCGGCCATGGGCCTTGTGGCTGACGACGGCCTGCTGATGACTATCGCGACCCGCCTGGGCGCGGACGGCGCCGCCTGTCTGTATGGTCGGCCCCTGATCGGCGAAGGCTATGGCGAGCGCCTGTCGCCGCCGCCTCAGTTGCCGCAATTGCACGCCGTCTTGGTCAATCCCGGCGTGCCGTCCAGCACCCCAGCCGTCTATCGCGCCTATGACCAGCAGGATGGCGCGGGCGACGCCGAGCGTCCCATTCTGCCGGCCACCTTCAAGACGGCGCGTGAGGTGGCGGAGGCGATGTCGCGCCTGCGCAACGATCTGCAGACGCCGGCTATTGCGCTGAACCCGGCCATAGGCGAGGCGATCGCCCTGTTGTCCGCCCAGCCACAGACACTGCTGGCGCGGGTGTCGGGCTCCGGCGCGACCTGTTTTGGCCTCTGCGATGGCGAGGCCGAGGCCGCGGCTCTGGCGGCGCGGCTCGTGTCGCTGCAACCCACCTGGTGGATTCGCCCCTGCCGCCTCGGCGGGCCTTGGGGCTAGCGCCGGCGCTGGCCCCCACCGTCGCTTCGCGGATGGTCTCCCCCTCTCGCTTCGCGCGGGGGGAGGAGAAGAGACGTTCCGCCTCCCACGCGAGCGCAGCGAAGACAGGGGGAGGTGGCGGGGCGCGCAGCGTAGCGAAGCGACCTGACGGTGGGGGCTAGCTGATCAAACACCGTCTCTAATCGCGTTCAGTCTCGCCCCCAAAACGAAACGGGGGACCCGAAGGCCCCCCGCGCTTACGCTCGAACTCGGTGGTCTGACGAGGCCCCCCGGAGGGCGGACCTCGCCGAACCGATCCTTAGCCGTGCACGACTTCCCCGTGCAGGTTGATGTCCAGGCCTTCTTCCTCGACTTCCTCGCTGACGCGGATGCCGATGGTGTACTTCAACACCGCTAGGATGATGAAGGACATGACCAGGCAGTAGACGAACACCGCACCGACGTCTTCGAACTGAAGGACCATCTGGTGGGGGTTGTGGTCGTAGATCCAGCCCTTGCCGGCCGAGTTGATCGCGTTCTTGGCGAACACGCCGGTCAGGATGGCGCCCAGGGCCCCGCCCACACCGTGCACGCCCCAGCAGTCGAGCGCGTCGTCGTAGCCGATCATCTTCTTCACATGGACGGCGGAGAAGTAGCAGACGATACCGGCGGCGATGCCGATATAGAGGGCGCCTTCAGCATCCACGAAGCCGGAAGCCGGGGTGATGGCCACGAGGCCGGCGACGGCGCCGGAGACCATGCCCAGGACCGAAGGCTTCTTGGAGATGATCCATTCCATGCCCATCCACGCCAGGGTGGCGGCGGCGGTGGCGATTTGGGTCGCGGCCGCGGCCATGCCGGCGTTGACGTTGGAGGTGACGGCGGAGCCGGCGTTGAAGCCGAACCAGCCGACCCACAGCAGCGAGGCGCCGATGACCGAATAGGCCAGGTTATGCGGCGCGAAGTTCTCAGTGCCGAGACCCTTGCGCTTGCCGAGCATCAGCGCGGCGACGAGACCAGCCGTACCGGCGTTCAAGTGAACCACGGTGCCGCCGGCGTAGTCGAGCGCGCCAGCGGTGCCGAGCCAACCACCACCCCAGACCCAGTGGGCGATGGGGCAGTAAACGAGCAGCAGCCAGGAGCCCATGAACAGCAAGAAGGCAGAATACTTCATCCGGTCCGCCAGCGCACCGGCGATCAGGGCCGGGGTGATGATGGCGAACGTCATCTGGAAGAACATGTAGACCGATTCAGGAATGGTCGGCGCGAGCGTGCTCGTCGCGTTCAATCCCATCGGCTTCAACATGATGTACTTGAAGCCGCCCAGATAGGCGTTGTGCGAGCCCCCATCCGTGAAGGCGATCGAATAGCCGACGATCATCCAAAGAACGGTGATCAGGGCTGTGGCGCCGAAGCTCTGGGCCAGGGTGGCCAGGATGTTCTTCTTACGCACCATGCCGCCGTAGAACAGCGCCAGGCCCGGGATGGTCATCATCAGCACGAGGACCGAGGAGGTCAGCATCCAGGCGGTGTCGCCGGAGTCGATCTTGACCGGGGCCGGAGTCGCCGCGGGCGCCGGCGTGGCTGCGGCCGGAGCCGCGGTGGCGGCCGCCGAGGCGGTTGCGGCGGCGGAAGACGCTGGCGCGCCCGAGGCCGTTTGGGCGAGGGCGGGCGCTGCGATAAGCGCTCCCGCCATCGTCGCGGCGAGCATGAAGCCCGCTAGCGGTTTGAATCTAGAGCTTTTCATACGTGGTTATCCCCTTAGTCCCCAGTGTTTGCGGATCTTAAAGTGCGGCTGAGCCTGTTTCGCCCGTGCGGATGCGAACTGCCTCATCCACCGCGAGCACAAAGATCTTACCGTCGCCGATTTTCCCGGTACCGGCGGCCGATTTGATCGCCTCAATCGCCTTGGCGGCGGCGCTGTCATCCACCACCGCTTCCAGCTTCACCTTTGGCACGAAGTTCACTTGGTACTCCGCGCCGCGGTAAATCTCAGTCTGACCCTTTTGGCGGCCGTAGCCCTTGACCTCGGAAACCGTCAGCCCTTCGACGCCGGCTCCGACAAGGGCTTCACGCACCTCGTCGAGCTTGAAGGGTTTAACGATCGCCATGATCAACTTCATCCAGCCGCTCCGCTGGGCGAACCTTCGAAGGCGCGCCTCGGTTTTTTCAAATTCGCGTCGAGGACAGGCCGCGAGGCCACGCCCGCTCAGCGCCTACTCAACGCTAACCGCGCCGGACGAGCGGCGGGACGCGGACCGCCTGAAACGGGAATTTTTGGAAACCAGCGCCCAAATTTTAGGCGACAACCGTAGCTTCCGCCAAAAAATTGACCTGAAATGTGGCGCTGACGATGTCGCGAGGGCGGCTTAAGCGCCTCTTGATGCTGCGAAATCGGGCGCCAGATCGCTGCCGCAAGGTCAAGCTTGGGTCGGCGCCTCAAGGACGATCAGCGACCTCACGAACCCGTGATTGCGGGCAACCATGCCCTGGCTCGCGCGTAGTTTGGGGCAGCCGGAAGCGCCCCCATCCGGCCTAAATCAAACCGCGAGACAGAACGATGAACCGCAAATATCTCATGATGGCCGCCGTGGCGGCCGCCCTGGCGGGTCCGATGGCCGCGCACGCTCAGCAAGCCGACCAATCCGCTCCCCAACAAGCGGCGCCCCAACAGGCGCCCATGCCGAACACCCAGAACACGTCCACCGCCACCCCGGCGACTCAGGATGCGACTCCGGCCTCGGCCACCGTCCCCGCCGACACCACCAGCCCGGCCGCGCCGACCACCGCGGACGCCAGCGGCGCCCAGGTCGTCTCCAACGGCCCGGTCGCCGACACCCCCGCCAACCGCGCCAAATACGGCAAGCCGATGAGCATGGCTGGCCGCATGACCAAGCCGGCCGGCAACTGATTAAGGCGCGAACGCGCTAAGCTAGGCTTGATGCATAAGTCGGCGGACCCTATGGTCCGCCGGCTTTTTTTGCGCCGCCGCAAAGCCCGCTGGATCACCGCTTCAAGCCATCATGTCCTCCGCTCATCCGCTTTCGTTTCAGGACCTGATCCTGAAACTTCATGACTATTGGAGCCGGCAGGGCTGCGTGATCCTGCAGTCCTATGACACCGAGGTCGGCGCCGGCACGCTCAACCCCGCCACGGTGCTGCGCGCCCTCGGCCCCAAGCCCTGGCGCGTCGCCTATGTGCAGCCCTCGCGCCGTCCGGCCGACGGCCGCTTCGGCGAAAACCCCAACCGGCTGCACCAGCACCACCAGTATCAGGTGATCCTGAAGCCCAACCCGCCCGACATGCAGCAGCTCTATCTCGGCTCGCTGGAGGCGGTCGGCATCGATCCGGCCCTGCACGACATCCGCTTCGTCGAGGACGACTGGGAAAACCCCACCGTCGGCGCCTGGGGCCTGGGCTGGGAAGTCTGGTGCGACGGGATGGAAGTCACCCAATACACCTACTTCCAGCAGGTCGGCGGCCTGGACGTGGCCCCTGTCGCCGGCGAGCTCACCTATGGGCTGGAGCGGCTGTCGCTCTATGTCCAGGGCGTCGAGAACGTCTATGACCTGGCCTACAACGACAGCCAGAGCCCGGACTTCCAGACCTATGGCGACGTCTTCCTGAAGAACGAGCAGCAGTTCTCGTCCTTCGAGCTGGAGCACGGCAATGTCGACCTGTTGCGCAAACAGTTCGAGGAATTGGAAGCTGAAGTGAAGCGGCTGCTCGCTTGCGTCGACCGCCAGGGCAACGCCCTGGTGCTGCCCGCCTACGACCATGTTCTAAAGGCCAGCCACACCTTCAACCTGATGGACTCCGCCGGCGCCATCGCCGTCGCCGAGCGCCAAAGCTACATCGGCCGCGTCCGCGACCTGTGCAAAGCCTGCGCCCTGGAATGGGTGAAGCAGCAGGGCGTGGCGGCTTAACTCATGCCCCAGCTCCTTCTCGAACTCTTCAGCGAAGAAATCCCCGCGCGCATGCAGGTGCAGGCGGCGCGCGACCTGGAACGCCTGGCCCGGGAAAAACTGGCCGAGGCCGGCTTCCTGCCCGAGGCCATGGCCAGTTTCGCCGGCCCGCGCCGCCTGACCCTGGTGGTCGAGGGCCTGCCGCTCGCCCAGGCCGACCGCACCGAGGAACGCAAAGGCCCCCGTGTCGGCGCCCCCGACCAGGCCATCGAAGGCTTCCTGCGATCCACCGGCCTGACCCGCGACCAGCTCACCGAACGTGACGGCGTCTGGTTCGCCGTCATCGCCCGCACCGGCCGGGCCACGGCGGACATCATCGCCGAGATGGTCGACCAGATCGTCCGCACCTTCCCCTGGCCCAAGTCGATGAAGTGGGGCACGGGCTCCCTGCGCTGGGTGCGGCCGTTGCAGCGCATCCTCTGCGTCTTCGCCGGCGAGCTGGTCCCGTTCGAGATCGACGGCATAACCTCGTCCGACCTGGCCGAAGGCCACCGGGTGATGGGTTCGCGCCAGACCTTCCGCGCGCGCAATTTCGATGACTACGCCGCCGGCCTGAAGGCCAACTTCGTCGTGCTCGACTCCGCCGAGCGCAAGGCGCGGATCATCGCCGACGCGCGCCAGCTCTGCTTCGCCCGCAACTTGGAGCTGGTCGAGGACGAGGGCCTGCTGGATGAGGTCGCCGGTCTGGCCGAATGGCCGACGCCGATCCTGGGCAATATGGACCCGGCCTTCCTGGATCTGCCGCCGGAGGTGATCCGCACCTCCATGCGCACCCACCAGCGCTATTTCGCCGTCCGCGATCCGGCGACGGGCAAGCTCGCCCCCCACTTCGTCTCGGTCGCCAATATCGAAGCCATCGACGGCGGCGGCGCCATCGCCCACGGCAACGCCCGGGTGTTGTCGGCGCGGCTCAGCGACGCGAAGTTCTTCTGGGACGAGGACCGCAAGGTCCGCCTGGAAGACCGGCTGGAAAAGCTGAAAGGCGTCACCTTCCACGCCAAGCTCGGGACGATGTACGAGCGGGTGGAGCGGGTTGAGGCGCTGGCAAGAGAGATCGCGCCGCTGGTCGGGGCTGATCCGGAGTTGGCTGCGAAGGCAGCGAAGCTGGCCAAGGCGGACCTAGTGTCGGGACTAGTCGGAGAGTTCCCCGAGCTTCAGGGCGTCATGGGCGGCTATTACGCTCGTCACGAACGCCTGCCCGATGTGGTGGCGGAGGCCATCCGCGACCATTATCGACCACAGGGCCCGAGCGACGCGGTCCCGAGGGCGCCGGTATCAATCGCTGTGGCGCTGGCTGATAAGTTGGACACCCTGGTTGGCTTCTTTGCCATCGATGAGAAGCCCACCGGTTCGCGGGATCCCTTTGCGCTGCGTCGGGCCGCGCTAGGTGTCATTCGGATCGTGCTCGACTCTGGCGTCCGCGTTTCGCTCAAGATCATCGTGGCTAACCAATGCGTCTCTCTCGCGGCTCAGTTGACGCAGTCGCGAGTCGACGCACGCGCTGCGCGGAAGTTCGAAATCGAGCGCGAACTCGATGCCGATCCCATCGTCGTGGAGCCCATGAACATTGCCGTTCGGCAAGGCGCCGGCATGTACACCGAGGCAAACAAAGTCTCGATTGAGGTCCTCGCCTTCTTCGCCGACCGCCTGAAAGTCCTCCTCCGCGACCAAGGCAAGCGCCACGATCTCGTCGACGCCGTCTTCGCCCTCGGCGACGACGACCTCGTCCGCATCGTCGCCCGCGTGGACGCCCTTAGCGAATTCCTCACGACCGACGACGGGGCCAATCTGCTGGCCGGCTACAAGCGCGCCGCCAACATCCTCAAGGCCGAGGAGAAGAAGGGGCCGCTGCCCGAAGGTCCCGCCGTACGGATGCCCTTCCCGCCACAAGAGGAGCGGACGCTGATCGACACGCTCACCGAGATCGAACCCTCGATCGAGCAGGCGCTGTCTGACGAAGACTTCGCCGGCGCCATGCGCTGGCTGGCCTCCCTGCGCGCGCCGGTGGACGCCTTTTTCGACAAGGTGCTAGTGAACGCCGATGACGCAGCGGAACGCGCCAACCGTTTGCGGCTTTTGATCCAGGTCCGCGACGCCATGGGCCGGGTCGCGGACTTTTCGTTGATCGCGGGCTGAGGATTTATCTGAGGGATCGTAACCCCTCACCCTCCCAGGCTTCGCCTGGGCCCCTCCCTCTCCCTTCGGGAGAGGTGTGGGAGCACGCTTTGAAACACCTCTCCCGAAGGGAGAGGGAGGGGCCCGCCGCTTAGCGGTGGGAGGGTGAGGGGTTACGCTCTCGCCGGACAAAACTGGAGACGACACCCTATGCCGGCTGACACCGCTGTGATCGATCGCTGGGTCTACGCTTTTGGTGGCGGGATCGCCGATGGCGATGCGTCGATGAAGAATCTGCTCGGCGGCAAGGGCGCGAACCTCGCCGAGATGAGCGCGCTCGGCCTGCCCGTGCCCCCCGGCTTCACCATCACCACCGAGGCCTGCGTCCACTATTACAGCAACGGCTCGACCTATCCCGCCGCGCTCAAGGCGCAGGTCGAGGCAGGCCTGGCCACGGTCGAAAAACTCACCGGCAAAAAGTTCGGCGACGCGGCCCTCCCGCTATTGGTCTCGGTGCGCTCGGGCGCCCGGGCTTCCATGCCGGGCATGATGGACACGGTGCTGAACCTCGGCCTCAACGACGAGACGGTCGAGGGCCTGGCCAAGCTCAGCGGCGACCGCCGCTTCGCCTTCGACAGCTATCGCCGCTTCATCCAGATGTATTCCGACGTGGTGCTGGGCCTGGATCACCACATGTTCGAGGAGATCCTCGACGACAAGAAGGACCAGCTCGGCGTCACCATCGACACGGCCCTCAGCGCCGAGGACTGGGAAGAGGTGGTCGCCGGCTACAAGAAGGCCGTGGCCCGCGATCTCGGCCGCCCCTTCCCGCAGGACCCGCAGGACCAGCTCTGGGGCGCCGTCGGCGCCGTCTTCGCCAGCTGGATGAACGATCGGGCGAAATTCTATCGCCGCATGCACGACATCCCCGAAAGCTGGGGCACGGCGGTGAACGTCCAGTCGATGGTGTTCGGCAATATGGGCGAGACCTCGGCCACCGGCGTCGCCTTCACCCGCAACCCCTCCACCGGCGAAGCCAAACTCTATGGCGAGTTCCTGATCAACGCCCAGGGTGAGGACGTGGTCGCCGGCATCCGCACGCCCCAGGCCCTGACCCAAGCCGCCCGCGAGGAGATGGGCGAGACCTCGCCCTCCATGGAAGAGGCGATGCCGGAGGTGTTCGCCCAGTTCAAGGCGGTGGTCGAGCGGCTGGAACGCCACTACCGCGACATGCAGGACATCGAGTTCACGGTGGAGCGTGGGTCGCTCTACATGCTGCAGACCCGCAGCGGCAAACGCACCGCCAAGGCGGCGCTGAAGATGGCCGTGGAAATGGCCGCCGATGGCCTGATCACCGAGCACGAAGCGGTGATGCGCGTCGAGCCCATGTCGCTGGACCAGCTGCTGCATCCCACCATCGACCCCGACGCGGCGCGCGACATCATCGCCACCGGCCTGCCGGCCTCGCCCGGCGCGGCGACCGGCATTGCGGTGTTCGATAGCGCCGAGGCCGAACGTCTGGGCTCAGCTGGGACGGCGGTGATCCTGATCCGCGAGGAGACCTCGCCGGAAGACATCCACGGCATGCACGCGGCCAAGGGCATCATCACCGCCCGGGGCGGCATGACCAGCCACGCGGCGGTGGTCGCTCGGGGCATGGGCCGGCCTTGCGTCTCCGGCGCCGGCGAAATGCAGATCAACGGCAAGGCGGGGACCTTCCGCGCCCGGGGCCGGGTGTTCAACGCCGGCGACCTGATCACCATCGATGGCTCCAGGGGCGAGGTGATGGCCGGGTCGGTGAAGATGGTCGAACCGGAACTGTCCGGCGACTTCGCCGCCCTGATGACCTGGGCGGACAAGGCCCGCCGGCTCAAGGTCCGCGCCAACGCCGAGACCCCGCTCGACGCCCGCACCGCCCGCCAATTCGGCGCCGAGGGCATCGGCCTGTGCCGCACCGAACACATGTTCTTCGACGCCGAGCGCATCGCCGCCGTGCGGGAAATGATCCTGGCCGATGACGAGAAGGGCCGCCGCGCGGCCCTGGCCAAGATCCTGCCGATGCAGCGGGCCGACTTCGTCGAGCTGTTCACCATCATGGCCGGCCTGCCGGTCACCATCCGCCTGCTCGACCCGCCGCTGCACGAATTCCTGCCGCATACCGAGGAAGAGGTGAGGGCGGTGGCCGAGGCCACGGGCCTGGACGCCGCCAAGCTGTTGCAACGCGCCAACGACCTGCATGAGACCAACCCCATGCTCGGCCACCGCGGCTGCCGCCTGGGCGTCTCCTATCCCGAAATCTACGAAATGCAGGTGCGCGCCATCATCGAGGCCGCGCTGGAGATCGCCGCCTCCGGCAAGGAAGCGCCCGTGCCGGAAATCATGCACCCCCTCGTCGCCAAGGGCGAGGAGATGAAATACCTGCGCGAGCTCACCGACCGCACCGCCAAGGCGGTGATGGCCGAGAAGGGCGCCACCATCGAGTATATGGTCGGGACCATGATCGAGCTGCCGCGCGCCGCGATCCGGGCTGGCGACCTGGCCGAGACCGCCGAATTCTTCTCCTTTGGCACCAACGACTTGACCCAGACCACCTTCGGCATCAGCCGTGACGACGCCGCCAAATTCCTCGGCGCCTATATCGACAAAGGCATCTTCGAGAAGGACCCCTTCGTCAGCATCGACGTCGAAGGCGTCGGCGAGCTGGTCAAGCTGGCGGCGGAGCGCGGCCGCAAGACGCGTCCGGACATCAAGCTCGGCATCTGCGGCGAACACGGCGGCGACCCCGCCTCCATCGCCTTCTGCGAAGCCGCGGGCCTGGACTATGTGTCATGTTCGGCGTTCCGGGTGCCGATCGCACGGTTGGCGGCGGCGCAGGCGGCTTTGGCGAAGAGCTAACTAGAGCTTCCTCCTCACCCCCGAGCGAAGCGAAGAGAGGGGGAGGTGGATTTGCGCATAGCGAAGCGGCGCGCAAAGACGGTGGGGGCCACCCCACTGTAGGCATCGCAGACTCTGACGAAAGTGGCTCAATAACTGCTGGCGCTGGCCCCCACCGCCGTCGGACTGCGCCGCGCTCGCCCGCCGCCACCTCTCTTCGCTTCGCTCGGGGGTGAGGAGAAGGGCGGCGATTGGACGTGGCGTATTGCCGGTTTGGCCAAACCATAGACCAAGCTACACTCCCCCAAATGTCAGGGGAGACACACCGATCATGAG
>Ga0302316_10000653_pt1 | contig 29604 bp, 29 predicted proteins | sample III_Palsa_N3_2_FD_200456 | JGI IMG/M metagenome (GOLD analysis project Ga0302316, IMG submission 200456) | Peat permafrost microbial communities from Stordalen Mire near Abisko, Sweden - III_Palsa_N3_2 | ecosystem: Environmental > Terrestrial > Soil > Palsa > Peat permafrost | place: Sweden...
GCCAGAACGTCCTGATCGAAGGCGTCGGCGGCGGCTTCACGTGGGGCGCGTCGGTTATCCGCTATTGATCCGCGTCTGAGGTGGCGCTTCGGCGCCGCCGGCAGCGATCAGTCGCGTCGATAAGGCCGCGTGCCGTACGCGTCTGAAACATCGAATTTTGAGGATCCCATGAAATTTGCGTTCGTTTTTCCTGGTCAGGGCTCGCAGTCTGTCGGCATGCTCAACGCATTTGCCGATCACGCCATCGTGCGCGAGACAGTTCAGGAAGCCTCCGACGCGCTCGGCCAGGATCTGGGCAAGCTGATCGCCGAAGGTCCGGCTGATGATCTGAACCTCACCACCAATACTCAACCCGTCATGCTGACGGCCGCGTACGCGATCTACCGCGCGTGGCAGGCTGCGGGCGGCCCGGCGCCGGTAATCGTCGCGGGCCACAGCCTCGGCGAATACACGGCACTGGTTGCGGCTAGCGCGCTGGCGTTCCGTGATGCGGTACCGCTCGTGCGTTTTCGAGCGCAGGCCATGCAGACGGCCGTGCCGGTAGGCGAGGGCGGTATGGCGGCGATTCTCGGCCTCGACGACGACACGGTGCGCGCGGTGTGTGCCGAAGCGGCGTCGGCGGGTGTTGTGGAAGCGGTGAATTTCAACGCGGCGTCGCAAGTCGTGATCGCCGGCAACAAGGCCGCGGTCGAAAAGGCCTGCGAAATCGCCAAGGCCAAGGGCGCGAAGCGTGCGCTGCCGCTGCCGGTGTCGGCACCTTTCCATTCCTCACTGCTCAAGCCCGCATCGGACCAGTTGCGCGAGTATCTGGCGAGCGTCGAGGTTCAGGTGCCGAAGATCCCCGTCGTGAATAACGTCGATGTGGCTATCGTCAACGAGCCGGCCGCCATCAAGGATGCGCTCGTGCGTCAGGCAGCTGGTGCGGTGCGCTGGGTCGAGTGCGTGCAGGCGATCGCTGGCCAGGGTGTCACGCATGTGATCGAATGCGGTCCCGGCAAGGTTCTGGCGGGCCTGACCAAGCGCATCGACGGCAATCTGGTCGGCGCTTCGGTTTTCGATCCGGCCTCGCTCGAAGAAACGCTTAAGCTCGTGACGGCCTGAGCGCCTCGCAGGTACAGCCGCAAGTATCACAGTACTCACTACAGCCTAAAGACTGCAATCAGCCCTCACGGGCAATCCGGACTGAAAGATGGAAAAGACTCTCGATAAGCAGATCGCAATCGTGACGGGCGCCTCCCGTGGCATTGGCCGCGCCATTGCGCTCGAACTGGCGCGCCAGGGCGCGACCGTCATCGGCACGGCGACCAGCGAAAGCGGCGCAACTGCCATTACCGAAGCGTTCAAGGCTGAAGGCGTGAACGGCCGCGGCGCGGTACTGAACGTGAACGACGCAACTGCAGCGGAAGCGCTGATCGACGGCACTGTGAAAGAATTTGGAACGTTGCACGTGCTCGTGAACAACGCGGGCATCACCCAGGATCAACTGGCGATGCGCATGAAGGACGACGACTGGGACGCGGTGATCGATACCAATCTCAAGTCCGTGTTCCGCCTGTCGCGCGCGGTGCTGCGTCCGATGATGAAGGCGCGCGGCGGCCGCATTATCAACATTACGTCGGTGGTCGGCTCGGCTGGCAACCCGGGGCAGGTCAACTACGCGGCGGCGAAAGCCGGCGTCGCGGGTATGACGCGGGCGCTGGCGCGCGAGATCGGCAGCCGCGGCATTACCGTGAACTGCGTCGCGCCGGGCTTTATCGACACCGACATGACGAAGACCCTGCCGGAAGAGCAGCAAACCGCGCTGAAGACCCAGATTCCGCTTGGGCGTCTGGGCAGCCCGGAAGACATCGCTCATGCTGTCGCGTTTCTTGCTTCGCCGCAGGCTGGCTATATCACCGGCGCGACGCTGCATGTAAATGGCGGCATGTACATGTCGTAACGGAATTCGGTTACCATCCGCGCCGTGACGCGTTTCTCGTCGTGACGGGGCGGATGCCTTGACAGGAACCGTGCGCGCCGCTTTTTTGCAGGGGCAAACCTGATAAAATGCGCGCACCTGTATTTTTGAACTTCTTTTCCCTTGGAGGGGTTAATGGACAATATCGAACAGCGCGTCAAGAAGATCGTCGCAGAACAACTGGGCGTTGCCGAAGCAGAGATCAAGAACGAAGCCTCGTTCGTGAACGACCTCGGCGCTGACTCGCTCGACACCGTCGAACTCGTGATGGCCCTCGAAGACGAATTCGGCATGGAAATTCCGGATGAAGAAGCTGAGAAGATCACGACCGTCCAGCAAGCGATCGACTACGCTCGCGCAAACGTCAAGGCCTAAGGTCATTCGCGCCCGCGTTGCTGGGTTGGCGGCGTGTGACGCCCTGTTGTGCCGGTTTCCGGCATCCGCGGGGCTGGTGCTATTGCCGACGGAGTTGGCGATGAAGTTGCTGGCGCAGCCGTTTCCAGCGCAGATGCAAGTGCAGGTTTCGGCGCAGTTTCCAACGCGTTTTTCAGCGTGGTTTTCAGCGCGTGTTCCAGCGCGTCTTCCAGGTTAACAGCCACAGGGCTCACAGGTCCGTTTCCTGTGGCCGCTGTGGCTTTTGCTTTTGTCACCTATGAAAAAGAGGTTACCGTGAGCCGTCGTCGTGTTGTCGTTACAGGCCTGGGGCTGATTTCGCCTGTTGGCAATAATGTTGCCGACGGCTGGGCCAATCTGGTCGCCGGCAAGTCGGGCATTGCCAACATCACGAAGTTCGATGCTGCGAACTTCACGACCCGCTTTGCCGGCGAGGTGAAGGGCTTCAATATCGAGGACTACATCCCCGGTAAGGAAGCGCGCCACATGGATACGTTCATCCATTACGGCGTGGCTGCCGGCATCCAGGCGATGCAGGACAGCGGGCTCGAAGTCACCGATGAGAATTCGGAGCGCATCGGCGTGGTGGTCGGCTCGGGCATCGGCGGCCTGCCGATGATCGAAATCACGCAGACGGAACTGCTCAATCGCGGCCCGCGCCGGATTTCGCCGTTCTTCGTGCCGGCCTCGATCATCAACATGATTTCCGGCCATCTCTCGATCAAGTTCGGCATCAAGGGCCCGAACCTCGCCATCGTCACCGCGTGTACCACCGGGCTGCATTGCATCGGCGAGGCTTCGCGCCTGATCGAATATGGCGACGCGGACGTGATGATCGCGGGCGGTGCGGAATCGACCGTGTCGCCGCTCGGTATTGGCGGTTTCGCGGCGGCGCGCGCCCTGTCGCAACGCAATGACGATCCTGCTACGGCAAGCCGTCCTTGGGACAAGGATCGCGACGGCTTCGTGCTGGGCGAGGGCGCCGGCGTGATGGTGCTCGAAGAATACGAGCACGCGAAGGCCCGTGGCGCGAAGATTTACGCCGAAGTGAGCGGCTATGGGATGAGCGGCGACGCATACCACATGACCGCCCCGGTGGAAGATGGCGACGGCGCACGCCGCTGCATGCTGGCCGCATTGAAAAACGCAGGCGTGAACGTGGATCAGGTGAACTACCTGAACGCCCACGGCACCTCGACGCAGCTCGGCGACCTCGCGGAAACCACCGGCATCAAGCGTGCCTTCGGCGATCACGCGAAGAACATCGTCGTGAATTCGACGAAATCGATGACGGGCCACCTGCTGGGTGGTGCGGGCGGTCTCGAGTCGGTCTTCACGGTCCTCGCTGTGCACAATCAGATCTCGCCGCCGACGATCAACATCTTCAACCAGGATCCCCAGTGCGATCTTGATTACTGCGCCAACACCGCGCGGGAGATGAAGATTGACATCGCGCTGAAGAACTCGTTCGGGTTCGGCGGTACGAACGGCACGCTGGTCTTCAAGCGCACCTGAGCGGGCCGGGCCGTTTGACGTCACTCTCCACGCAGTCGGGTCCGGCGCTTGCCGCTGGACTGGCATCTTCAAACGGAGCGCCGCTGATTACCCTGCGACGCTCCGTTGCCCTGCGTGGCGCAACGGTGGTTTTTATCCTGATTGCCGTGGCCGCCGTTCAGGCGTGCCTGGCAGCCCGGCTCGGCGCCTTGCAGGCAGCGCCTGCTGCCGCAGCTGTGTTAGCTTTCCTCACGCTCGCCGCGCGGCGGCATTGGCACGCCGAGCCCGGCGCCATCAAAATCGGGCCGGATGGTCTTACCGTCTGGAACCGCGCGGGGCACACGCTCGCGCAGGGCCGTATTGCCGGTTGCTCGCAGTGGAGCGGCCGGCTCCTCATTCTGGCGCTCGCAGGCACGAGCGGCCGTTCCCGGCCATTGCTGATCGCAGCCGACATGCTGTCCGCCGAGGCGTTTCGTGAGCTGTCCGTGCTGGGCCGGCGCGCCGCCGGCGTTTGACTGTAACGACTGTAACCGCTAGTACCTTAGTAACGTGACGCGATGATGGGGACGCTACAATGGTGCCCCGCGTTGCAGCCCATAGTTAACGGATTTATCAGGTGAGCGAAAAAGAAATTGATCAGGTGCTGGTCGAGCGCGTCCAGAAGGGCGACAAGGCCGCGTTCGAGCTTCTGGTCTCCAAATACCACCGGAAGATCCTCCGGCTGATCTCGCGCCTTGTGCGGGACCCCGCTGAGGTTGAGGATGTGGCTCAGGATGCCTTCATCAAGGCATACCGGGCGTTGCCGCAGTTTCGCGGGGAATCGGCCTTTTATACGTGGTTGTACCGGATTGCGGTCAATACGGCAAAGAACTACCTTGCGACCCAAGGGCGGCGCGCACCGACTTCGACCGAAGCAGATGCTGAAGAAGCTGAAACTTTCTCGGACGCCGACCAACTAAGGGATATCAACACGCCTGAGTCGATGTTGATGAGCAAGCAGATCGCTGAGACGGTCAATGCTGCGATGGCGGTTTTACCGGAAGAGTTGCGCACCGCCATTACTCTTCGTGAAATTGAAGGTTTGAGCTATGAGGAAATCGCTGAGATGATGGGGTGCCCAATCGGCACGGTCAGATCACGAATTTTTCGCGCTCGCGAAGCCATTGCGGCAAAATTGCGTCCATTGCTTGACACACCCGAAGGCAAACGCTGGTAATCGGCCAGCTCGCCCGTCGGGGCAATGGGGCAATATCTGGGTTAGGTGGTGTCACTAGGGGTGTGTAAGATGGGGAGCATCATGGGGTCGGTCTCGATGCAATCGCAAGCAAGCTCGCGCGGCGAGCGTCTGTCCGCTTTTGTCGACGGTGAGCTGTTCGGCGAAGAGCATCTGAACAAGTTTATTTCCGAGCTGGATCACGAAGATCGTGCGTCCTGGTCGCATTACCACCTGATCGGCGACGCCCTGCGTTCGGACGATCTGGCGGTAAGCCCCGCGACCAGTAGCGCCTTCCTCGCCAGCTTCAGCGCGCGTCTCGAGCAGGAGCCGCACGTGCTGGCGCCCGCCGCGATGTCGGCTACGGGCCGGTTGCTGGCGCTGCGCCGCCGCTTCGTGCCGGCGCTTGCCGTCGCCGCTGCCGCCGCCACGCTGACGTGGATCGTCGTGCCGCAATTGCAGGGCGTGCCGGCCGGTGCGGGCGTGGCGCAGGTCGCGTCGCTGCAGTCCCATGGCGATTCCGTGCAGCGTGTTGCCATGGCCCCGGTGCCGACGGTAGCCGCCGCCCAGCCGGTTTCGGACGGCAACATCATCCGCGACGCGAGCCTCGACCAGTATCTGGAAGCTCATCAACAGTTCGCGCAGCAACCGGTCATGCCCGGTTCGATGCCGTTGATTCGCACCTCCGCCATGACCACGCAAGGCCAATAGTCTGATGCAGACACTGCGGTTGAATAAAACGACTATCTGGGGGCGGCTGCCGGCATTTCTGTTCTGTGCAGCCGTATTGTTGTCCGCCACACCGCGTGTCTTTGCGCAATCCGACGACCCGCTCGTTGCCCGCCGCACTGCGACGGACTTGCTCAGCCGCATTCACCAGGCCGCCCAGCAGCAGAATTACGAGGGGGCGTTCGTCTATCAGCGGGGTAATTTCGTCCAGACCTCGCGGATCGTCCATTTCGCCACCCACAGCGATGGCGAGTTCGAGCAGCTCGAAAGTCTGGACGGCAAGCCGCGCAAAATGTTGCGCCATAACGACGAAATGTACACGTTCATCCCCGAACGGCATTTGTGCGTCGTCGAAAAGCGCCAAAACAAAGATTCGTTCCCCGCTTTGCTCGCTGGCAGCAGCGACCAGGTGATGTCCGTGTATGAGCCTAAGCTGCTCGGCGACGACCGAGTCGCGGGCATCGACAGCCAAGTGGTCGAACTCGACCCGAAAGACGCGTACCGGTTCGCCTACAAGCTTTGGGCGGACAAAAAAACGGGTTTGCTGCTGCGCGCGCAGACGCTCGACCCGAGCGGGCAGGTGCTTGAGCAGTTGTCGTTCTCGCAGATCAGCATCGGCGTTCCGGTCGATACGACGCCGATCGCCAATGGCATCCACAACATCGCGGGCTGGACCGTCGTGAAGCCGCCGGTCGAGCCGGTGGATATGGAAGCGCAAGGCTGGCAGATCGATCCTACCGTGCCTGGTTTTCACAAGATTCGCGAGTTGCGCCGTCCTATGGCGTCGGCTGATCCGAGCGGGCCGCCTATCCCGGTCGACCAGGCTGTGTTCTCAGACGGCCTCGCGGCGATTTCGGTATTTGTCGAGCCGGTCGAAAAAAATACCCGTAAGGAAGGCGCCGGCAGCAGCGGGGCGACGCACGTGCTGGTCAAGCGTCAAGGTGACTTCTGGATTACTCTGCTGGGGGAAGTGCCCCAAGCCACATTGCAGCAATTTGCGTCTGCCATAGAATATAAGGCTCCCAAGTAATCCCTCGAATCCCTCTGCTGGCTACGATATGACGATTTTCACGGTGCGCAAATTTCTCGCAGCCGCGGTGGTGGCAGTTTGTCTGCCGCTCGTACCGCATGCAGCGTCGGCGGCGCCTGCAGCCAATCTTCCCGACTTTACCGATCTCGTCGACAAGGTCGGGCCGGCAGTTGTCAACATCCGCACCACGACCAAGGTGACGGGTAGCAGTGCCCATGGCACGGCGCCAGGACTCGATGACGGCGATATGTCAGAGTTTTTCCGGCGCTTTTTCGGCATTCCGTTGCCGCAGCAGCCCGGTTCGCCCGGTAATGGGAATGGCAACGGCGGTGGCGGTAGTGGTGGCGATAACGGCGACAGCGGCAGTGGCAGCGGCGGGAGCAGCAACAACCAGGACGCGCCCGACAACTCCGATTCCGAGCAGAGCAGCGGCGTGGGATCTGGCTTCATCCTGTCGCAGGATGGCTACGTGATGACCAACGCCCACGTGGTCGACGACGCCGACAACATCTACGTCACGCTGACCGACAAGCGCGAATTCAAGGCCAAGCTGATCGGCATGGACGATCGCACGGACGTCGCGGTCGTGAAGATCAACGCTTCGAATCTGCCGGCCGTCACGATTGGCGATTCGACCAAGGTTCGGGTGGGTGAATGGGTCGTGGCGATCGGCTCGCCGTTCGGCCTGGAAAACACGGTCACGGCCGGCATCGTCAGCGCCAAGGGCCGCGACACCGGTGATTACCTGCCGTTCATCCAGACCGACGTGCCAGTCAACCCGGGCAACTCGGGTGGTCCGCTCATCAATATGCAGGGCGAGGTGATCGGCATCAACTCGCAGATCTACAGCCGTACCGGCGGTTTCATGGGCATTTCGTTCGCGATCCCGATCGACGAGGCGATGCGTGTGGCCGAGCAGTTGAAGACCACGGGCAAAGTCACACGTGGCCGCATTGCGGTGGCCATCGGCGAAGTGACCAAGGACGTGGCCGATTCGCTTGGCTTGCCGTCGGCTCAAGGTGCGCTCGTCAGCAGTGTCGAACCGGGTGGCCCGGCGGATAAAGCCGGCGTGCAACCGGGCGACATCATCCTGAAGTTCAACGGCCATTCCGTCGATACCGCGACCGACTTGCCGCGTATGGTGGGCGACACGAAGCCGGGCGCCAAGGCCACCATCACCGTGTGGCGCAAGGGGCAAACGCGCGATCTGTCGGTCACGATTGCCGAGATGCAGCCGGACAAGACCGCCAAGACCGACGAAAAGCAGGCGCCTGCGCCGAAGCAACGCGCGACGAACTCTCTCGGCATTGCGGTGAGCGACATCCCGGCCGACCAGCAGAAGACGCTGAAGGTGCACGGTGGCGTGCAGGTCGATCAGGTAGACGGACCGGCTGCCCGCGTCGGCCTGCAGAAGGGCGACCTCATTCTGCGTGTCGGCGATACGGATATCTCGAGCGCGAAGCAGTTCGACGAAGTGACGGCGCATCTGGACCCGCAAAAGATGATTGCGTTGCTGGTGCGTCGTGGCGACAACACGCAGTTCGTGCCGCTGCGCCCGCGTAGCGGCTCCGCGCAGAAGTGACAAAGCCGGCGGCACCGCTCACGCTTTACGGGCGCGCGTGGTGCCACCTTTGTGAAGACATGCGCGCTGGGCTCGAACCGTTGCTGGTGGAGTTCGGGACGCAGGTCGAGGTTATTGATGTCGACACTGATCCTGCACTCGAAGCACGTTACAACGAGTTGGTGCCGGTTTTGGTGTGTGATGGCGTCGAGTTGTGCCACTATCACCTCGACGAAGGGCGGGTCCGCGCGGCGCTGAGCGCACGTGCCGGGCAGATTCGCTAGCGCATCGAAAGCCTCGGGGCCTGGCACACGTCTGAGCCCGCTTTCCGTGCTCTCCTGCAAGATATGCCGGGCGGAAGCCTTTTTCGGCTAAAATAGACAGGTTTTTCACCTACTTCCAAGGCGTGCTCCGCAATCGTCCGGGCGCGCCTTTTTCGCTTGATCGGTACTGAATGGATCATATTCGTAATTTCTCGATCATTGCGCACATCGACCATGGCAAGTCGACGCTCGCCGATCGCATCATCCAGATTTGCGGCGGTTTGTCCGACCGCGAAATGGAATCGCAGGTGCTCGACTCGATGGATCTCGAGCGCGAGCGCGGCATCACCATCAAGGCACAGACGGCTGCATTGTCCTATCGCGCACGCGATGGGCAGATCTACAACCTCAACATGATCGACACGCCGGGGCACGTCGATTTCTCGTACGAAGTCAGCCGGTCGCTGTCGGCGTGCGAAGGTGCGCTGCTGGTGGTCGACGCGAGTCAGGGCGTCGAAGCCCAGACGGTCGCGAACTGCTATACGGCTATCGAGCTCGGCGTCGACGTGATTCCGGTGCTCAACAAGATCGACTTGCCCGCGGCGAACCCTGAAAACGCGATCACTGAAATCGAAGACGTGATCGGCATCGACGCAACCGACGCCACACGTTGTAGCGCGAAAACGGGTCTCGGCGTCGAAGACGTGCTGGAAGCGCTGATCGCGAAAGTGCCGCCGCCCAAGGGCGATCCGGAAGCACCGCTGCAGGCGTTGATCATAGACTCGTGGTTCGACAACTACGTCGGCGTGGTGATGCTGGTGCGTATTTTCAATGGCACGTTGCGTCCCAAAGACAAGATCCGTTTGATGGCGACCGACACGCAATACCCGGTCGAACACATTGGCGTGTTCACGCCGAAGTCGAAGAATCTCGAGTCGCTGTCTGCCGGGCAGGTGGGCTTCATCATCGCCGGTATCAAGGAGTTGGCCGCTGCGAAGGTGGGCGACACCGTCACGCTGGTGAACCGTCCGGCCCCCGCGCCTCTGCCGGGCTTCAAGGAAGTGAAGCCGCAGGTGTTCGCCGGTCTCTATCCGATCGAAGCGAACCAGTACGACGCACTGCGTGACTCGCTGGAAAAGTTGAAGCTCAACGACGCCTCGCTGCACTACGAGCCGGAAGTGTCGCAGGCGCTTGGCTTCGGCTTCCGTTGCGGCTTCCTCGGTCTTCTGCACATGGAGATCGTGCAGGAGCGCCTCGAGCGCGAGTTCGACATGGACCTGATCACCACGGCGCCGACCGTGGTGTATGAAGTTCTGCAACGCGACGGCACGACCATCGTGGTCGAGAACCCGGCCAAGATGCCCGATCCGTCGAAGATCGAGGAAGTGCGCGAGCCGATCGTCACCGTGAACCTGTATATGCCGCAGGACTACGTGGGCTCGGTGATCACGTTGTGTACGCAAAAGCGCGGCGTCCAGATCAACATGCAGTACCACGGCCGCCAGGTCCAGCTCACGTATGAAATTCCGATGGGCGAAGTCGTGCTCGACTTCTTCGACCGTCTGAAGTCGATGTCGCGCGGCTACGCGTCGATGGACTACGAGTTCAAGGAATATCGCGCGGCGGACGTCGTGAAGGTCGACATGCTGATCAACGGCGACAAGGTCGATGCGCTGTCGGTGATCGTGCACCGCTCGCAGAGCCAGCACCGCGGCCGCGAAGTGGCGGCCAAGATGCGCGAGCTGATTCCGCGTCAGATGTACGACGTGGCTATTCAGGCGACCATCGGCGCGAACATTATCGCCCGCGAAAACATCAAGGCTTTGCGTAAGAATGTGCTGGCAAAATGCTACGGCGGCGATATTTCCCGTAAGAAGAAGCTGTTGGAAAAGCAGAAGGCAGGCAAGAAGCGAATGAAGCAGGTCGGGTCCGTCGAGATTCCGCAAGAAGCTTTCCTCGCTATCCTGCGTGTCGAAGACAAATAAGACGAAGAACGGAACTCTATGAATTTTGCGCTGATTCTTTTTGTGCTCGTCATCATTACGGGCATCGCATGGGTCGCAGACAAACTGATTTTCGTGCCGCAACGGCGGCGCGCGGCGGACGAGGCGGTAGCCGAGTTTGACCGTCAGCAGGCACGCGTCGGCGAGCGTTTCGCCGACGAAAACGCCCCGCAAACGCGGGCGCGTCTGCGTGACGAAAAGCTGCGCCAACCGTGGTGGCTCGAATATTCGGCGAGCTTTTTCCCGGTGATCCTGGTGGTGTTCGTGGTCCGCTCGTTTGTGGTTGAGCCGTTCAAGATTCCGTCAGGTTCGATGGTGCCGACACTGCTGGTGGGTGACTTCATCCTCGTCAACAAGTACGAATACGGCATCCGTCTGCCGATCACCAACACCAAGATCACCGAAGGCAGTCCGCTTCAGCGCGGCGACGTGGTGGTGTTCCGCTACCCGAAAGACGAATCGGTCGACTACATCAAGCGCGTGATCGGCCTGCCAGGCGACGTGGTGGCGTATCAGGACAAACAGCTGACCATCAACGGCAAGCCTGTGCCGGAGGCCGCGCTGCCGGACTACTTCGACGAAGAGCGCATTGGCTACGCGAAGCAGTTCGAAGAGGACCTCGACGGTCGCAAGAATGCGATTCTGAATAATCCGGCTGTGCCGCCGTACATCGTGGGCGCGGAAGACTATCCGTATCGCGATAACTGCACGTACAACGCGCGCGGTGTGATCTGCAAGGTACCGCCCGGCAATTACTTCATGATGGGCGACAACCGCGATAACAGCGCGGACAGCCGCTACTGGGGCTTCGCGCCGGACAAGAATATCGTCGGACGTGCGTTCTTTATCTGGATGAATTTCAGCAGCTTGAAACGCATCGGGACGTTCCACTGATCGTCACCGCACTGACCGCACGCTGACCATACAACACGTCGCGCAGATGCTACTCATCGGGCGCGGCGTGTTCTCACGCTACTTTAAGAACGTGCGGTAAGGTCGCTTCACAACGCTTTTTCCGTTGGCCGCCCCGCGTTTTCGCCGGGGCAGGCGCCCGCGTTATACTCTGCACATGCCCCTATCTCCGTTGGAAAGCCGTTTGCGTTACGAATTTCGCAATGCGGAATTGTTGCGCCAGGCTTTAACTCACCGCAGTCACAGTGCCACGCATAACGAACGGCTCGAGTTTTTAGGCGATTCCGTTCTGAATTGCGCGGTGGCTGCGCTATTGTTCCAACGTTTCAGCAAACTGGACGAGGGCGACCTGTCGCGCGTCCGCGCCAATCTGGTCAAACAGCAGTCGTTGTACGAAATTGCTCAGGCCCTGAATGTTTCGGAAGGTCTGCGGCTCGGCGAAGGCGAACTACGCAGCGGGGGCTTCCGCCGCCCGTCAATCCTCGCTGACACGCTCGAAGCCATTTTGGGCGCTGTCTTCCTGGACGGCGGCTTCGAAGCCGCTCAGACGGTCATCAAACGCCTCTACGTGCCGATTCTGGACCATATCGATCCCCGCACGCTTGGCAAAGACGCGAAAACGCTGCTTCAGGAGTATCTGCAAGGTCACAAGATTGCGCTGCCCACCTACACCGTCGTGGCAACGCATGGTGCGGCGCACAATCAGCAGTTTGAAGTCGAGTGCACGGTACCGAAGCTGGAAGTCAAGGTGTCCGGTTCGGGCGCCAGCCGCCGCGCGGCTGAGCAGGCCGCTGCCAAAAAGGCGCTGGATGAGGTGATGGCCGCGGCGCCCGCCGTAGTCGCCAAGCCGAAGCGCTCGAAGGGAGCCCGGGCGGCGAAGCATGCCGAGCCGGAGATCGTTCCTGGCGTGACCGGTGTGCAAACCGCGCTCGATCTGCGTGCGCCAGACCGCAAAAACGACCGCACCCCGCGCGGTGAGCCCAAGGCAACCGGGACCGAGGCGGCTGTGGCCGAGCGGCCAGCGCCTGTCGCAGCGCCGGTCATTGCTCCCCTTGCGGTAATCCGGGCTGCACACGTCGAATACAGCAGCCAGACCGCGGCGGAAAAAGACAAGGCGGAGAAGGACAGGGCCGAGAAAGACAAGGCGGAAAAAGCCGAAAAGGCCGAGCGCGCCGAAAAGCTCGACAAATCCGACGTCTCTTCACGCAGCGCCGACAAACCCGCCGCCGCCCGTACCCGCGAACTTGCGCCCGACATGGCGGCGCCTGCCGAACTCGAACCCGGTGTTGCCGACGCGGTACAAACGCGCGTCGCCGATGCGGGCCATTGATTGACTGGATGCGCGTTTCTTCGCGCGTCCATATGAACCTGCCGTAGCCTGAATATGAACGCTTCCACTCCCACTGGTTTCCGCTGCGGCATGGTCGCGATCGTCGGCCGCCCCAACGTCGGCAAGTCCACGCTGATGAACGCGCTGGTCGGCCAGAAAGTCAGTATCACGTCGCGCAAGGCGCAGACCACGCGCCATCGCATCACCGGCATTCACACGCTTGAAGACGCGCAGTACATCTTCGTCGACACACCTGGATTCCAGACCAAGCACAGCGGTGCGCTGAACCGCTCGCTCAATCGCGCGGTGACTTCGACGCTGACCTCGGTCGACGCGATTCTGTTCGTGATCGAAGCGGGCCGCTTCGGTCCGGACGACCAGAAGGTGCTCGACCTGATTCCGCCTTCGGTGCCCACGCTGTTGATCGCCAACAAGCTCGACCGCGTCTCGGATAAGGATTCGTTGTTCCCGTTCATGCAGCAGGTGAGCGCGCTGCACCAGTTCACCGAGATCGTGCCGCTGTCAGCCAAGAATCCGGACGACATCAAGCGTCTGATGGCAACCGTCAAGCCGTTCCTGCCGGAAGGCTCGCCGATCTATGGCGAAGACGACCTGACCGATCGCAGCGAGCGTTTCCTTGCCGCCGAAATCCTGCGCGAGAAAGTTTTCCGCTGGACTGGCGACGAACTGCCCTACACCAGCACCGTGCTGATCGAGAAGTTCGAGACCGAAGGTCGTCTGCGCCGCATTTTCGCGACCATCATGGTGGATCGCGACACGCACAAGGCGATGATCATCGGTCAGAAGGGCGCCAAACTGAAGCAGATCAGCACCGAAGCGCGCCTCGACATGGAAAAGCTGTTCGACGGCCCCGTGTATCTGGAAACCTTCATCAAGGTGAAGAGTGGCTGGGCCGACAACGAAGCCGGACTCCGCGCGTATGGGTACGAATGACGCGTGGATGACGCTGCAATCGGACGCTGAACCGGACGACACCGAGCCGGGCGCGTCGGCGCGCGAGCCATCGAAAGCTCGTGCGTCGAAGAAGTCATCTTCAGCATCCGCGGGTTCTTCTACCCGCAGCTCGCCGCGCAATACGCCGCGTAGCTCAGCCGGCGACGCATCGGACGCAGACGTGTCGACCAGCGGCGAAGCGCGCAAGACACCGGCGCGCCGGACGCCGCGCAGTTCCGGTTCCGAGTACAAGGTCACCGAGCAGCCGGCGTTCGTGCTGCATAGCTACCCGCATCGCGAGACCAGTCTGATCATCGACGTGCTGACGCGCGATCATGGCCGTCTCGCCCTCGTCGCAAAGGGCGCCAAGCGCCCGCACTCCGCGTTGCGCGGCGTGCTGCAGACGTTCCAGCCGCTAGCACTATCGTGGTCCGGCAAATCCGAAGTCCGCACGCTGACCGGCGCCGAATGGGTCGGCGGCATGTTGCCGCTTGCCGGCGACGCGCTGCTGTGCGGCTTCTACGTCAACGAATTGCTGGTCAAATTCTGCGGCCGCGAAGATCCGCATCCCCAACTGTTCCAGCACTACGTCGTCACGCTGGCGCGCCTCGCGCACGATGAACCGGCCGTGCAGGTCTTGCGCTCGTTCGAACGCGTACTGCTGCGCGAAACCGGCTACGCCATGGCGCTCAACCGCACGGTCGCACGCAAGGCGGTAGTGGCGGAGGGGCGCTACGTGTTCGATCCGGAACGCGGCGTGCGTGAAGCCTCCGACGATCTTCCCGCGCAGTGGCCGGTAGTTGCCGGCCAGACCTTGCTCGATATGGAAGCGGACGATTACCATCGTGCGCAGACCGTGGCGCAAAGCAAAACGCTGATGCGCTTTCTGCTCAACACTTACCTTGGCGGCACGCCGCTCGCGACGCGCCAGATCCTGATCGACTTGCAGAACTTATGAGCTTCTTTCTTACGTCGCCTAATGTGATCGACCTGGGCGTGAATATCGATCACGTCGCTACGGTGCGCAATGCGCGCGGTACCTCCTACCCTGACCCGATTCGCGCGGCGCTCGACGCCGAAGCGGCCGGCGCCGATGCGATCACGCTGCATCTGCGCGAAGATCGCCGGCATATCGTCGACGCCGACGTGCGCAAGTTGCGTCCGCTACTCAAGACGCGCATGAATCTCGAATGCGCAGTGACGCAGGAGATGCTCGATATCGCCTGTGAAGTGCAACCGCACGACGTTTGCCTCGTGCCGGAAAAGCGCGAAGAGCTGACCACCGAAGGCGGCCTCGATGTCGCTGGCCAGTTCGAGGCTGTGCGCGCCGCGTGCAAGCAACTGGCCGAGGCGGGCTCGCGCGTGTCGCTCTTCATCGATCCGGAAGAAACGCAGATTCGCGCCGCGCACGAAGCCGGCGCGCCGGTGATCGAGTTGCATACCGGCCGCTATGCCGAAGCGCACGACCCGGCGGAGCAACAGCGCGAATACGAGCGCGTGGTGCGCAGCGTCGAATTCGGTCTGTCGCTCGGCATCAAGGTGAACGCCGGTCATGGCCTGCACTATACGAACGTCCAGCAGATTGCGGCGATCGAAGGCATTGTCGAACTGAATATCGGCCACGCGATCGTCGCGCACGCGATTTTCGCGGGCTGGGAGAATGCGGTGCGCGAGATGAAGGCGATCATGGTCGCCGCACGTCTGGCCGCACACGCTTAACGCCTTCGGGCGCGCCTGGCGCTGTTTGCTGATTGTTCATACTCTTAGCAGACCCGCCGCAACCCTAAGCAACGAGGACTTCTCCACGCATGGCAATCTACGGCATCGGCACCGACATCGTTCAGGTCAGTCGCGTGGCGGCAGTCATGACCCGCACCAACGGGCGCTTCGCGGAGAAGGTGCTCGGCGCCGACGAATTGCGCATCTATCACGCGCGCCAGGCCCGTTCGGCGGTGCGCGGTCTTGCGTTTCTCGCCACCCGTTTTTCTGCCAAGGAAGCCTTCTCGAAAGCGATCGGCCTTGGCATGCGCTGGCCGATGACCTGGCGCGCGCTGCAGACCCTCAACGAGCCGAGCGGCAAGCCGGTGGTGGTGGCCTCGGGCGAGCTGGCCGTATGGCTCGAAGCACGCGGCATCACAGCGCGCGTGACCATCAGCGACGAGCATGACTATGCGGTCTCCTTCGTGATCGCGGAGACGGCGGACTCAGCCGGATCCGCAGCGTCCACTTCGTCTGTCGATTCCGTTACCCCCTGATTTCTCCCGGCGCGGCGTCGGCAAGCCGCGTCTTCTTTCCCCGCGTTTCATTTTCTCTTTTTGCGGAATCCGATGAAAACCAATCCAGGCCCGGTGATGCTCGACGTGGTCGGCAAAACGCTGACCAACGACGACAAGCGCCGCCTCGCGCACCCGATGACCGGTGGCGTGATCCTGTTCGCGCGCCACTACGAGAACCGCGCACAACTGGTTGCGCTGACCGATGCGATCCGCGCCGAACGTGACGATCTGCTGATCGCCGTCGACCACGAAGGCGGCCGCGTGCAGCGTTTCCGCACCGATGGCTTTACCGTGCTGCCGGCGATGGGCAAGCTCGGCGCGCTGTGGGACTCGGACGTTCTGCACGCCACCAAGGTCACCACGGCGGTCGGCTACATCCTTGCCGCTGAATTGCGGGCATGCGGTGTCGACATGAGCTTTACGCCGGTGCTCGATCTGAATTACGGCCAGTCGCAGGTGATCGGCGATCGCGCGTTCCATCGCGATCCGCGCGTGGTGGCGATGCTCGCGAAGAGTCTCAATCACGGTCTCGCGCTGGCTGGCATGGCGAACTGCGGCAAGCATTTCCCCGGACACGGATTTGCCCACGCGGACTCGCACGTCGCGATGCCGGTGGACGACCGTCCTCTCGAGGCCATTCTGCGTGACGACGTGGCGCCGTATGACTGGCTGGGGCTGACGCTGGCGTCGGTGATCCCGGCGCACGTGATTTATCCGCAGGTGGATGCGAAGCCGGCGGGTTTTTCGCGTGTCTGGCTGCAGGACGTTTTACGTAACAAGCTGCGTTTTCCGGGCGCGATTTTCAGCGACGATCTTTCGATGGAGGCCGCGCGCCAGGGTGGCACGCTCACCGAAGCCGCGACCGCAGCATTGCAGGCGGGATGCGACATGGTGTTGATCTGCAATCAGCCGGAGGAAGCAGAGAAGGTACTCGACGCGCTGCGCTTCACGCCGCCGAAGGAATCGCAGGCGCGCCTGAGCCGGATGCGTCCGCGCGGCAAGGCGCTTAAGTGGAGCAAGCTGGTGGCCGAGCCGGAGTATCTGCAGGCGCAGAGCTTGTTGCGCAGTGCATTTGCCTGAGTGCGTGGTGTAGCGGGTATCACGCCACGCGACGCCACGTGACGTCGCATGGTCTGGTAGCCGTGCTACGACCAAAAGCAAAAGGTCGGCGCCATTGCGCCGACCTTTTGCCAACTGCATATCACGGCATGCAGCAGATCAGTTCAAACGCATCCGCTGCAGCTTGTTGTATAGCGTCTTCGGACTGATCCCCAGCAGCGACGCAGCGCGATGCCGCGTGCCGCCGACCGCGTCGAGCGTGGCGCGGATCAGCATCTCCTCCACGTCCGCCAGCGGCGTGCCGACGGTCACCTGTACCCGGCTGCCATTCAGATCGCGCATGCCACCCGAACCGGTTTCATCGGCGCGCAGCGTTTCGAGCACGTCGCCCGACGCCTGATACGCGCGCCTGACGCGATCCTGCAGTTCGCGCACGTTCCCCGGCCACTCATACGCAAGGCATTCGCGCAAGAAGTTCGGCCCGATCTGCTTGGTCGAATCGGCAGAGCCGTGCGAACTGGCCTCGCGATTGAGCTCGTCGACCAGCGATTGCGCGATCAACGCAGCATCGTCACCGCGCTCGCGTAGCGGCGGCAAGGCGACCGCCGCCGCATCAAGGCGCAGCGCGAGATCGCCATGCAGGCTGCCGTCGGCTACCGCCGCGCGCGGCGCCTTGCGGGTCGAGGCGACCAGCCGGAAATCGGTGACCACCTGATGCGTGCCGCCAACCCGCATGAAGGTCTGCGAATCGAGCGCACGCAACAGCGCCTCCTGTTGAGGACGCGGCAATTCGGCGATCTCGTCAATGAACAACGTACCGCCGCTTGCCTGTTCGAACAGGCCTTGCTCGCGTTGCTCGGCACCACTGAATGCGCCGCGTTCGTGACCGAACAGCAGGCTATCCAGCGAATGGTTCGCCGCGTAATTGGCCGCTGTGCGGCAATCGAACATGACGAACGGCCCTTTGCGGCGCCGGCTCATCTCATGCAGCGTGCGTGCGGTGACTTCCTTGCCTGTGCCCACCTCGCCCGAGATCAGGACGGCAGCCTCGGTCGGCGCGGTGTGTTCGATCATGTCGTACACGTGCTGAATGGCTCCGCTTCTGCCCAGCATGGCGCCGAATCGGCCGAGCTGGCGCAGCGTGGCGCGTAAGGTTTGCACTTCTTCGGTCAGTTCGTACGGGCGCGGAATACGCGCCAGCAGGCTGCGCAGGCGCGGGATGTTGACCGGCTTGAGCAGGTAATCCCAGATGCCGTGCCGCAGACCTTCAATCGCGCTTTCGACGGTGGCGTTGCCGGTCATCACGATGACAGGCAACGCGCCCCCCGGTGGTTGCGCGGGCAGATGCTGCAGCAGATCGAGTCCGCTGCCATCGGGCAGATTCAGGTCGACCAGCACGACGTCCGGGATGAAGCGCGTCAGCGCAGCCCGCGCTTCTGCGAGGGTCGTCGCAGTGTCGACGGAAAAGCCGTCGGCGGCGAGGATCGCTGACAGGCCTGACAGGCTATTGGGATCGTCTTCTACAATCAGGGCATGTGGCATGGCTAGCGCTAGTTTTTAGATGGTTGGAAGCCCGCGCCGCGCCACCGGTATTCCGGCAACGGGCAGGGGTGCGATGGGGTCGTCCGCTGTTCCTCACGGAATACAGCGCCACGCATGGTCAATCCCGGTTGGCGTCGAAAAAGCGGTTTACTTCCCGCACGGCTTCTTCACGCGTTTTGCCGTAGCGCTCCTGAATCAGCCCGGCGAGTTTGTCGGCGCGGCCTTCGGCCTTGGTCAACTCGTCGTCCGTCAGTTCACCCCACGCGGTCTTCGCTTTGCCGATGATCTGCTTCCATTTGCCTTCAGCGATGTCGTTGTTCATGGCGCGTCTCCACATAGTGAGAAAAAAGAAAAAGCCTCCGAGGCCTGTTCTCTTCGAAGCAGGGAGCGTGCCATCAACAAGTACTTAAGCTTATCAATGGTTTGTCGCAGGTGATGCGTTCCGCGATGCAATCAGGTTGGCAAAATCGAAAACCGTACCGGTAAAGTTTTCCTCAACCATACACGGTCACGGAAAAAAGAAAAAGCGCCCAAGAGGGCGCTTTTTTAATTCGGCCCGGATCCCGCAGCGTTGCGGGGCGAGCCTGGCAGGTTCCTGCGCCTGGTGTAGCTCAGGCGCGGCTGCGGTATTCGTGGGTGCGCGTGTCGATTTCAATCTTGTCGCCGATGGCGCAGAAGAGCGGCACTTGCAGTTCGAAGCCGGTGTTCAGCTTGGCGTTCTTCAGGACTTTGCCCGACGACGTATCGCCCTTCACAGCCGGTTCCGTGTAGATGATTTCGCGGACCAGCGTGGTGGGCAGTTCGACCGAGATCGCCTTCTCGTTGTAGAACACGACTTCGCAAGCCATGCCGTCTTCGAGGTAATGCAGGGCGTCGCCCATCATTTCGGCTTCGACTTCGAACTGGTTGTAGTCGGCGTCCATGAACACGTACATCGGGTCAGCGAAGTACGAGTAGGTCACTTCCTTGCGTTCCAACAGGACGACGTCGAACTTGTCGTCGGCCTTGTACACGTTTTCCATGCCTGCGCCGGTCAGCAGGTTTTTGAACTTCATCTTGACGACGGCGGAGTTACGGCCCGATTTGTTGTATTCGGCTTTTTGCACGACCATCGCGTCGCTGCCGATCATCACGACGTTGCCGGTGCGGAGTTCCTGTGCGGTCTTCATAAAACTGTCCTGTACGAAATAAGTAGCTTCAACTGTGCTCAACGGCATACGGCGCAAGCGGACTCGGCGCTGATCACACCTCGGCGCCTGGACGCGCCGCCATCGTGCCGCGCTTGCGTCGTCGGCCGTGGGATAACCGCTTATTTTAACTGACTTTTTGTGAATTCGGCCAGATTTCCGGCGAGGTCGCCGAGCGCCGCCAGTTCCCGCGCCCATTCGGCCGCGCGCCGCTCGATAACCGTGCGGTGGCGCTGGAAATCCGCCCAGTCAGGGCTGCCAGCGCCGTTCCACGCGTGCCAGAAGCGCGCCAGCGCCGCGCGGGCCTCGGCGGGCAACGGGTCGGTGTAGTGGGCAAGAGCGGCGTCGAGCTTCGGCAGATGAGCGGCGTCGGCTTGCGGGTAGATATGCCAGACGAACGGGCGCGCTGCCCATTGGGCGCGGACAAAGGAGTCTTCACCGCGTACGAAGTTGAGGTGGCTGGCCCACAGCAGCGCGTCGTAGGTCGGCTGTTCGGTGAAGGCCAACGCGTGGGCGCGCAGGTTGCCGCGCTCGACGTGCGAACCTGCCGTGAACGAGGTCGGTGGCAGACCGAAAAAGCGTGCAATCGCACCTGAAATTCGGCCTTCCGGTACCAGCAGCACGATGGGCGTGGGGCCGTCACGCCACTGTTCGAGCAGGCTGTCGACGGCTGGATTCTCGTACGAAAAGAGCGAGATGACTGTGCTGTCCGGGCCGGGTGCGGGTTGGCCGGTCGCCTGGCGCCACCAGGCGTCGCGCGCCTGAGGCGACGCTTCGAAGGCTGCGCGGGCGGCGTCCAGATGGCGCTCCTTCAGCACACCGCCCGTCCCGGCGCCGAGTCCCGGGAAAAAGAACGTCTTGGTGAGGGGAAAGCGGGGATGCGGCGATTGGCGCAGATGAAAGTCTGCGACCCAGTCTTCGGCGCTCAGGTATTCCAGATTGAGCCACACGGACGCGCGTTCGCGGCGGGCCATCGCGGCCACGTAGACGTGCGGTATTTCGCAGCCAAACGCTTCGATGACGACGTCCGCCACCTCTAGCGTGTCGCCCACGTGAGCCGGCTCGTGCCAGTGCTCGATGACGATGCCGCTTACGGTCTGGCGGCTGCGATCGACGGCGAGCGCCGGGCAGAGCTTCTGGAACGCGTGGAGGTCGTCGACGAAAACGCGCACCTGCCAGCCGTGCTCGCTCGACAGTTGCCGTGCCAGACGCCAGCACACGCCGACATCGCCGAAATTGTCGATCACGGCGCAAAAGATATCGCAGGCGATGGCGGCGTTTGCTGGCGTCTGTGTCAGCGCGGACGCCGACTCCGCGGCTTGCGGGAGCGGCGGGGGCGACGCGGGCGGGCGGGCGGAGGGCATGATGGCCGGCATCCGGGTCTCGGACGCGTGCGGAATGTTCTAAACTGGCGATTCTAAAGCACTCACCCCAATCTCCGCGTGAACCTTTGCCGCGGTGCTCAGCCCGATTCTGCATGACCTATTCAGACGTTCCCGAAGCTCCTGACACTCCCGAAGCTCCCGAGGCATTCGAGCCGAAGAAGGTGCTCGCGCAGCTACCGCATCTGCCCGGCGTCTACCGCTATTACGACGCGCATGACGCAGTGCTGTACGTGGGCAAGGCGCGCGACCTGAAAAAGCGTGTCTCGAGCTATTTCACCAAGACGTTGCTGTCGCCACGCATCGCAATGATGGTGACGCGGATTGCACGCATCGAAACCACGGTCACGCGTTCCGAGGCCGAAGCGCTGCTGCTCGAAAACAACCTGATCAAGGCCCTCACGCCGCGCTACAACATCCTGTTTCGCGACGACAAGTCGTACCCGTATCTGAAGCTGACCGGCCATAAGTTTCCCCGCATGGCGTACTACCGTGGTTCGGTGGACCGCAAGAACCAGTACTTCGGACCGTTCCCGAGCGCGTGGGCGGTGCGCGAGAGCATCCAGATCCTGCAGCGCGTGTTCCAGTTGCGCACCTGCGAGGACTCGGTGTTCAACAACCGCACGCGGCCTTGCCTGCTGCATCAGATCGGGCGTTGCACGGCGCCGTGCGTGGGCGCGGTCAACGAGGAAGACTACGCACGCGATGTCGCCAATGCCTCGCGCTTCCTGCTCGGGCGGCAGAGCGAAGTGATGAGGGAGCTCGAGGAAAAGATGCACGCGTTCGCTGGGGAGCTGAAGTTCGAGCAGGCCGCAGCGGTTCGCAACCAGATGAGTTCGCTTTCGACCGTGCTGCATCAGCAGGCGATTGAAGTGGGCAGCGATAGTGACGTCGACATTCTCGCGGTCGTCGCCCTGGGTGGCCGCGTGTGCGTGAACCTCGCGATGGTGAGAGGCGGACGCCATCTCGGTGACAAGGCGTATTTCCCGGCACATGTGGAAAGCGCGTTGACCATTGATGAAGGTGGCCTCGAAGACGAAGATGCCGATGCGCAAGGTGCGCTGCAGGCGGCGGTGGCGCAGGGCCTGCGGGTGGCGGAGGAGGCCGCGTTGGCGAGCGTAGTGGCGAAGCGGAGAGCCGAGGCGACGGATTTTGACGACACGATTGATGCGCTGGCGATAGCGCAGGACTTGGCTGCTGAGAGCGACGAACTTGACGAAACCATTGAGTCCGACGGCGAAATCCCCGGGACGGATGACGAAGGCGATGAGCCCGACGACGAAACCCTTGGGACGGACGACGAAGCCGCCGAGTCCGACGACGAAATCCTCGAAACGGACGACGAACCCGCCGCGACATCCTCCGGTAAGCGCTCACGCACTCTCGCGACCGGCATTGAATCCGAAGTACTCGAAGCCTTCATCGCCCAGCACTACCTGGGCAACCGCGTGCCGCCAGTGCTCGTCGTCAGTCACGCGCCGTCGAATCGCGAACTGGTCGATCTGCTGATCGAGCAGGCGGGCCACAAGGTCACGGTGCTGCGCCAGCCTCAGGGCCAAAAGCGCGCATGGCTCGCGATGGCCGAGCAGAACGCGCGGCTCGCGCTGGCGCGGCTGTTGTCCGAGCAGGGCTCGCAGCAATCGCGCACGCGCACACTCGCCGATACGCTTAGCCTCGAATGCGACGACCTCGCGCACCTGCGGATCGAATGCTTCGACATTAGCCACACGATGGGCGAGGCTACTCAGGCATCGTGCGTGGTGTATCACCATCACAAGATGCAGTCGTCCGAGTACCGGCGTTACAACATCACCGGCATTACGCCCGGCGACGACTATGCCGCCATGCGCCAGGTACTCACACGTCGTTATGAAAAAATGGTGGCGCAAGCCGCCGCGAACGCTGCGGACGAAGCGCTCGCGCAGCCCGCAGACCCCGCAGCCGATCCCGTCCTCGCGGCCGATGCCGTCGAACCGGCCGCTGGCGGCACCTTGCCGAACATCGTGTTGATCGACGGCGGCAAGGGTCAGGTGGAGATTGCGCGCCAGGTGTTCACCGAACTGGGTCTCGATTGCGGGATGCTGGTCGGTGTCGCAAAAGGTGAGGGACGCAAGGTCGGCCTCGAAACGCTGGTTTTCGCGGACGGCCGCGCGCCTCTCGAACTCGGCAAGGAAAGCGCGGCCTTGATGCTGGTCGCGCAGATTCGCGACGAGGCGCACCGTTTTGCGATCACCGGCATGCGCGCGAAGCGCGCCAAGACGCGGCAAACCTCGCGCCTCGAAGAGCTCGAGGGCATCGGCGCGAAGCGTCGTCAGCGCCTGCTTGCGCGCTTCGGCGGCCTGCGCGGGGTGGTGGCGGCGAGCATCGACGATCTCGCGAGTGTCGAGGGGATTTCACGCTCGCTCGCCGAGCAGATTTATCGGCAATTGCACTGATTGCGCGAAATGCGGCGCGACCCTTGGTGGGCGCGCGGCATCCGCGCAGCGTCTCGTATGTTAGTTTGACCGATGTTTGTGTGCCGTTTGCGGCCGGTTTGCCGTGTGTTTGCCGCGTGTTTGCTTGTGGCAGGCCTTATGACACGGCACAATTGCAACTCCTCTCTTGTCAGACCCTGCGCCTGCCCATGCCGTTTAATTTCCCGATTTTCCTGACGTGGCTGCGGATTGTTCTGATTCCGCTCGTCGTCGGCGTGTTTTATTTGCCGGACATGATGATGAGCCCCGCACACCGCAATCTGGCGGCCGCGACGGTTTTCATCCTGGCTGCGTTGACTGACTGGTTCGACGGTTACCTCGCCCGCAAGTGGAATCAGACCTCGGCATTCGGCGCGTTTCTCGATCCGGTGGCGGACAAGCTGATGGTGACTGCCGCGCTGCTCGTGCTGGTGCAGCTGGCGCGACTCGACTCGGCCATCGCGCTGGTGATCGTCGGCCGTGAGATTGCCATCTCGGCGTTGCGCGAATGGATGGCGCAGATCGGCGCCTCGAAGAGCGTTGCTGTGAATTCGCTCGGCAAGTTCAAGACCACTTGCCAGATGATCGCGATTCCCATGCTGCTGTTCTATGGCCCGCTGCCCCTTGCACCTGGTTTTGCGATCGATACGCGCGTGTGGGGCATGTGGCTCGTTTTGCTCGCGGCGTTCCTGACCATCTGGTCGATGCTTTACTACATGAAGCTCGCGTGGCCGCAGATTCGTGAACGGGGCGGGATCGTGTGAGCGAAAACTGTTCCGAAGAAGACCCGCGTCAAAGGGGTTGACACGTTTCAGCGCTTTATACATAATCTCGTTTCTCCGACGCACGCAGGTTTGAGCCGGAGTGCAGTAGGTAGCAAATGAGTTGTAATTGAGTGGCAAATACGTAGTAATTAGCATCAAAACGCGGGAGTAGCTCAGTTGGTAGAGCGCAACCTTGCCAAGGTTGAGGTCGCGAGTTCGAGCCTCGTCTCCCGCTCCAGATTTTTGAAGCAGCGTTTTGTGTGATGCTTTGGCGTAGGGCATCAGGTAGTGAAGCAGTAGCAGAACGTTGTTAGCAGTACCATGCGGGAGTAGCTCAGTTGGTAGAGCGCAACCTTGCCAAGGTTGAGGTCGCGAGTTCGAGCCTCGTCTCCCGCTCCATACATTCGGGGAAGCAACGCTTCCCTTTTTGTTTGGTGGACCGACCGGCCATCGAACAAATCTGCGAACCCGTTGTACGTGCAACTTGTTGCGACGGTTCAGCAGTCCGCTTACGGCGCGATAGCAAAGCGGTTATGCAGCGGCCTGCAAAGCCGTTTAGGCCGGTTCGACTCCGGCTCGCGCCTCCAGCAGTTAAAGAAGAAAAGCCCCGATTTGTCGGGGCTTTTCTTCTTTCTGCGTCGATTTTTGCGTCTGATTCGATCATCGAGATGCGCTTCTCTATCGTGGTGGAGGGCTGTCTGTAGCTGATCAAGAAAGAAAGCGTAAAACGACAGGCATATCGGCTCATTGGCGGTCCGCGCGAATTTTCGCTCTTAGCTATTTGAGAGATCGTTCGCATAACGAAAGAGATACCGCTCAAGTACATCGCTCACTCCCCCCGGCTGTGAAATACTGTCGTTCAATTCCCGAACCTCCGGCGTCGATCTCAATCCATGTACTTTCAGCTCACCGGTACCCATGTGCGGTTGCTCGGCTCGATGCATCTGTTTTCCGCCGCCAGTCCGCGAACGCCCGCCTGGGTCGTGCAAGCGTTCGATTGGGCGGAAGCGCTGGTCTTCGAATCCGATGCGCAGGCCATCTTGCCGTTTCTCAAGCGAGAGGGCGGGCAATCGCTCGAGCACGCGCTGCCGCCGGAAGTGTGGCGCAGACTGGACGCATCGTGGCCGTCCGCTGGTGTGTTGGCGCCGCTCAGCGAGTTGCGGCCATGGGCCGCGATGATGGCGGCACCCACGCTGTGCCAGCGGGTGGTGGAAGGTGTCGAGCCGAGGATGCTCAGGGAAGCCGCGACGCAAGCGAAGCCGTACTGGTATCTGGAAACGGCCGAGGAGGTGGTGGCCTCACTCGAATCGATTCCGTTGTCGGCAATCTGCACCGGGCTCGAATTGCTGCTCGCGGATCTGACCGAGCCTCAGCGCACGCTCGAGCGTATGCAGGCTGCGTGGCTGCGGCGCGATCTCCAGTCTATCTACGATGTGGCGGCCGAATCGCCGATATTCAGCTTAGCTGGGATTCGCAGCGCCATCCTCGACGGGCGCAATTGCGCGTGGGCGCCGCGCGTGCGGGAAGCCCTGGGTACGCCGAAGCGCACGCTCGTGGTGGTTGGCGCGCTTCATCTTTGTGGGGAAGGCAACCTGATCGAACGCCTGCAATATCCCGTCGAGCAGATTCCCTTCAGTGGCTGACCGGAGCCGAAAAGTCGATGTCGCGATATAGCGCGATGGTTAGAAGACGGCATACGTCCAGCGCGAGTTTTGTTTTCGGCGATTGAGCCGCGATTGGCGATTGACGGTTGGTAACGTGGCAATGAGCGCAGCATTCGCGGCATAATTCCGCATCCACCGCCCACACGGGCGTAGCCCTTTTGACGTGTTTCCCATGAACGAGCCGCAACATCCCACAGCCACGCCGCATCCAGGTTTCGAATGGCGCTGGAAGTTTTTCGACGACCTGACCACCACGGAGGTCTATGCGATGCTGGCCGCGCGCAGCGAAGTGTTCGTGGTCGAGCAGAATTGCGTGTACGGCGATATCGACGGCCTCGATACGCAGGCATGGCATCTGTTCGCGTTCGGACCTGGTGAAGGCCGGCCGAAGCTGGCGGGCTACCTGCGCGTGCTGCTGCCTGACGACAGCGATGCGGACATCCGCATCGGCCGCGTGCTGACCACCGCGGATTTTCGCGGCATGGGCCTCGGTAACCAGCTGCTCGAGCGCGCGGTTGGGCACATCGCCGAACAGTGGCCCGGCGTGCCGATACGCCTGCATGCTCAGGCACACCTGCAAGCGTTCTACGGCGCATTCGGTTTCAAGCCGGTCTCGGAGGTGCACGAGGAAGACGGCATCCCGCACGTCTGGATGCGCTCGGCCTGAGCTATCGCGCGCGGCGGTTTTACGCGCCGCGCTTTTCCCTTTTGCTCGAATGCCTGTTGTCAGTTAGCCTGCGCAGGCGACTTGACGGCAAACGGCGCGTTGAGCGTTTCCCCGTCTGAGAACTGCAGTTTCAGATGCACGGTATCACCGGGCGCGATCTTGTGCTGCGCGTGCTCCAGCATGATGTGATATCCGCCCGGTGCGATGGCGACCTGGCCGTGCGCAGGCACCGTCAGCTTGTCGACCATTACCATCTTCTGCGTCGAACCGTTCGACACCGTTTGATGCAGCATCGCACCCTCGTAGTCGTCACTCGAAATGTCGGTGAGATCGACCGGTTTGTCGCTCGAGTTGACGAGTGTCACGTAGCCGGCGGCGGGCAGATCGCTTGGCAGCCAGCGCACCCACGCGTGCTGTGCCGAAATGGCCTGTGGGGCGGCTGCTTCAGCGGTGGCGGCGAAGCCGAAGGAGAGGGCGAGCGTGCAGCCCAGCGCGGCGAGAGATCGGGTTTTGAGGTTCATAAACGCAGAGGCAGAAAAAGCGGACGGAAGCCGCGAATGATCAGGAATGGTTGTCAATGATACGACGCAGATCGGCGGCGACCGCGTCGGGTGCATCGCGATCGGTGGCGAGCAGGCGCGCATGGCCTTGCGCATCGAAGACATAGACCGCCGAGCTATGGGTGACTTCGTAGTTGCCGGTCGGATCGCGTTTCTCCATCTGATAGGCAACGCGATACTTTCGCGCCATCGATTCGATCTGCCGGTCGCTGCCGGTCAGGCCCACGACGTGCTCGGCATCGAAAGCGCCCACGTAATCGTGGAGTGCCTTGGGCGTGTCACGCGCGGGGTCGACGGTGATGAACAGGATGCGCGCGTGTTGTGCGTCCGGGCCGAGGGCGGCGAGCACCTGCATCAGTCGCGCCATGGTCTCGGGGCAGACGTCCGGGCAGTGCGTGTAGCCGAAGTAGACGAGCGAGGTATCGCCCTTGAAGGCGTCGCCTGTGACGGGCTTGCCGTCATCGTCGGTGAGCGAGAAATCGAGATCGGGCAGATGGCCGGTCACGTTCGTCAGATGCCATGGCTCTTCCTTGTGCGTACAGCCGGAGAGCAGCCCGATCGTCACGGCCATGCCTAGCGCCAGCAGGCCCGGGCTCAGGAACCTTAGCCGTCGAAGGCGCTGCACCGCGCGCGGACGACGGAGCACGTGCAGCGACGGCTTGTCCGGTTGCACCTGTTGCCGAGATATTCTAGGGAACAAAGCAGGCATCTATGACTCGATTTAAGGCGGTACGTCGCGAGGGTCGAGGTTGGTGTTTCCCGGTGTTGCGGCTCGCGCGCAGACCGGTCAGAGTGGCTGGGACTGTATCGCAAAACGTTGGGCTGCGTCATATGCCGGCCCGCAAGGCCGGCATTGAGAGGCAATTTGACGCATAGCGATGAGCGTTCTGCTGGACCGGAATCCGCCCGGGACGCGCGGTTTTTAAGCGGCTTTTTGCGCGGCGGGCGGGCGGATGCCCCTGCCGGCGTTGCACTCAGCCTTACTTTCCCGAAAAATAGCGGGATGCGCGGTAAGATGCGCACACTTTTGCAGTCTAGGCGGCTGAAAGGCAAGATAAACCGATGCAAGCACCTCCGGCTGTTCTGTCTCCCAGCGAGACGGCATTTTTCTTCGATTTCGACGGCACGCTCGTCGAACTGGCCCCCACACCCGACGGTGTGCTGGTGCAACCTGAGGTCGTCACGCTGCTGACCGAGCTGCGCCGCCTCACCAATGGCGCCGTGGCGGTGGTGTCGGGGCGTGGCATCGAGAGTATCGACGGATTGCTCGGCATGCCCGATTTGCCAATCGCGGGTCTGCACGGCGCGGAGCGGCGCGATTCGAACGGCGACACCCAGCGCATCGGCTTTCATGACGAACGCCTCTTGCGCATGGAGCAGGTGCTGGCGGAGGTCGTCAACGCAAACTCTGGCATGCTCCTCGAAATCAAGGGAGCCGCGCTCGCGCTGCACTATCGCAACGCGCCGGATCGTGAGCCGGTGGCGCGTGCTGCCACCGAGCGGCTGGTGGCCGACTATCCAGGCTCCTATGTATTGCAGCCCGGCAAGATGGTCTACGAGATCAAACCGAAGGACGTCGACAAGGGCCGCTCAGTGCGGGCGTTTCTCGATGAGCCGCCGTTCACTGGCCGCCGACCGGTTTTCGCGGGCGACGATCTGACCGACGAGAAGGGTTTTGCGGTCGTCAACGAACTCGGCGGCGTGTCGATCAAGGTCGGCCCCGGCGACACGATTGCGCGCTCGCGGCTCGAGTCGGTGAGCGACTTGCTCGGGTGGCTCGACGCCATCGTCTCCGCGGCGCGCGGCGCATGATACGCGTTGCGTCTGGCTGTACTCCGCTCGTTCTTCTGCACGGAAACCGCGCTTCATGAGTCGACTGATTATCGTATCGAACCGGGTCGCGCCGATCTCGGAAGGCGGCCCGGCGGCAGGCGGTCTGGCAGTCGGCGTCTACGACGCACTGAAGGAAACCGGCGGCATGTGGTTCGGGTGGAGCGGCGAGGTGCTCAGCTCCGGCCAACCGCAGATCAGTGTGGAAGAGCGCGGCCCGGTGACCTTCGCCACCATTGCGCTCGTGCGGCGCGACTACGACCAGTACTACCGCGGTTTTTCGAATGCCACCTTATGGCCGGCGTTTCACTACCGCGCGGATCTGCTGCAGTACGACCGGCATGACTTCGGCGGCTATTGCCGGGTCAACACTTGGCTTGC